>Ga0193752_1001901_pt1 | contig 16616 bp, 14 predicted proteins | sample H1c1metaG_FD_144924 | JGI IMG/M metagenome (GOLD analysis project Ga0193752, IMG submission 144924) | Soil microbial communities from a riparian zone of the East river system, Colorado, United States - H1c1 | ecosystem: Environmental > Terrestrial > Soil > Riparian zone | place: USA: East River... | reverse complement strand
TCAACATGAGGCCGGTCATCTGCAGGCAATCATTTAAATTTTGAAAAGCCGGTATGATATGTTCCTTTATTAATTGCAGGTCACGATGATAGCCGGATGGCAGATTGGTTGTCATCATCATAATTTCATTAGGCAAAGCCTGTATGCGGTTACAATGAGAACGGACCAGTTCAAAAACATCAGGATTCTTTTTGTGCGGCATGATGCTACTGCCGGTTGTCAATTCATCAGGAAAAGAAATGAATGCAAAATTTTGATTTAGGTATAAACAGGCATCCATACTTAGTTTAACCAGTGTGGCTGCAATATTTGCCAAAGCTGATGCAACAATACGTTCTGTTTTTCCCCTGCCCATTTGTGCATACACCGCATTATAATTCAAATCATCAAAACCCAACAGGTCTGTTGTCATTTTTCTATTGATAGGAAAAGATGAACCGTAGCCTGCTGCAGAGCCTAAAGGGTTCTTGTTTACCACACGATAGGCTGCTTCCAGTGTTATCACATCATCAACTAAACTCTCTGCATAGGCGCCAAACCATAAACCAAAAGATGAAGGCATTGCTAATTGAAGATGTGTATAGCCTGGTAACAGATCAGCTTTATACTTTTCACTTTGTGTAATCAACAGATCGAATAATGCTTTTGTGTTGGTAACAGTTTTTTCGATCTCAGATCTTAAAAATAATTTCAGGTCAACCAAAACCTGGTCGTTCCTGCTTCGGGCGCTGTGAATTTTTTTGCCTACATCACCTAGTTTTTGGGTCAGCATTAATTCAACCTGGGAGTGAATATCCTCTACCCCATCATTCAATTTGAAATCAGCACCCTGTGTTTGCTGATAAATATTTTTCAGCTCGATTTCCAATACATTCAATTCTTCTTTTGATAATAACCCAACCGATTCCAGCATTTTTGTATGAGCCAAAGATCCCAATACATCAAAAGGTGCCAAATGAATATCTAATGCCCTATCATTTCCAATAGTAAATCTTTCCACTTCCTTTAATGATACTTTATCTTTTTGCCAGAGTTTCATTTGAGTTTTAAGTATTGAGTTTTAAGTAATAAGTTAGCTCCTCACTTTCCCAATTAGTGCTATTAACATTGCTTTTACTTCATTAATAAGTTTTGCAAGAATTTCATAACTTTCTATGGAAATATAGCTTAAGTCCTTTGCTAACAAAAGAAAATATTCAGCTTCATGAAAGAATGTGCTTTCTCCCAAACCTTTAAATCTTTATAATTCTGCATACTTAAATTTACATATTACTTACCACTTATTACTTACAACTTATTACTTCTTAAACTATCTGTTCCAATAGTTTTATATAAGTAACAATTCCTTCTTTAATATCGGATAAATAAATAAATTCATCCGCCGAATGGCTCCTGGCGCTATCTCCCGGGCCACACTTTAAAACCGGAGCAGGTATTAATGCTGCATCTGATGTTGTTGGTGAGCCATACATCTGCTTTCCCAGTTTTATACCTGCCTGAACCAGCGGATGATCCTTTTCAATTTTTGAAGAACGTAAACGTATGCTCCTGGGTTTTATTTCAGACTGAACATGCTGCTTAATTGTTTCCAGTATCTCTTCATGACTGTATGCATCAGTAACCCTGATATCTACAATAAAACTGCAAACTGCCGGCACTACATTGTGTGCTTTGTTTTCTGTTTCGATTGATGTGACGGACATTTTAACTGGCCCCAGTGTTTCAGATATTTTTGGGAACTGAAAATTCTGAAACCAATTGATATCCTGCATGGCTTTATAAATGGCATTCTCCCCTTCTTCCCTGGCTGCATGGCCAGCCTTACCGGTTGCTTTGCAATCCAGCACCAGCAAGCCTTTCTCGGCAATAGCTAAATTGGTAAGCGTTGGTTCACCAACAATGGCAAGATCTATTTTTGGTAATAAAGGTAAAATGCTTTCAATTCCGTTCTTTCCACTGATCTCTTCTTCTGCAGTGGCAGCAATAACGATATTGTATTTCAGGTTCCCTATTTCATAAAAATGACAAAAAGCTGCGATCAGGCTCACCAGGCACCCACCGGCATCATTACTACCTAAGCCATATAATTTTCCATCTTCAATGATTGGTGAAAAAGGATCCCTGGTGTATTGAGGATTAGGTTTTACGGTATCGTGATGTGAGTTAAGTAAGATGGTTGGCTTAGCTGCATCAAAAAATTTATTTATACACCAGGTATTATTTAAATGCCTTTGGAAAGGGATGTTTTTATTTTGAAAGAAAGCTTCAATGATCTTCGCCGTATTTTCTTCTTCCTTACTGAAAGAAGGTATTGCTATCAGTTTTTGCAAAAGTTCAACTGCATCAAGGTATGGTTTATTTTCGGTCATGATTTGATGAGTGTTCCCCTTGTATCGGCAGTTATATTTTGCAGCAGGTCATCTGCATGGCCGATCAGTACTTCCTGCACACCGCTGTTGATCGCTGCAAATGCATTGTCAATTTTAGGAAGTATTCCATCTGCCAGTTTTTTATCTTCCAATAACTGTTGGTATTTTTCTTTATTGATCAGCTGAATGACTGATGATTCATCTTCAATATTTTCCAGCACCCCTTTCTTTTCAAAACAATAGATCAATCTTACATCATATTGCTTTGACAATGCAACAGCCAGTGCCGAAGCAATCGTATCTGCATTGGTATTCAGCATTTGTCCCTGACCATCATGCGTTAAAGGCGCAACCACCGGCACCATATTATTTTCCAGGAAAGCCTGCAGGTTATTTACTGCTACTTCTTGATTCTTTATATCGCCCACAAAGCCATAATCTATTTCAGCAACAGGCCTTTTACTTGCGGGAATAATATTAGCGTCGGCACCTGTTAAGCCGATAGCGTTACAATTCATTGACTGTAATGTAGTAACCAGTTTTTTATTGATCAGTCCACCATACACCATCGTGACAAGATCAATGGTAGCGTCGTCAGTAATGCGCCTTCCGTTAATATAGTTTGGTGTTAATCCCATTTGCTTGCCGATGGTTGTTGCAATTTTACCGCCACCATGCACCAATATTTTCTTGTCACGAATACCTGCAAATTGCTGCAGGAATAATTGCTGTGCAGTTGCATTGTCCAGTATATTTCCACCGATCTTTATAACAAACAATTTTTCCATCAGATGGTCTTTAGTATTTCTGATAAAACAGCCTGTGCAGCCCAAACCCTATTGCCGGCCTGTTGTGTAACAAGACTGTTGTCGCTGTCCAATATCTCATCGCTCAATTCAACATTGCGGCGAACTGGCAGGCAATGCATTACTTTAGCATTATTTGTTAAAGACAGTTTTTGATTAGTCAGCATCCAGCCTGCGTCATCTGAAATTATTTTTCCATAGTTTTTATAACTACTCCAGTTTTTTACATAAACGTAATCAGCATTTTTCAATGCTTCTTTCTGGTCAGTAATAATAATTGCATTTTTTGTAAATATTTCATCCAGTTCATAACCTTCCGGATGTGTAATTACAAATTCTGCTTCGTTCCAGGAACCGATCCATTGGGCAAAAGAGTTTGCTACACATTGTGGCAATGCTTTTACATGCGGTGCCCATGTTAAAACAACTTTGGGTTTACCCTCTACGCCTCCTGAAGGGGGAACTGATTGCCTGTGTTCACAAATAGTAATTATATCTGTAAGTGATTGTAGCGGATGTAAAGTTGCACTCTCCAGACTTACAATTGGAACGCCTGCATATTTAATAAACCGGTTGATCACAATTTCTGAATAATCATCTTCACGGTTTTGTAAAGATGGAAATGTGCGTACACATAAAATATCAAAATATTGCCCAAGCACCGGTGCTGCATCTTTTATATGCTCTACAGTTGTTCCATTCATGATGGCGCCTTCTGCAAATTCAAGTGCCCAACCTTCCTTATCAACATTAAAGACGATTGCTTCCATACCGAGGTTTGCTGCTGCTACCTGTGTACTCAACCGGGTACGCAGCGAAGGATTTAAAAACAATAAACCAATTCTTTTACCTGCTCCCAGTTGTTTGTCTGCAAATGGATCTGCTTTATAACTCAATGCCTGTTCAACCAGCGCATTAATATTATCAACATCATTTACAGAAATAAAATTTTTCATCAGCCTAATTCGGTTTTAATTGCCTGCAAAAAAATATCAGCTTCAGTTTTGGTAATATTCAATGCCGGCAAAAGCCTGATAACATTGGGTTTTGCTTCGCCGGTAAATATTTTGTGTTTAAATAAAAGATTTTTCTTTACCATGTTCAGTTCTTCCGGCAGGTCAATGCCTATCATCAATCCTCTTCCTCTCACTTCTTTTATTTTCGGCAGTTTCTTTAGTTCTTCAATCAGGTAATCGCCAACAGATTTTGCATTATTGATGAGATCTTCCTTTTCAATTACCTCCAGCACAGCCAAAGCAGCTGCACAGGCCAAATGATTACCTCCAAAAGTTGTACCGAGCATAAAATGCTTTGGTTGAATTTTTGGAGTGATGGAAATAGCGCCGATCGGAAATCCATTTCCCATTCCTTTGGCCATGGTATAAATATCTGCATTCACACCAGCAAAATCATGCGAATAGAATTTACCGGCTCGGCCATAACCACATTGCACCGAGTCTGCAATGAAAACGGCATTGTATTCATCACAAAGGGTTCTTATTTTTTGCAAGAAAGTTTCACTGGCAACATTGATACCGCCGACACCCTGTATACCTTCTATGATCACAGATGAAATTTCTTCCTGCTTAAAAGTTTCTTCCAAAGCTGCTTCATCATTAAAGGGGAGAAAGATCACATTACCTGTTTCATTAACAGGCGCAACAATATTCGGATTATCGGTTGCTGCTACTGCTAAAGATGTTCTGCCATGAAATGCTTTTTTAAAAGCGATGATCTTTTTTCTGCCATTATAAAAAGATGCCAGCTTCAATGCATTCTCATTTGCTTCTGCGCCTGAGTTACATAAGAACAACTGGTAATTTTCTTTACCGGAGATCTTACCCAGTTTTTCAGCCAGTTCTACCTGCAATGGAATTTTTATTGAGTTGGAATAAAATCCTACTTTATGCAACTGGTCTTCTATCCGTTTTACATAATGCGGATGTGTATGTCCAATAGATATAACCGCATGTCCGCCATATAGGTCGAGATATTTCTCTCCCTTATCATCCCAAACATAAGAGCCTTCCGCCTTTTCAATGCAGACATCATTCAACGGATATACATCAAATAATTTCATCTAAAAATAATTTGCTTTAAGTTTCAGTCCTGCCGTTTCTTCGAGCCCAAACATCAAATTCATATTCTGTACAGCCTGGCCGCTGGCTCCTTTTAATAAATTATCAATGGCAGAATGAACCACCACGTTGCTACCAATCTTCTCCAACTGAATAAAGCATTTATTGGTATTTACTACCTGCTTTAAAAAGACCGGTTCTTCACTCACTACAACAAAAGGATGTGCTGCATAATATTTTTTATACAATGCCGAAATATCTTTTAATTCCAGATCGCATTTTATTTGTGAGCTGATGAATATTCCCCTTGTAAAATCTCCCCGCCATGGAATGAAATTAAGTTCAACATCTGCCGAAGGATTTAATTGTAACATGGACTGGCCAATCTCTTTAAGATGTTGGTGCGACAATGTTTTGTAAGCCTGTATATTATTGGCCCTCCAGCTGAAATGAGATGTTTCGCTCAATCCCTGGCCTGCACCGGTTGATCCGGTTATGCCTGTTGTATGAATTTCTTTTAGCAAACCTGCTTTTGCCAGCGGCAATAAACCCAATTGAATTGCGGTAGCAAAGCAACCCGGGTTAGCAATATTCTTTGCTTTTTTGATCTGCGTTTTATTTAACTCGGGCAACCCGTAAAAAAAATTTCTTTTATTAACGGTTTCTCCCAGCCTGAAATCCTGGCTGAGGTCAATGACTTTTATCTTCCCATCAATTTTATTTTCTGATAAGAATTTTATTGCATCCCCATGACCAACACACAAAAACAATACATCAATTTTCTGGCTTAATGCTGAAGCAAATTTTATATCAGTATCTCCCCGCAGATCTTTATGCACGTCATACAAAAAATGGCCTGCATTACTTTTGCTGTGCACAAAAATTATTTCAGCGGCCGGGTGATTCAGTAATATCCTGATCAACTCACCGCCTGTATAACCGGCACCGCCAACAATCCCAACTTTAATCTTTGCTGCCATCTGCTGTTTGTTTTACCGCATTATAGATCATGGTCTGGTTACCAAATATTTTTGAGAAGCCTCTTACATCTTCGCCGGTCCAACCGTTGTTCATCTCGCCATACTTACCAAACTTACTGCTCATCAGATCATAAGCTGATTCAATACCTGTTATTTGAAAACGATAAGGCGCCAGGTCAACAAAAACTTTACCGGTAACATTCTCCTGCGAATTCTGAAAGAAGGATTCAATATCTCTCATCACCGGATCCAGTATCTGTCCTTCATGCAACCAATTACCATAAAACAAAGCCAGTTGGTCTTTCCAGTTCAGCTGCCATTTGGTAAGTACATGTTTTTCCAAAGCATGGTGCGCTTTTAAAATTACCATGGGCGCTGCTGCTTCAAAACCCACACGGCCTTTAATGCCGATGATGGTATCGCCCACATGTATATCTCTGCCAATACCAAAAGGACCAGCAATGGTTTGTAAATGCTGAATAGCTTCTGTTGGATGTGAAAATTGTTTCCCGTCAATCCCAACCAACTCTCCTTTTACAAATTCCAGTTCAACTGATCTGTTTTCTGTTTCGGTAACCTGGGTGGGCCAGGCTTCTTCGGGTAACATGCCCTTGCTGTTCAAAGTTTCTTTACCACCAACACTCGTGCCCCACAAACCTTTATTAATTGAGTACATCGATTTTTCAAAGTTCATTTCCACGCCCTTACTTTTTAAATAAGCGATCTCTTCCTCACGGCTTAATTTAAGATCTCTGATGGGAGTACAAATTTCCACGCCCGGAATAAGGATATTAAAGATCATATCAAACCTTACCTGGTCGTTACCTGCGCCTGTACTTCCATGAGCAACAATATCAGCATTCAAATGCTGTACATGTTCTGCAATAAAAACTGCCTGGCTTAATCTTTCGGCACTAACACTTAATGGATACGTATTGTTCTTAAGTACATTTCCAAAAACCAGGTACTTGATTATTTTATCGTAATAACTTTTAACTGCATTTACAGTTGTATGCGATTTGACACCCAACTTATATGCATGCGCTTCTATCTTCTTCAATTCATTATTACTAAACCCTCCGGTATTTACAATTACCGAATGCACTTCATATCCTTTTTCTTCTGTAAGATATTTTACACAATAAGTTGTATCCAGACCACCACTAAAACCTAAGACAACTTTCTTACTCATATTCATCAGTTTAAAAAATTAAAAAAATAACGTAATAATGATTTTGAACTTCCGCCTCCTTCTTTCTTTTGCAGGAACTTAAGCATCCTGCTTTGTTTCAGACGCATAAATCTTTCATACAGTTTTGAATGTTGTTTAAACTCCTGTTTTGTTTCTTCCGGAGTATAATGATCAGCTGGATCAAAAAGCATGGCCGTACACATACAATTCTTTCTTTCCTTACTCATGAGTATATCGTAGTTGACGCAGCTTTTACAGCCTGCCCAAAACTGTTCATCATTGGTGAGTTCAGAGTAAGTTACAGGCTCGTATCCCAGGTCAGAATTTATTTTCATCACAGCAAGCCCTGTTGTTAACCCGAATATTTTTGACTCAGGATATTTTTCACGGCTCAGCTCAAAAATTCTTTTCTTGATGGCTTTAGCTACACCGGTTTTACGGTATGAAGGAGAAACGATCAAACCGCTGTTGGCGACAAATTTATTATGCTCCCAAACTTCTATATAACAAAAGCCAACCCAATCGCCATCGGTTGTTACCGCAATAACAGCTTTGCCTTCCTGCATTTTTTGTTCAATATATTCAGGGGAACGTTTGGCGATGCCTGTACCACGTGCCTTGGCCGAAGCAGCCATTTCATCGGTGATGGTTGTTGCGTAGTGTAAATCGGCTGCGGTAGCAACCCTGATTATTATATTACTGTTTTCCAATTTAAAAAATTGAAAGAATGATTAAATGATGTTAAAAGAATGATCGGAGATTTTTTCACTGACAGGGGCAGGTTTTAGCTACTCGTCCTATCAGCATCCACGTCGGGATCTGGGTATAAATACAAACAGGTTCTCCCTGGTATACAATATAACCCTGGCGGGAGAATTTGTATTAGGGATATGTACTTCGTTCCTGTTCATTATATGATCAATGTGTTTGTGAGCACAAAAGTAATTCATTTTAAAAACAATAGACAAAAAAATATTGATAAAGTTTAACCGCCGGACGTTAGCGTTCAGTTAACAAACTTCTCCAATTCTTCTGCTATTTTCCTGTCATTGCTCAGTCGTGGCACTTTATTTTGCCCACCAAGTTTACCAATACTCTTCATGTAATCAATAAACCCGTTCTTTTTTACAGGTGAAATTTTTAACTGCTGTAAAATATTGCCCCCAACAAGATCGTCGTAGTAAACATTTTTCTTGCGGAGGTTATCATCCACTTTTTTTGAGAACGCTTTCATATCTGCAGGCGTATTCTCAAATTCTATGAACCATTCATGATAACTCTTACCGGCATCGGTTGAAATTTTAGGTGCTACGGTAAATTCAGTGATGGGAATATTTTCTTCGGCTGCAGCCTGTAACAAAGCAGCTTCCACTTCTTCGCTGATAACATGCTCTCCAAAGGCAGAGATAAAATGCTTGGTGCGGCCGGTAACCACAAGCCGGTAAGGATTGATTGAAACGAATTTGATCGTATCACCAATATTGTATCCCCACAAACCTGCATTGCTGTTAATGATCAACGCATAGTTCTCTCCCACTTTCACATCTCTTAATGTTAACCTTGTTGGGCTTTCATTAAAAATTTCCCCGGCTGGAACAAACTCAAAAAATATTCCGCTGTTGGTATTCAGCAATAATCCTTCTTCTTTTTGCGAATCCTGGAAAGCAAAAAAACCTTCACTTGCAGGAAACAATTCTATACAATCAATTTTACGCCCGATGCTTTCAAAAAGTTTTGCCTTGTATGGTTCAAAGTTTACACCGCCCTGCACCATCAGGTTAAAATTTGGGAACAACTCTCCTACTTTCTTTCCACTCTTTTCGGTCAGCCTGTCAAAATACATCTGCATCCATGGCGGAATGCCGCTGATGAGCGTCATGTTCTGGTTGATGGTTTCTTCCACGATCTTATCCAGTTTCTCTTCCCACTCATCAATACAATTGGTTGTATAAGATGGCAATTGGTTTGCCCGTAAATATTTCGGTACATGATGATTAACAATTCCGCTCAATCTTCCTGTTGGTATCCCTCCCACTCTTTCCAATTCAGGCGATCCGCTTAAAAAGATCAATTTACCATCTGCAAATTTTGTGTTACCGGTTTCTGCCATATAACAAAGCAGGGCATTACGGGCTGTATTGATATGATTGGGAATAGAGTCTTTTGTTATGGGAATGTATTTTACTCCACTGGTAGTACCGCTTGTTTTAGAAAAATAGATTGGCTGGCCTTTCCATAGCACATTGTGTGTGCCTTGTTTTATTTTTTCGATATAGGGTTTAAATGCTTCGTAATCCCTGAGCGGGACTTGTTTTATAAAATCTTCGTAAGTTTTAATGGAAGCAAAATCATGGTCTTTACCAAAAAGGGTTTTTGCCCCCACTTTAACCAGGTGGTTAAAGATCGCCTGCTGATCTGCTTCAGCAGTTTCCATCCCTTTTTTTATCTGCTTGTATATATAGCCGGCAAAGGGTTTTGCCAATATTGATTTTATCTTCATTACACTTTATTCGATCAGTAACAGGACAAATTTAAGTTGTTTTTTTGTTTGAAAAATGTAAAGATTTATGAGCGGAAAATTATACCAACCTGAATTTCATTCAAAGCTGATGCAGCAAGGCTGAAATTCAAGCCAGGGCTTGTTGCGTTGGCGTTTGGTAAATACCGGTTGGATTAACTACAACAATCCAACCGGTATCATTTACAATCGCATTTCCACTCGGTATCCAGGTCTATTACAGTTACCACAACCAACCCATCGTCCTTTGGTGCAAAAACAATACGCACACGCTGTTTATCATGGGTAAATCCTTCTACAGGGTAGGTTTTGCCCCTTTTATCATCCTGGATCTTTTTATGGTTGATCGTACCGCTTTTTAAGATCTCTTTCACTTCCGATTCATCAATTTTTCTGCAATCCATCCTGCATTTGGCATGTTTGCTGAAAATGATATGCGTAGCATTCCGGTCAAAGCCTTCAACTTCTTCTGTCTTTTCCTCCTGTGGTAAAACAGCGGGAACAGTAATTTTTTCAGTTACCTGCTCAGTTTTAGGTTTATAGTCCCTGTTTTGTCGCTGATTTTTCTTTATTAAAAAGTAGGCTAAAGCAGCAGCAATCAATAACAGATATGGCAGATATTTTTTAAGCATGTTGCAAGTTACATAATGATGGAACACAGATGACACGGATGCAACTGATATATACGGATAAATCTGTGTTAATCCGGACAATCGGCGTCATCTGCGTTCTATTCGTTAATTTTGCACCAATGAATAAAACAGTAGCATTACATACGCTGGGTTGCAAGCTTAATTTTTCCGAGACCTCCTCTATTGGAAGGTTACTGGAGAATGATGGCTTTGAAAAAAGAGATTTTGACGAAGTGGCCGATGTATATGTGATCAATACCTGTTCCGTTACAGACAATGCCGATAAAGAATGCAGGATGCTGGTACGCCGCATTCAACGCAAAGCGCCGGAAGCTATGGTGGTAATAACTGGTTGCTATGCCCAGCTTAAACCAAATGAAATTGCAGCCATCCCCGGGGTTGACCTGGTGTTGGGTGCTGCAGAAAAATTCAATATTGCTGCACATTTAAAAGAAGTGACCAAGGGCGATAGCGCCAAGATCTGCAGTTGCGATATTGAAGATGTAAATGAATTTACCGCCTCCCATTCTATAAATGACCGCACCCGTGTTTTTTTAAAAGTACAGGATGGCTGTGATTATAATTGTTCTTTTTGTACCATTCCTTTAGCAAGGGGCAAAAGCCGGAGCGACAGTATCAACAATGTAATAGCAAATGTAGAAGCCATTGCAGCTCAGGGTGCAAAGGAAATTGTATTGACCGGTATTAACCTGGGCGACTTCGGAAAAGGCTTTACCGGCGGTAAAAAGAATGAAGAGAATTTCTTTGATCTTATAAAAGAACTGGATGAAGTTGATGGTATAGATCGTTATCGCATCTCCTCAATAGAACCCAACTTACTTACAAACGAGATCATTGAATTTGTAAGTAACAGCAAAAAATTCATGCCTCATTTTCACATACCATTGCAAAGCGGTAGCGATAAGATACTGGGCCTGATGAGACGCCGATACAAAAGGGATCTGTATACTGAAAGGATTGGTTTGATAAAAACCATGATGCCGCATTGTTGCATCGGTGTGGATGTAATTGTAGGCTTCCCTAATGAAACTGATGAAGATTTCCGGGAAACATTCAATTTCCTTCACCAGCTTGATATCAGTTACCTGCATGTATTTACTTATTCTGAAAGAACAAATACACTGGCTGCAGAAATGAAGCCGGTTGTACCTGTCAGCATAAGAAACGAAAGGAATAAGGCTTTAAGAAATCTAAGTTACCAGAAAATGCAATACTTTACCAATGCCCATATCGGGCAAACGCGTAAGGTTTTGTTTGAAATAAAGAATAAGAATGGTATGATGGAAGGTTATACCGATAATTATATAAAAATTACAACCCCCTTTAACGAAGCATGGGAAAAAAGTATAGTAGAATGGAAAATATAAATCACGATCAGCTGAACAAGTACCAGGTCACTGTGCATTTTGATATGGATGATGATTTTATGACCTATGTACCTCCACACAGGGTTTATATAAACAGTTTGATCGAAAAAAATATACTGGATTATTACACGGTAAGTATGGAAAGCCAAAAAAGCTGGATGATATTTAATGCCGAAAGCAAGATACAGGTGGAGGAATACCTGAGCAAATCACCGCTTTATAAATACTGGACCATTGAGATCGATGAACTGTTTGTGTATGACGGACAATCTTACAGGCTGCCTGCGGTGCAGTTAAATTAATAACCTCCATTCACAACCACAGGAGTGTTTATTTCCTTGAGCGGAATATCTATTGCTATTACACATCCATTGCCCGGCGATGAATCTATTTCGAATTTACCGGAAAATAATTCTGTACGCCTTTTCATATTTGCCAGGCCAATGCCCCTTTGAGCGGTTTTCAAATTGAATCCAATGCCATTATCTGATACCCTCATTTTGAGTTTATTATTATAAATAATTACATCTACTTCGATCAAAGTGGCGTTTGCATATTTTTGGATATTCCTTAATTGCTCCTGCAGTATTCTGTAAATATTTAACTGGATATCAAGGCTGATCGGGTATTTCAAAACTTTAGGATCAACATGCAGCAAAAATCCCTGGTCTTGCATGTTGAAGGTATTAAACAATCTTCTGAATGCTTCCTCCAGGTTCGAATCATCAAAAAATGCAGGCGCAAGCCGGTGAGAAAGGTTTCTGATCTCATCCAATGCCAACCTGATATTTTGATTGCATTGATCAAATAACTGCATACTGGATGGCACCAGTGACCTTTTAAGCATTCCCAGGTTCATCTGGCTGGCGGCCAGTATCTGGCATACATTATCATGCAGTTCTCCACCAATTTCGTAACGTTCATCTTCCTGCGTTTTTATAATTGCTTTGATGATCTTATGCTCGTACTGTTTCTTTTCGGTAACATCAATGGCAATCACCGACCTGTAGTTTTTATTATTTATCTTTATAGGTGTGCTGGAAATTTCAACCTCTATAAGCTCACCGGATTTTTTGTGATGTATGTGCGTGCTTTTATAAATTTCATCAACAGGGTCCAGTTTTTTGATATGCACTTTTGCATACTCGATATCTTCTTCCTGTTTAATATCCATAAGCGACTTATTCAAGAATTCTGCCTCGCTGTAGCCGTACAACTGAATAGCAGCTTTATTCACCTGCGTAAACCTGTAAGTTTCTATATCAAATACAAACATGGGTTGCGGGCTTAGTTGGAAAAGATCAGTGTATTGTTTTTCTGATGCTTCAAGCTCAAAGATGCTTTTCTTTCTTTCTATAGCGTAAATAATGCTTTTGTAAAGTGATGAGGCAGTAAGATCATCTTTTAGCAAGTAATCCATGATACCCTGCGATATAGAGCGGATGCTGAATTCAATATCGGTATATCCCGTTAAAATGATAACAGGGCACAATGAGGCAACCTGCAGGATATCTGTAACCAGTTGCTGGCCACTTTTATCAGGCAAACTAAGATCCAGCAAAATGATGTCGAAAGCTGTACCAGCACTTAAAATATCAAATGCCTGGTTATAGTTAATTACATGCGTGATAACAGGCTTTAATATTTGCTCTGTTAAAAGATCTTCTACTATAATGAAATCGCCTGGGTTATCTTCGATCACCAAAATGCGGTACTCCTTTTTATCTCTTGTCATGGTTCTATTTTTTTGTAGGTAACTTAACGATCGATATCCAAAAGTTTTCGATGGTGGCAATAACCCCGATAAATTCATTTACATCTACCGGCTTTGTTATAAAGCAGTTGGCATAATTATTATAGGATAGATTGATATCTTTTGGTGAAGAAGAAGTGGTGAGCATGATCACAGGGATATGTTTTAAATTTTCTTCTCCTTTTATATATCGAAGCACTTCATGCCCGTTCTTTTTGGGCAGGTTCACATCCAGTAACAGCATATCTGGCATCTCTGCGGCGGAGTACTTACCCTGTTTATTCAGGAAATCAATCGCTTCTTTCCCATCCCTCACTATGCTTAGTTTGGTAAGTATCTTGGCTTCTTCAAAAGCTTCCCTGGTAAGCAGGATATCGCCTTCGTTGTCTTCAACCAGTAAAATATGTATCTGTGTCATGTGGTTTTATTTTTCAATGGTGAAATAAAATGTACTCCCGGTTCCTTCCTGCGAATCCACCCGGATATTGCCTCCGTGCTGTTCAACAACTTTTTTGCAAACCGCTAAACCAATGCCTGATCCGGGGTAAATATCCTGTGCATGTAAGCGGCTGAAGATCTCAAATATCTTTTCAGATTTATCTTTTTCGATACCAATACCATTGTCTTCAACACTGATCAGCCACATACCTTCCTGCTCCAGGAAAGATACCCGGATCACGGGATCGGTTTCTTTCTTTCTGAACTTGATAGCATTACTTAATAGATTTTGGAAAAGACGACTCATATCTCCCCTATAAAGAGGCAATACCGGAAGTAGAGTTTCTACAATTATTTGAGCATTATTCTCATCAATCAGTTTAAAAATATTTTGTTGTACTTCAGTTAAGACATCACCCACGTTGATCAATTCTTTCATCCCATCCTTCCGTCCTGTACGGGACAGTTCCAGCAGATCGCTGATCATTTTTTGCATTCGTTTACCTCCGTCAACTGCAAAATTGATATAGGTATGTGCCCTTTCATCAAGCTGATCGCCATATTTATTCTTAAGCATTCCCATAAAACTGGTTACCATGCGTACGGGTTCCTGCAGATCATGTGAAGCCACGTATGCAAACTGTTCCAGCTCATTGTTCTTTTGCTGTACCAGGTTTAGTGCCTGTTGCAGTGAATCCTGTTGCTTTCTCAAAGCTTCTTTAAGTTGTTTTTCTTTATCCAGGGTTTCCTGCAGGCTTTTAAACAGCCGGGGAATTAGCGCAGTAAGCAGAAAGCTCAGAAAAACGAGGTTGGAGGATACGGCTACCCACTCTCCAACGGCATCTTTAGCGTGCTTTTGCCATGGAGTAAGATGCAGGAATATATCAAGGGTAAAGAAAAAGCAAATGAAGGTAACGATCCATGCAGGCCAATAAATATTGGTGGTTGTAAAAATAAGCAAACTGAAAATGCATGTTGCCAGGAGGTATAATAACCCGGGCCCGGATAAACCTAAATAGATCAGGAGTGTACAACTTAGTACAGTAAGGAGGCTAACGAAGATGATCTTACGCACCCGAAGGCTGATACCAGGAATAAATGCTACCAGCAGGATGCTTGCTGCAGTCAATATATCCACCAGCCCCAGCACATACCGGCCCGTAAGAAAACTAAAATAGATCCCGGGCAACAATGCTATTAAACAAAAAGGAAGCAGGTAAATAACTGTCCAGGCAAACAGGTTATTTCGCCAATAATTAACGTCTTTCACATTACCCGAACCGGCACAATTGTGATTGATCCTGCTGGTATATGTTTTCCAGATTTTCAATTTCTTATTTTTGTTTTAACAGCGTAAAATAAAATGTGCTGCCTTTGCCTTCTTCTGATTCAACCCATATCTTACCACCCAGGTTTTCGATTATTTTTTTGGTTATAGCCAGCCCCATTCCCGTTCCCGAAAATTCATCTTTGTTATGAAGCCTTTGGAATATGATAAAGATCTTATCGAAGTATTCCTGCTCAATGCCGATACCATTATCGCTCACTGCAAACTGCCAATGATCAGGTAATTCTGTACAGGTAATATTAATTTCAACTGCCTGGTCTTTTACTGTATATTTTAAAGCATTACTTATAAGGTTTTGAAAAACCTGCCGCATTGGGGATCTGTAGCCGGGAACATGGGGAAGCTGATCCGAAATAATGGTTGCTTTTTTTTCCTGTATCTGTTTTCTGAACAGGATCTGTATTTCTTCCACAAGTTCATTCAGGTCAATATCTTCCTGCTTGTCTTCTGTTCTGCCCACTCTTGAAAATTCGAGCAGGTCAAGGATGATCTGGCGCATCCGCTTAGCCCCGTCCACTGCAAATTCAATATACTGCTTACCTTTATCATCAATAACGGCTCCATACTTTTTCTGCAATTGTGTGAGGAAACTGGTTACCATACGCAGGGGTTCCTGCAGATCATGGGAAGCTACATAAGCAAATTGCTCCAGGTCTGCATTGGATACAGTAAGCGCTTTTGCCTGTTTGTGAAGACTTTCATTTAATTCACTCAACTGCATTTCATATAGCTTACGTTCTGATACATCTTTGAAGTAAACCGATAAGCCATTGCCTGAAGGGTAAGCACTTATCTCATACCATTTTGCCAAAGCCGGGTAATAATCTTCAAAATGAACTGATTGTTTGGTTTCTATGGCCTGGTGATATTTTGTATAGGATTCTGAATCAAGAGAATCAGAAAATACTTCCCATAAATTATGATCAAGCATTTCATTTTTCGTTTTTCTCAATACTTTTTCTGCCTGGTTATTCCAATAGGTAACTGTCCAGTTTTTATCTACAGCGAAGAAGGCATCGTCAATACTTTCGAGAATACTGTTTTTTTCTTCCAGTACTTCTTTTACGCCAAGCTCAGCTCTTTTCCGTATATCAATATCCTGGAAACTTCCACT
>Ga0193752_1001900_pt1 | contig 16617 bp, 6 predicted proteins | sample H1c1metaG_FD_144924 | JGI IMG/M metagenome (GOLD analysis project Ga0193752, IMG submission 144924) | Soil microbial communities from a riparian zone of the East river system, Colorado, United States - H1c1 | ecosystem: Environmental > Terrestrial > Soil > Riparian zone | place: USA: East River... | reverse complement strand
GGGCCGCCTCGGGCGCGTCGAGGTCGGCGGGCCGCGGGGCCGCGGGCTCGGTGGCGTCGGCCGGCCGCGGCGGTGTGGAATCCGTCGCGCCCCCGCCCGTCGGCGTCGGACGGAAGGTCTCGGCGTGGGCGGAGGCGCGCGCGCTCCCCGTCACGAAGGCCGTCCCGCGCGCCCCGGCGAACATCATCCGCTGCTGGAACCGCTGGACCCCCTTCACCTCGCCCATCCCGCCCGAGGCGATGGAGACGGCCAGCGAGACCCCGAAGTCGGTCCACGAGAAATGGCCCGTTGTGATGAGCTGGGTGCTCACGTCGAGGATGGCGTCCGTCGCCACGTTGGCGGCGAACTGGAGCGCCACGCGCGTCCCCTGCGAGAGCGCCTGCGCCGCCACGGTCGAGAACATCCGTCCGACGAGCGCGCCGGCCCCGGCCCCGAGGAACCCGCCGATGGCGCCCATGATCGCCGCGCGCCCGACGCCCTTCGAGAGCGACGTGTTCGTGCGCCAGTTGTTGACGACCTGGATGGTGGCCGAGGCCGCCGCCCCGACGATGGCGCCGCCGACGAGGGTGCCGATGGTGCCGGCCGCCGCCCCCGCGCCCAGCGATGCCGCCGCGGCCCCGACGGCGCCGATCACGGCGGGCCCGATCACGAGCGCCACCACGATGATGATGGCGATGATGAGGAGGACCGCCACGACGGTCTTCCAGGCCGGTGCCTCGTGCGAGGCGGCCTGGTTCGCCTTCTTCGGGATCTCGCAGTCGATCCGGTCGAGCTGCGCCTGGAGGCTCTCCTCCAGCCGTCCCTCGGAGTCCATGAGCGTGGTCTCGACGTTCGTCGTCATCGTCAGGACGGCGGCGTCGAACCCGGTGACGGCCGCCTGGAACCCCGCGACGCCGTCGGTGGCCGTCTGCTGCGTCTGCGCCGTGAACGCGGCCATCTGGTCCGCGAACGAGGACGTGGCGCCGGAGGACGTGGAGCCCATCGACTCCGCGAAGCTGGAACTCACCTGACCGGCCTGCTCGTCGTTGGTCTGGGTGACCCCGGCCAGTGCCGAGAGCGCCTGCGTGTGCGTGGCGAAGAGCCCCGCCTCGGCACCGGCCGTGCCCTGCTCCACCTGCGCCTCCAGCCCGCTCAGCCCCGCCGCGAGCGTCGCCTCGGCGCGCCCGAGCACGCGGTCGAGCGCACCCGGCTGGGGCGTGGGCTGCCCGGCGAGCGCGCTGCGCACCTGCTCCATCCCCGCCTCCAGTCCCTCGATCGCCTGGGCCACCCCGTTCTGCACCGAGGCCGCCGCGCTGTGGGCCGCCTGCTCGACGGCGACCTGCTGGAGGTAGCCGGTGTCGTTGGCGGCCTGTCGCTGGCTCCGCTCCTGCCCGTCGAGCGTGGCGAGGGTGGCGGCGAGGCCGTCGGCGATGGAGGCGAGGAGCCCGTCGCGCGTGCTGTCGGCCTGCGTGACGGCCCCGGCGCGCCCGGCCTCCAGCGCCCCGAGGAGGCCGTCGAGCTGGCCGTCGAGCGTGGTGCGGGTGCGGCCGGCCGTGGCGATGATGCCGCAGCGGTCCATCTGCCGCCCCTTCATGACCTCGCCGGCCTGCTGTTTGGCGGCGTCCTCCAGGCTCTTCTTGAACCCCTGGGCCGTCTCGCGCGCGGCGTTCTGCTGCGCCTCGGCGCGGCGGTCGGTGAGGCGCCCGGCCCAGAAGCTGTCGTCGCGGTTGATCTTGCACCCCTCGTACTCGGTCACGTAGCTCGCCCCGGTCGACGACGCCTGGGCCCCCAGCGTCGTCCCCTTCTCCTCGTGCAGCGTGCGGCTCGTCGCGTAGAGGTCGTTGACGGTGGCGAGCCCGTCGGTCTCCCCCGCGTCGATCAGCCCGAGGGAGGTGCCGTGCTCGGCCGTGAGCGTCTCCGCCGCCGCGGCCGTCTCGGACTCGATGGCGGAGACCGTCGCGGCGTGCTCCGAGACGACGTGCGCGTGCGCCCCGGCGGCGTCCCCCAGCGCCTGCGCCAGCGCCTCGGCGATGCGCGCCGAGATCGTCGACTTCTCGGCCTCGATCCCGGCCCCGATGCCGGCCTTGATGGACTCGGCGAGCCCCCCGAGCCGGGCCGGCACCTCGTCGAGGGCGCGCGTGCGAACGGCGTCGATGCGGGCGGAGGTGGAGGCGAAGAACGCCTGGGCCCTGTTGCGGGCGGCCAGCCGCACGGCCTCGCTGCCCCGCGCGCCCCCGGGCTCGGACGCGAACGTGACGCCGGAGGCCATGCCCGCCGCCCGCTGTCCGGCGCCGCCCAGCCGCGCGGCCGAGGCGGCGTAGGTCGACACGGCCTCGGCGCGGGCGGCCTCCGTCTGCGCGATGCTGGCGTCCATCGGCGAGAGCGCCGAGGCCATGGCGGCGTCGGTCGTCGCGGTGGCCGCCGCGCCGGACTCGGAGGCCGTCGCCTCCCCACCCCCTCCGCCGCCGCCCTCCCCCTCCGGCCCCGCCGACGAGGCCGCCGCGTCGCCGCCGCCGCCTTCGCCCCCCGCCTCGGAGACGCCGCCCGCGGGCTCCGCCGATGCGGCCTCGGCCTCGACGGCCTCCTCGACGGGGCAGACGTCGACGGGCTCGGCCTCGGTGGTGTCGGCCGACATCTGCTCCTCGGCCTCCGTCGCCTCCGGCTCCGCGGGCTGCTCCTCCGGCTCCTCCTCGGGCTCCTCGATCCCCTCCGTGTAGCACACGGCGCCGCCCCCCGCACACGCCGCCTCGCCCTCCCCCGCGGCCGGGGCCGCCGCCGCCTCCCCCGTCGGCGCCGCACCGCCGCCGCCGCCCCCGCCGTCGGCGGACGCCCCCTCGGCCCCGCCGCCGCCTTCGCCGGCCGCGTCGAGCGCGCTCTCGCCGCCCTCTCCTTCCGCACCGGCCGCCTCGCTCGTCTCCCCCCCCTCGGCGCCCTCCCCTTCCGCGGCGCCTTCCCCTTCCGCGCCCCCCTCCCCACCGCCTCCGGCCGTCTCCTCGGACGCGCCGCCCTCGCCCCCGGCGGCCGGCGGCTCGTGGAGCCGCGTGGCGTTGACCACCAGTTGGAGCTGAACGGGCTCCTCCTCCTCGGCCTCGCCGCGACAGGCCGCGCACGTCCCGCCGCAGTCGCACCGCTGGACGCCCGCGGACGCGCCCGGTGCCCCGTGCGCCGGGCCTGCCGCCGTCGGGCCCGCGCCCTTCGCAGACGGGTCCGCGTCGAGGATCGGCTCGGCCGAGCGGCCCGCCACGACGGCGTCGGCCACCTCGTCGGCCTGCCGCTCGTAGGGGTCGCCGCGTTCGCTCAGGCCCCCCTTGAGGTGGACGCCCCGCCGCTGCTGCACGACGTGGGTGGCCTCGTGGGCCGCGAGGCGGAGGTCGGGCGTCGACCGGAAGGCGATCCGGTGGCCCTGCGTGAAGGCGAGTGCGCCGAGCTTCCGCGCGGCGGGCTCGGCCGCCCCCCCCTCGCGCACGCGCACGTCGCCGAGGTCGTGGCGGCCGAACGCCGCCTGGATGCGGCCCCGCTGCGGGAGCGGCTCGGCGGCATCGCGGAGCCCGGCGGCGGCGACCTGCCCCGCCGGCACGCCGCCCACGCGTTCGTTCGTCTGGCGGGCCTGGACGGGCTCCTCGTCCAGGCTCGCGGCCTCGTCCTCGGGCGTCTCCTCGTCCTGCCGCTGCACGGCCACCGCCGTGTCGTCGCGTGGCTCCTCGTTCTCTTTCCTCTCGGCGTCCTTCTCCTCGGTTACCGTCCCCGCACGCTGCACCGGCACCGCCTCGTCTTCGGTTTCCGGGTCTACGTCGTCTTCCGTTTCGGCGCGCTGGACGGCCGCGGGCGCCTCCTCCGGCTGCTCCTCCTCCCCGGCGTTCGTCTCCATCCGCTGAACGTCCGAGAGGTCGCTCGCCGGTTCCTCCTGTTCGGCCTCGCACGCCTCGCAGCGCTGCACCGGGAGGGCCGGTCCGACGCTCATCAACGGCCCGTAGCCCGCCCCGTCGCCGCCTGCCTCGGTGAAGGCGGGGGACAGCGCTCCGCTCCGACGCGACGCACCGGGGGCGGTCCGGCTCTCGCCGGACGGTCGTGCGGGCTTCTTCGCGTGGAGCGAGGCGCTCACCGGGTGAGGGCGTCGAGGAAGGCGTGGGTGGCGCGGGCGCGGGCGCCCGTGGGCGCGGCGCCGTCGCGGGGGTAGGTGGCGCCGGCCTTGCGGTACTCCCCGCGCAGCGCGGCTTCGAGGTGGGCCGACGTGACGGCGGGGCTCCCGTCGTCGAGGGCGAGCAGCGTGGCGAGGTGGGCGGCGTTGCGGATCTGGCCGCCCGTGAGCGCGCACTGGCTCGCCACGGCGTCGAGGAACGGCGCCTCCACGCGGTGGCGCGCGGGGAGGTGGAGCTGCCAGAGCCGATGCCGCTCGTCGGACTGGGGAGGGAAGAAGTCCACGACGAGGTCCATCCGGCGCTGGAACCCCCGGTCGATGTTCTCCCCGAGGTTCGTCGTGACCACCACGACGCCGCCGTAGTGCTCCAGGCGCTGGAGGAGGTAGTTCGTCTCCAGGTTCGCGTAGCGGTCGTTCGACGACTTGACGTCGGTGCGGCTGCCCAGCAGCGCGTCGCCCTCGTCGAGCAGGAGCAGCACGTCGAGGTCCTCGGCCGCCGAGAGCACGCGGTGGAGGTTCTTCTCGGTCTCGCCGATGTACTTGTTGACGACGGCGGCGAGGTCGACGCGGTAGAGGTCCATGCCGAGCCGGGCCGCCAGGAGCCGGGTGGCGAGCGTCTTGCCGGTGCCGCTGGGGCCGGTGAAGAGGGCGCGGACGCCGCGCCCGGTGCCGGTGCCGAAGGCGGGGCCGAGGTGGGCCAGCAGGCGCTCGCGGTGGCGGCACCGCCGTTCGAGTTCGTCGAGCCGGTCGCGCACGGACGCCCCCGCGACCAGGTAGGCCCAGGGGTCGCCCTCGGCCACGCCCGAGTCCAGCCGCTCGGCCAGCGTGTCGAGGAGTTCGCGCCCGAGCGTGCGCCGCGCGTCGCGCACGTCGCCCAGTTCGACGTGGGGCCTACCGTCGAGCGCGGCGGCGGCGCGGGCGGCCCCGGCGATGCGGCGGATGTGGCCGCCGGGGAGGTGGTAGCGCTCGACGATCACGTCGAGGTCGGGGCCCGCCGCGGGCCCGAGCGTCCCCTCCCAGTAGCGCCGCCGCTCCGCCGCCGCCAGCGGCGCCAGCGGCACCGTCACTGCGCCTTCGATGCTGTCTCCCTTCAGGCCCCCCTCCAGCCCCGTCACGATGCCGAGCGGGCCGCTGTAGCCCTTCAGCACCGGGACTTCCGCCGACTGCCCGGGGGTGAGGTCGTAGCGGAGCACGGGCATCGCGCTGAGGAGCGTGCACAGCGCCCCGAGCGGGAGGGCCGCCGTGGCGGGCGCCTCACCGTCGGCCGCCAGCACGTCGCGCCCGAGCGCACGGGCGACGGCACCCACCAGCGTCAACCGGTCGGCCCCCTCCGGACCCCGCACGACGAGCGCCGGCACGCGGCCGGCCTGAAGCATCGGCACGGCGCGCGCGAGCCGTCGCAGGAGCGCCGGCTCAGCGACGAGTTCGGCGACCGTCGGGAAGGACGACGCGGGGTGGAGCGTGCACCCGCTCCCGGCCTGCGGCGGCTCGGCCCGGAGCGCCGCCCAGAGCGGGTCCGGCACGCGCAGCGCCCACTCCGCCCGCGGCGCCGTGGGGTTCTCGGCGGCGAGGTAGCCGCCGTCGAGCAGCGGGCGCACGACGCGGTAGGGCTCGGCCTCGTCGAGCCCGCCCCCCAGCACGCGCCCGATGAGTTCCAGCGTGGGCCGACGGTAGGGCAGCGGCGCCTGGAGGTCGGAAAAAAGGGTCCCGAACCGCACGTCCTCCTCGACCAGCCCGGCCAGCAGGATCGGGAGCCGCGCCCGCGGTCCCAACCCCAGCGTCCGCCCCATCGCCCGGAGGGGCAGCTCCTCGCGGCTGCGCCGCTCCCACCGTGTGACGGCCGCCGCCCAGTCCGCCCCCACCGCGAGTTGCGCGTCCGCCTCGGCGGCGTAGGCGCTCAGGAACCCGTGTCGCTCCAGGAACGACGGCGGCGCCAGCGCCTCCACGAACGCCGCCAGCTCCCGCGCCGCCCAGAAGAAGTGGGCACGGAAGTGCGCGTCCGGCGTCGGCGGCTGGTCGAAGAGCGAGGGGGCCGCTGTCGGGGCCGCGGCGGCAGCGGCGGCACGGGCGGAGGGCATAAGGGCGGGGGTCAGCGGAGGGCGTGCGCCGGGCCGTCGAAGTGGAAGTAGACCACGCGGCCGAAAGCGGGCAGCCAGCCGGGGTCGCGGTCCAGCCCCGACCGCCGCACGGCGAGCGTGATGGCGCCGACGGACTGGACGAGGTCGACGTGGCTCGACGTGAGGTAGAGGCGGCCCGGGCGCCGGAGCACGTCGGCCACGGACTCTTCGGGGCCCAGGGCGAGACGGAGGCGGTGGCGGAGAAGCGGCACGACGGCGGCGAGCCAGGGCCGCACCCCGGCGGGGATGGCACCCGCCGCAGGCCCCGTGAGCGGATCGAGAGGGGCTTCGGCGAAGGACCGACGCACCAGAGCACCCACGCCGAGAAGCGCGCGGGCCTGCGCGGCGGCCGGACCCCCGTCGCGCGGCGCCACGGCGACGGGGTACGCCGCGTCGCGCCAGACGCAGAGCCGACCGTCGCGGGAGGCCCAGTACCCGCGCGTATCGGCGTCGGCGTCGAGCCAGTGCGCGGGCAGCGCCACCGTCGGGGGGCCCGTCACGTCGTGCCCCGGCAGCACTCCCGGCGGGCGCCCGTCGAGTTGGCGGAGCGCGTGCCAGAGCGGATCGTCGGCGAGCGAGGGCGGACCGTCGTCGAGGAGGCCGCGCGCGACGAGGTCGAGGAGCGCCCACGGTCCCGGTTCCCCCGTCGTCCGCCACGCCGCGAAGGCGGCCGGCACGTCGAGGTGGGTGAGGAGGTTGAGGAGGTAGAGCACGCCCCCGAGTGCGGTCTCGATGCCGTCCCCGAAGGCGAGATCGGGCGGTGTTCTGGTTTCGGTGTTTTCCTGCCCCTCCGCGCCCTCCGGCCGTTCGACCACCCCGGTGGATACAGCGAGAGCGTCCGGCGGGCGTTCCGCACCGGTCGTGCCCGGTTCGGCCCCGGCAACCGTCCCGTCCGGCGTCACTGCCGGGCGGTCTCGCGACGCGGGCGAGACGGGCTCGACCTCGTCCGCGTGGGCGGGCGTCGCGCGGGAGAGCGGGCGGGCGGGCGAAATGGACGCGGGGGACTCCGCTTCGGGCGGCGCCCCGATCTCCTCCCTCTCGGCCGAGGCCGCCGGGGAGGCGACCCCAGCCTCCGCTCCGCTACCGACTTGAACCCTCTCCACCGCGACGGGCGCCGAAGCCTCCGGGGTGGGTTCCGGGTGCCGCGTTGGCGGGGCCGTGGACGGCCCGGCAGGCGCCCCGTCGTCACGTCTGTCCGTCACGGGAGGCGCCGTCTGTGCGCCATCGCCTCCCTGCTCGTGCAGCGTGCGCGTCCCGGGGTCCGGCACGGCGGGCGCCGTGCGCGCGGCCGGTTGCCGTGCCTCGGGGCCCCGGACCACTCCCAGACAGACGGCCAGCAACTCCGCCTGGACCGGGGCCAGCGTAGGTAAAAAACCCGCCGGGATGAGGCGGTGAAAAGGCGCCCCGTGGGCCTCGTCCCCGTCAGGGGCCGAAGAGACGGACAGGGGCGCCCCCCTGTGAGGAGCCGCTGTCCGGGCGGCACGCCCCGCACCGGCGCCCCCCTCCGGCACGCCGTAGGCTGCGCGCACAGCGGGCAGAACCGTCGCCGCCACGACGGGAGTGAGGGCGCGGAAGGCCGGTGCCAGCGCGTCCCAGCGGGCCAGCAGCCCCACGGTCGGCGGGACGGCGGGCGCCTCATCGCACAGCAGGGCCGCGAGCGCGTGGCCGGGTGCGGCGCCCTCGGCCGCGCGCGTGCGGAGCCGGGGCGGCCACCACCAGCGCGGCGCCGCCCCCCCGCCGAGGTCGGCGAGGAGACAGGCCAGCCACTCCGCCACGTCGGCGAACACGACCGCCTCCGCATCCGGCGGCACCCGGCCGCGCGACGGGCGGGCCGCCGTGCGGGCGCGGGCGCCGAGGTGCTCGCGCACCTTCCGCTCCCACGCCGCGTGGACCGCCGCCCCGTCGCCGGGGCGCACGGCGCGCGCGGGCACCGCCGCCGTCACCGTCCGCACGACGAGCACCGCCGCCGGGGGCAGACCCGCCGGGTGGAGGGCCGTCCGGTCGAGCAGGCCCGACAGCCGGAGCCGCCACGCCAGCGCGTCGTGGCGGTCGGCCTCCGGGGCGAGCCGGGCGCGGAGCCGGTGGACGGCGTCGGCGGGCATGGGCAGGGCCGGGTCAGGCGGCGGGCATCCCTACTTGAAGAGGTCGAAGAGCGCGGCGAGGCAGCCCTTCGGCGGGGTCCCCGGGCCGTTCTCCGGGCCGCCGCCCGACTCCCGGGCCTCGATCACCGTCGTGACCTGCGCGGACTTGTCCTTCGGGACCGAGATCCGGAAGAACCCCTCGCGGATCTCCTTCAGCTCCGCCTCCGGCGAGGCGTGGAGCTCCTGGCGCCACCCGTAGAGATCGCCCTCGTGGTTGATGAAGTAGCCGAAGTAGGTCTGCGGGCGCAGGATGACCCGCCCGTCGAGGCGCCGTCCCGTGTCGTAGTAGACGTGCACGCGGTAGGTGGGCATGAACGTCTGGACCACGTCCTCGGAGAGCCGCCCGCCCACGGCCATCGCGTGCGCCTGCTTCCACGTGACCGTGTGCGTCGGATTCGGGTCGGCCTGCGCCTGCTTGTCCTTCGGGCCCGACTGCCCGTCCTGCCCGCTCCCCGGAAGCTCCACGTCGTGCCCCGGGCCCTCGCCGGGCTTGACGACGGCGGGCATGTTCCGCGTCTCGATGGCGAGGTACACGTCGCGCCGCGGGCCGTCGCCGTCCACCCCCTTCAGCCCGGCGATGCTGATCTCCGCCTCGCGCTTGAACGTGGAGGCCTCCCCGAAGTCCATGTTCCGGTAGACGCTCTCGTTGAAGAACGTGAGGTTCGGGCCGTCCATCTCGACGAGGATGCACTTGTGCGTCGTCGCGCCCGTGATGAACGTGGCGATGTCGGCGTCGTTCAGCTTCCAGTTGAAGCTGATGGGGTTGGAGGCCGGCGGCGGGTCACCCGACGGGATGGCGGGGATGTTGGACCCACTCGCGACGCCGCCGCCGCCCGGGATGTCCACCCACGCCGCGTTCGGGTCGGCGATGGAGCCCCAGTTAGCGATCCGGAAGCGGGCGCTGATGTCGCCCGTCGAGATCGGATCGCCCGTGTAGTTGCGCGGCCGAGCGAAGAAGACGTTCGTCGGGCGGCTGGCGACGGGCACGTCGGGGTCGAAGAGGATGCGGCTGTTGGGTGTGTTCGTCGTGCCCACGTCCGTCGAGGCGAGCGCGACGCCGCCCGTGGTGGGGCATGCGGCGTCGCCCGCGATGGTGCTCAGGCGGTCCCAGTCGGCGGGGTCGGGGTAGGCGTCGTCGGCGAGGTCGAGCATGGTCGTCCCGAGGTTCGGCGACTCGCACAGCTCGATGATGCCCACCCCACTGCCGCCCGTGACGAACCACCACACGTCGGGGTCGTCGCCGAGCTGGGGGCCGGCGGCGTTCGTGACACCGCCCGCCACGGTGATGGGGACACGCATCTGCACGGCGAACGAGCCGGAGGTGCCGCCCCCCGGCTCCATCCACATCCGGGTGTTCTGGTCGACCCACGAAGGCTCCGGGTTCACCAGCACCCACGACCCGCCGGGGCCGGTGTTGGTGAAGGCGTCGATCACCTGCACGTTCGCGGCCGTCTCGGACCCCGGCGTCCCGTGCGCCTGGATGCGGAGCACGAGCGCGTCGCCGCCCGCGCCCGGCCGGAAGCCGACGTAGAGCCGGTCGTCGGCGTCGTTCAGTTCGGGGACGAAGAGGGCGTTCCAGGAGAGGTACAGGCTCTTCTGGCCGCCTTCGACGTCGTAGGTGGCGCGGAAGGCGACGTCGCCGTTGAAGTTCCGCCGGTAGGCGCCGCGCCAGCGCGGGTCGTCCAGTTCCGTCCGCGTGGGGTACGGGCCCGCCGGGAGCCAGTACGGGGGCTGGCCCGAGAGGCCGGGGACGCCGGGGGAGTCGGGGATGCAGAAGGTGGCCATGGTCGTTCGGGTGGGACGTGCGGGGTGGTGTGGAGAGGAGGAGGCGGCCGGGGGCTAGCGCCGCGTCGGCGTGCTAGAGCCGCGTCAGCGTGTAGGTGCGCGACTGGCTCCGGGTCTCGCCCTCGCGCTGGATGCGGAAGGTGACCTGCCCCGACGCGCTCGCCCCGCCCCCCGGCTGCACCGAGAACCGCGGGGCCTCGTTGACCGGCGGCGTCGTGCCACCCTCGTCGTAGGAGCCGCCCGCGGGCGACCGCACGAGCGGGCTCCAGCCCGTCGTGCCCGCCGCGGCCTGCACCGTCACGTTGTGGACCTCGGCGGCCTGGAACGTCGCGGCGAACGTCATGTCGAGCCGGTACCCCACCGCGACGGCGATGGTGTTGGTGGCCGGGTCGTACGAGCCGCCCGCGGGGTCGACCTGCCCGTCGGAGAGGTCGTAGACGGTGGCGCTGGTGAAGGCGAGTTCGATCTGGTCGTCGCTCTCCTCCACCTCCTCGTCGAACGTGAATGCCTGCTGGTTCGAGCCGACGACGCCCCCGGCCGAGGCCACGACGTTGAGGGTGAACGTGTCGCCCGCCGGAGCCGGCGCGGCCGGCGTCAGCCGCACGGCGAAGTTGATCTCCTCCTCCGGTTCGAGTTCGATCCGCCGGTCGCCGATGATGCCGCCGGAGGCGTTGAGCACGCGGACGCTGCCCTGCCACGCGGAGACGGAGACCGTGGGGGCAATGGTGAACAGCGCCGGCAGGTTGGCCCGGGAGCGCAGGCGGTAGTAGAACGTGACGGGCTGCCCCGCCCCCACCGGCGTCGGGATCGGGTTGGGGTCCGGGTTGGGCGCCCGGTCGTCGCGCCACAGCACGTCCACGTCGCCCGAGAGCGTCTGGGCCAGCGGGAGCACCGTGATCGTGCGGGTGTCCGTGGTGACGCTGTTCGTGACCGTGAGCGTCACCGACCGGCCGCCGGCCGGCACGCTCAGCGTGTCCGGCACCGTGACGAAGAGCTGGGTGTCGCTGGAGCCCCCGGCGAAGGTCGTCACCGGCTCGCTGTCGAAGTAGACGCGGTGGCCCCCATCGGAGAACCCGAAGTTCTCCCCCAGGATCTGGAGCGTGTCGTTCACCCGGAGCGGCGAGGCGGCCGTGCCCGCGGGGATGAGCTGGATGATCCGCACGGAGCCGTCCGACGGCTCCCCTGTCAGCTCGTCCACGCGGGTTTCGAGCGCGCCGAGCCGGGCGAGCAGGCGGTTCATGAAGTCGGCCGTGATCAGGTCGCCGGGGCGGACCTGTTCCGGTAGGGTTTCCATGGCGGTGTCCTCAGAGTGCGATGACGATGGACTCGGCGACGCCGAGGCCGTAGTTGCTGTAGTTCCAGCGGGCGAGGTCGTACTGCGCGTCGCCCGCGTAGGGGACGTGGCCCCCCGCGAAGAGGAGGTAGCCGGGCCCCGCCCCCGTGCTCCCCGGCTGTCGGTTCTGGCGCACGCGGTAGAGCCAGATCACCTCGTCGGCGTCGAGGTCGACGGGGTCGTGGCCCGCGGCGAGGCTGAAGAGCGGGCCCACCTTCGCCCCCTCGATGAACACCGGCTCGCGGAAGGTCTTCCCCTGGAAAAACTCCAGGTGCGTGAACCCCCGCGCCGCCCCCACCCGCTCGGGCACGGCCCCGACGGGCGGGAGGAAGCGGAAGTAGTCGGCCACGCGCATCTGCGCCAGCGCCGCCTGCGACACCCCCGTGCCGGTCAGCTCCGCGATCTGGGTCTGGAACTGGAGCGCGGCGGCGTGGACCTCGGCGGCGCGGCGGTCGAGCGCCGGGAACGGCGGGCTCGCGGCGGCCGGGCGGCGGTGGACGCGGCGGCGCACCGACCACACGTCCACGAACGCGAGGGCGTCCTGCGCCCAGTAGAGCAGCGCCAGCGGGACCTCGCACGGGGCGAGGCGGCCGGCGTCGTCGGCGTCGAGGTCGCGGAGCGCGTCCAGCGGCCCGTAGGCCGGCTCGGACGCGGCGGGGGCGAACGGCCCCAGCAGGTCCGCCGCGAACGCCGCCGACTCCACGGTGCCGAGGCACCAGTGCGCGAGGAGGTTCCGGAGGCGCGACCGCTCGGCCCGCGTGAGCACGGGCTTCGCGACGAGCGTCTGGATGGGCGTCGCCAGCACCTCGGGCATCAGTTCGTCGCGCTCCACGTCGAGCGGGACGAGGCGGAACTGCACGCCCTCGACGACGAACCGGGTGCCGCAATTGCGCGCCACGCCGCTGTCGGCCAGCCCCACGTAGGGCGCGAGCCCCTCGGGCCCGGTGGCGGGCCCCACGACGAGGACGTAGGCCCCCGTACCGACGGGCGTCGCCGAGCCCGCCGACGCGCCGGGGCACGTCATGAACAGCGCGTCGCCGGAGACCGTGGGGTCGTCCTCGGGCGCGACCTCGATGGTCACCGGCTTCGCCAGCACGAGCGCCTCGCCTTCGGGGTTCAGCGCGAGGCCGGCCGCGATGGTCACCGACGGGCGCGGCGTGGCGGCGGCGGCGACCTCCAGCCCCTCCACGACGCCGGTGCCGAGGGCGCGGCCGAGGCGGCGGTCGCGCTCGCGGAGGGTCGTCTGCTCCACGGCGAGATCCTCGGCGGTGAGGACGCGGCCGTTGAAGTAGTGGATGCGGCGGAGGCCGTCGGTGAGGATGGGGGCGAGGAAGGCGTCGGGCATGGCGAGACCCTGGCAGAGTGGGAAGGGCGGGTCAGGCGCCGAAGCGGATGCGGTCCTTCAGGCCCGCCGCCGTGCGCTCGGGCACCCCCGCCCGCTGCACGAGGTCGGCGACTGACTGGAAGCGCCCCCCCCTGTCGCGCGCGGCGATGATGGCCGCGGCGAGGGCGGCCCCGACGCCGGGGAGCGTCCGCAGCTCCGCCAGCGTGGCCCGGTTGAGGTCGATGCGGGTGACGGGCCCGGCGGGGTCCGGGAGCTTCGAGCCCGAGGCGGCCACGGGGGGCGGTCCCGTGGGGGCGTCGGTCCTACTGGGAGCAGCGGGAGCGTCAGCCCTGCCGGGCGCGTCGGGCTTGGCGGGCTTGAGGAATCGCTCGAACGAGGGGGCCTTTTCGAGGCGCCCGCCGCCGTCGGCCTCGCCGACGACGAACCAGCTCTCGAAGCGCCCGCCCTGGATCCCGCGCTCGCTCCGGCCCGACCGGTCGCCCGACGGCAGGGCGCCCCGCAGGAACTCGGCGTCGATCCCGCGCCGCCCGCTCCCGTCGAGAACCACGTCGCCGTGGACCACCACGCGGAGGCGCGCGCGCCACACCGACTCGATGGCCGCCTCCGGGAGGAGGAAGAGCGCCGCGTCGGCCCGGGTGGGGCCGTCGTCCGTGCGGACGCGCTCGACCTCCCACCCCCGCCCGGACGAATTCAGCACGCGGACCGGCACGATCTCCCCGCCGTCGGGCCGGATGCCGACGTGGGTGTAGAAGTCCCGCCGTTCCTCGAACGGCATCTCCGCGAACACCTGGAAGCTCTGCGCGTCGAGGGAGCCGGGCCCTACGAGCACGCCGCCGCTCTCCCTGAGTTCGCCCCCCCTCGCTCTGAGCTCCCCGATCTCCCCGGTGCCGAACCCGAGGACGAGGCCCCACACCGGGTTGCCATCCACGATCACCTCCGGGCGGACGATCCCCCCGTGGAGCCAGCTCATCCCGGAGATCCGCGTGAGGTCCGCATCGGTGACCTCCGACTCGGGCTCGGGGAGGACGAGCGTGAAGGGCGCCCACGCCGAGCCGTTCCACCGGAGGAACTGGCCGGCGACGGGGGCGGCGTTCGAGACGGGGCGGCTCTGGAGGCGGGCGACCGTCGGGGCGGGGTAGTCGCCGATGAGGTCACCCGAGGCCCCGAGGTCCGTCAGGTCCGAGAAGGCGTGGGTGTGGCCGAGCCACGCGTAGCGCGCGTCGCCGCGGATCTGGTTGAAGTACTGCGGGTGGTCGTCGTCGGCCAGCCCCGCGAGCGCCCCGTGGTCCGCGGAGCCGCCCGACGGCGGGGCCGAGACCCACGTGCTGCTCCCGGCGTCCCACGCCAGCACGTCGCCGTCGGCGGGCGCGCTCAACGACCTCCTCGACGTGGAGAGCGTGAGGAGCGGCTGGCCGTCGGGGAACGAGAAGCCGTCCGGGAACGAGAACGGCCCGCTGCTCCCGCCGCAGCAGCGCATGAGCCACTCCTGGAGCACGCGGGTGCTGACGAGGTAGGGCCGGTCCCGCTGCCGCACGTCCACACCGGGGACGCCGTCGGGGCCCGCCGGAGCCGTGTCGTCGATGCGGGCGCCGTCGCCGTCGGCCACGAGGGCGAGGTCGAGCCGCGCCAGCAGCACGCACGTGTCGCCGTCGGGCGCCGAGCAGCCGCCCTCCCCGCCGAGCTGGGGGCGGATCTCGACGGTCCACAGCCGGAAGACCATGCGGAGCAGGTCGGCGGCGTCGGCCGTGGGGAGGTGGAGCGGCGTGTCGCCGCCCGGCGCCTCGCCGTCGGGGAGCGCGCGGACGAGCGCGGCGAGGGCGGCGCGGCTGATCGCGGGGGCCTCGTCGGTCACGCGCAGCCGCCGCAGCAGGCGGCCGAAGCGGCGCACCGCGGCCTCCTCGGGGTAGGCCGGCGCCGTCGCGGAGAGGCGAAGCTCGAACGCGTCGGCGATGCGCGAGGGCGTCGTGGCGTCGTCCTCGGAGCGGCACGGACTGCCCGGCACCGGCACCACGTCGGTCTCGCACTCCCGGTAGCACAGGAGCACGTACAGCTCGGCGGTGTCGGGCAGCGAGCCAACGCCCACCTCGTCCAGGTGCTCGGCCAGCCACGGGTTGAGGCGGGCGCACTGGGGCGCGGGCACGCAGATGTCGCGCCCGCGGGGGTCCACGGCTAGACCGGGCGTGACGACGACCTCGGGCTCGCCGTCGCGCAGGCGCACCCGCACGTCGAGGCCGTAGACCGTGCCGTAGCCGTGGAGCGCGCGCTGGTGCCGCCGGTCGCGCTCCATGTGGTACGTCTGGTCCTGCTGGAACTCGTCGGCCCCGAGCACGAGCCCCGTCGCGTAGCGGACGCGCTTGCGGGGGTCGAGGATCGTCGGGTCGAGGGTCGTCGTGGAGAACGAACACATCGGAAAGTCCGGTTGAGAAACCTTAGAGGGGGTGTCCGGGTCGGTCGCGGCCGGCGATGAAGCGGTCGGGCACGCCCCACGGGTGGGTGGCGCCGAGCGTGACGCTGCCGAGGGCGCCGGGGAGGAGGAGCGGGAGGAAGCGGCTGCCCCGGTCGAGGAGCGTGTCGAGCCCGAGGCGCGCCTCGCCGACGCGGAAGAGGGCCCAGTAGCCCTTCACCTCGAACTCGGTGTGCGCCGGCTTCTCGCGCTCGACGAGCCGCCGCACGAAGTCGAGTTGCCGCTGCTGCTCGGCCTGCTCCGTCCCCGCCGCGACGGGCACGAGCACGTCGAAGCGCGAGGCGTTGCGCTGGAGCGGGACGACGAGGGAGACGAACTGCACCCAGTCGCTCAGCCGTGGCTCCGTCGTCGGGAACTGGGTGGGCAGCGGGACGGCGCTGAAGGCGGCGTAGGTCGTGCCGTAGGCCGCGCTCAGCCGCTCGGCGCGGCGATAGCGCCGCTCCAAGAAGTCGCGGTAGAGCGCGGCGTCAGCCGCGGCCACCTCGGCGTAGGTGAACGTGAGGCGGTCGGCCACGAACCCGCGCCAGTCGGCCAGCCGCGCCGTGTCCGTGGGCGGGAGCGGCGGGAAGCGGACGGCCCCCAGCGCAGCGCCCCACACGGCCGTCACCGCCGCGGCCGACCCGTGCCGGCTTTCGAGGTAGCGGCGGAACGTCTGGTGGAGCCGCGTCGCGCCCTGCGCGGGGGCCCACGGCGCGTCGTCGGCGACGTACCCCGGCGCCGCCGGAACGCCGGTGAAGCTGTTGTTGGGGCCACCTGAGCCGCTCGCGGCCAATCCCGCCGAGCGCCTGAGTAAGAACTGCTCCACGACGCGGACGCCGTAGCGCCCCGCCACGGCCTCCTCGCACGACGCGCCCCCGAGGTCGCAGCCGAGCGCGCCGGGCTCGAAGAGGGTGTCGTCCGGGCAGGGGTCGAGGGCGAGGCGGAGGGCGCGGACGAGCCCGCCGAGCGTGCCCCGCTCGGCGTAGAGGGACACGGCGTGGCGGAGGAAGAGCCGACGCCGCGCCTCGTCGAAGGCGGGGTCGAGGACGGTCCCGAACCACCCCGCGAGCCAGTCGAGGTACTCGGCGTCGAGGAGCCGTTCGTCGAAGAGCGCCTCAGCCCCCGCGATCTTCCCCTCGACCTCGGTGAGCATCCCCTCGGCGTTGGCGAGGAAGCGGTCGAGGAAGCGCGCCGGCTCCTCCTCCTCGCGGTACACGGCGGGGAGGTAGCGGCTGAGGTAGGAGAACCGGGGGTAGTAGGCGCGGAGGGCGTGGACGCGCGGGGTGCTCCGGCCCGTCCCTTCGAGGACGAGGCGGAGCTGGAGGTAGCGCCCCTT
>Ga0193752_1001899_pt1 | contig 16621 bp, 14 predicted proteins | sample H1c1metaG_FD_144924 | JGI IMG/M metagenome (GOLD analysis project Ga0193752, IMG submission 144924) | Soil microbial communities from a riparian zone of the East river system, Colorado, United States - H1c1 | ecosystem: Environmental > Terrestrial > Soil > Riparian zone | place: USA: East River... | reverse complement strand
CGGGCAGATGCCGTACTGCGCCGAGAACTCCATGCCGGAAAGCTCTGCACCCGCTTCCGCGGCCATTAACAGCCCGTCGCCGGTGTTTACGTCGCAGCCCAACGTCTTGCTCAAAAATGCGACACCACCGCTAGCGACGACGACCGCGCTCGCATCGACGCGATACGCGCGATCGCTCTGCAACCGGTGACCCAAAGCCCCGGCCACGGCGCCATCGAGACTCAGCAACTCGAGTGCCGGACTGTGATCGAGGATGGCCACGCGCGCTTGCCTCAGGAGCTTGCGCATGAACGCCATGTAGTCGGGACCGCGCAAGTCCGCGCGCCACGGCTTTCCCTCATCGTCGGTCGGAAACCCATACCCCCACGCGGCGAGATCGGCGAGGCGCTGCCACGTCGTGTCGAGCACACTCGCCATCGTTTCGGCTCGACCGAGGCCACCGCTACTCGCAAGCCGCTTTGCGATCGCGCGCTCTCGCGCGTCGCCTTCGGGCGCAACGCACCACACACCGGTGTTCGCAGAAGCCGTAGCACCGGACGTGCCGCAGTAGCCCTTGTCGACCAACACGACGCGTTCAGCGCCTGAGGCGCGCGCGGTGAGCGCAGCCCAAGCACCGGCCGGGCCACCGCCGATCACGACCACGTCGGCGGTGAGTGTCTCGACTATGGATGCAGACATACTTCGGAGTGCTCCTCTGACTGGAGTCAATAACCGAGCGAAGGATCGATGAGGTTGTCGAGCGGCTCGCCATTGAGATAGCGGCGCAGGTTGTCCGAGAAGATTCGGCCGATCGTGTCTTGCGCAGACGGCCAACTCCACGAGATGTGCGGGCTCAACCGAATCTTCGCGTGGTCGTACATCCAATGGCCGGCAGGCAAGGGTTCCGGCGTGACCGCATCGAGTGAAGCGGCAGATACGAGCTCGCGATCGAGCGCGTCTCGCAACGCGTCCTGATCGATCAGCTCCCCGCGCGCGATATTCACGACGTGAAGACCCGGCTTCACGCGCTCGAACGCACGCGCATCGAGAATGTGCCGCGTGCTCGCCGTGAGCGGCGCCGCGATCACCAAGTGATCCGCGCCGTGGATCAGCGCCTCGAACGTCGCGATCTGCCTTCCATGCAACGTGCCGAGCGGTGTCCGGACGGGCCAGCGCGCTGGAGGCGTGTGAATGAACACGTCTGCGAGGCGCTTTTCGTGATGCAACAAGACCGCGAGCACCCACTCCGAGATGGGAACGGCGACCGCCCCGCGCGAGTTCGTGAACACACGACCGCGCGCGAGACGATCGACGTCGAACGCGTTGATTCCCGTACCGATGAAGTGCACCCACTTCACGCCGCGCTCTGCGAGCTCGTAGAGCGCGTCGTTGCCGAACGTCATGAGCAGCACATCGCCACTCAGGTCGCGCGGGATGGGATCGGACGGCGGCACGAACACCACCTCGACCTGCTCGCGCAAGTCCGCCGGCAACCGAATCGCATCGGCATCGCCGGCCTGGCTGAGGATTCGCACGCGTTTGTTGCCCATGCCGGCCTACTCCGCAGCGCGCGCAGGCTTGAGCGTCGAGTCGAACAACTGGAGAAGCGTCTTCCAGTGGCGATCCGCAGCCGCACGATTGTAGACCGCGGAGTCGGTCGGCACCCAACCGTGACGCGCGCCGTCATACGTCTCGACGCGATGATCGACACCAGCCTGTTTCAACGCGCCTTCCAGGCGTTCCTTTTGCTCGTCTGGAAAGGACGTGTCTTCGATCGCACCCGCGACGTACACGCGCGCGCGAATCCGCTCCGCGAGCCGATGCGGACTCGCAGCCGATTCGGTCGCGAGATTGCCGCCGTGGTACGACGCGGCAGCGATCACGCGATCGGGGAAGTTGCCCGCCGCTGAGAGCGACAGGCCTCCACCCAAGCAGTAGCCGGTTGTGCCCACTTGCGGAGAGCTCACCTGCGACTGCTTCGCGAGGAAGTCTAGAAACGCAGCGGTGTCCGACCGCGCGTTGTCGGGTGTCACGGTCGCGATGTACTTGTCGAACCAACGCTTGCGAAACTCGGGATCTTCCGCGAACGCGTTCGGTCCCGGCGGCTCGTAGGCGCCGGCGCGGTAGAACAGGTCCGGCAGGAGCACGAAGTAGCCCTCGTCCGCGATTCGCTGTCCGATCTCGAACAGCGCGGGCCGAATCCCGCGCCCGTCCATGAAGAACAGCACGCCGGGCCAAGGTCCAGTGCCGGTCGGAGTGAATACGTGCGCGTCTACGCGGCCGTCTTTCGTCTCGATGGTGTGCTTCGTTTGCGGCATGAGTTCTTCCTTTCCTAGAGGTTGTCGCGGATCGAGGTGGGGACTATTCCGCAGCAGCCGGTGCTTGCTGCTGCGCCGCTCGCTCGATCGCGAATTGCGCCGCAGCTGACGCTGCCAGGCGCAATGCGCCAGCAGCCGGCAGCAATCTACTCCGGTGTCGAACCCTTGTCTTGTATAATAGACGACTTTATGCGAAGCCGAAGATCAGACAGAGTCGAGCGCGGACGTGTTTGGCGTGACTGCCGGGAGTGTGAAACCAAACGTCGCGCCGGGTCCGTCGTTCGCGACGAACGCCAACGTGCCGCCGTGACTCTCGATGATGGTCTTCGAGATCGAGAGGCCCATGCCCATCCCGCCCGGCTTCGTGGAGTAGAACGCTTCGAAGATGCGCGAGCTACGCTCTTCAGGCACTCCCGAGCCGCTGTCGGATACCTCGACGCGGATCGAGTCGCGACATGGTTGTAAGGTGCGAATCGTGACTTGCCGCGGACGCTCGTGGAGCTCGCGAATGGCGTCTGCCGCGTTGAGCACGAGATGAATGACGACCTGCTGCAGCTGAACGCGGTCCACCATCGCAATGGGCGTAGCGACGTCCGATTCGAGCCGCAAGCTGCCGCCGATCCGCTGAATCTGTCCGCGGGTCAGAGCCATGACCTCGACCACGGCGTCGTTCACATTCACCGGAGCCTTCACGCCGGCCGATTTCGTGAGCAGCGCACACAAGCGTTTGATGACATCGCCCGCGCGCACCGCGTCTCGCGAGAGACGCGCGAGCGCCAGCTTCGCGTCGGCGATGCCTGCCTCGCCCTTTCCGAGCAAGCGTAGGGCTGTGCTCGTGTTCAAACCGATACCCGCGAGCGGCTGATTGACCTCGTGTGCGATCGCCGCTCCCAGCTCGCCGAGCGTCGCTGCACGCGCGGCGTCGGCGAGCGCTGCCTGTGTACGATGAAGCGCTTCTGCAGAGCTCCGCATTTCGGTCACGTCACGGATCGCGCCGACATATCGTTCGCTCGGCCCAGCCTGCGAGCCGACGGGTTGTGCGACGACGGTGATGTACTTGAGCGAGCCGTCCGGCATGACGAGCCGCTGTTCGATCACGCGTTCTTCGAGCCGAGATGGGACCGCGACGAGAGCTTCGAACTGCGTGCGATCTTCGGGGTGGATTCGCTGTCGCATGGCATCGATGCTGGGCGGCCCCTGCACCCCGAGGATACGGAACACTTCGTCGGACCAGAAGAGCTCCCCTGTCGCAGGCTTCCAGCTGAACGTGCCGGTCTGGCTGAGGCGTTCGGCGTGGCTCATGTACAGCTTGCTCCGATGGAGCGATGAGCGTTCGTCGTCCTGCTCCGCGAAAGCGCTCGAGTGCTCGCGCTCGAGCTCCCGCGCCGCGGCATCAGCTCCGCAGCGTTCGTACGCCGCGTGCGCCTTCCGCACGAGCGCATCCGCACAAATCGTCAAGCTCTTCGTCCGGTAGTAGTCGGCGGAGAGCTCGCACGCGAGGGCTTCGAGATGGGCTCGCAAGCGCTCGCGCGCGCTTCGGATCGACCTCTCGTAGAGCTCTTGCGCTGCGAGGTCCCGGCGCTCGACGCGAGCGATCTCTGCGGCGACAAGCAGCATTTCACTCCCGAACGCTTGCGGCGCGTGTTCCGCTAGTTTCTCGAGCTCGGCGTAGTGTGTCCGCGCGCGAGCGAGAAATTCGTTGTGTCGTCCTTCGGCCGGGCCGGCCTCACACCGACGCGCGTACGCGATCGCAGCGTAGAAGTGCCACTCGGCCGTTTCGTCGCTGAGTGTCTCGTTCGAAGCCGCGTCGTTCGAAGCCGCGTCGGCAACGCCCGCGCCTACGTCGACGCCGATTTCCTCCACCGCCCGCGCGTAGTCGCGCGCATACACGAGCGATGCGAGCGCGCGGTTCGCCGGATGAACACAATTGAGTTCAACCTGAGCCAAGATCTGCTCCACGCTCGTGTTCGAGCTCCGTGTCACGCTCACGCAGTCGCAGTGCCGATCGCGCGTCCGAGCGCGGCCACGAGTTCGTCCTCCTCGAACGGCTTGTACAGGCATGCGACCGCGCCCTCCGCCATCACCCGCGCGCGCAACGCTTCACCGAGCGGACCGCCGTAACCGGTCACGAAGATGATGGGGATGCGGCCGTGTTCTGCGGAGAGCTTCTCCTGCAGCTCCGGCCCACTGGCGCCCGGCATGGTCGCATCCACGAGCAGGCAGTCGGCGTCCATCCACGTGCTCGAGTCGAGCAGCGCTTCCGCGGAGGGAAAGACACGAACGCTGTAGCCGAGCGCGTGCAGCGTGCCGCACAGGGCGTCGCGAAACGACTCGTCATCGTCCACGATGGAAATGGATGCGCGGCCCATTACCTCGTTCATTCTGCTGTTTCCCCCTGTTGCAACTCGTTCCGCGGATGGCGTGGCAAATGGACGCGAAACGTCGTGCACCTGCCGTCGTCCGATTCGACCAAAACCGAACCGTAATGCGCGCGCGCGATTTGCTGGACGATGAACAGCCCCAGCCCCAGCCCGTCGTCACGCGACTTGCCGTGTTTGCGGAACGGATCGAAGAGGCCCGAGACGATGTCGGCCGGAATGGCCCCACCGCTTCGAACCGCCACCCGAACTTCGTCTTCAGCGGTACCGATCAGCTCGACCTCGATCGGGTCCGAAACGGTGCCGTGCTGCACTGCGTTTCCGACCAGATTCGAGAGGACCTGTTCGAGCCGAGTACCGTCCCAAGACCCGTCGAACGTGCCCTCGACGCGCAGGGTCATGGCGCGGCTCGGGAATGCTAGCCGCTGCTCGTCGAACACGCGCTCCGCGAGCGGACGCAAGTCGAGCTGGGTCCGCTCGATCGGGATTCCACCGTCGAGGCGCGCCCGCGTGAGATCGAACAGCGCACTCGTCATGCGCTCCATCCGCGCGCCGCTGTTTCGGACCGCTTCGGCCAAGCGATGCGTCTCCGCGTCTTGTGCCCGCCGGGAGATGAGCCTGGCGCCGGAGATCACTGCGGCGAGTGGATTTCTGAGATCGTGCCCTACCGCAGCCATGAACATCTCGTTCAGGCGCAACGTCTCCTGCAGCTTACGGGTCAGCTCTTCGCGCTCGGCTGCCGTTCGGCGCTGTTCCGTGATGTCGCGCCCGATCGCGAGAAGGCGCGCGACGCTACCGTTCCCGTCGTGGATCGGCGCGAGCACGACATCGAGCCAGGCTTCGCCGAGCTCCGGCCGAAGCTGGCCGACGAAACGTTCGACGCGATCCGAACGCGCACTCTCGAGCCGCGCGCCCGCGGTCGCCGCGTCGCCGTCGCGCCAGGCGTCGACAAAGAGCGATCCCGTCAGAGAGCGCTCCCCGAGCGTGAACCGCCGGGCGCTGGCATTCACCCACGTGATGCGCCCGTCGAGATCGAGGACGAGCATGTCGTCTTGCGTCGCATCGAGAATGCGGGACTGAAACTCCTCCGCCTCCCGCAGTTGATCCACCTGACGCGCCAGGAGCTGCTTCTGTCGAAAGAGCTGAAAAAAAGTCTCGGCCTTGTTGCGGAGCACGACAGGCTCGATCGGCTTGTACAGGAAGTCGACGGCCCCAGCCTCGTAGCCGCGAAACAGCCGGCTGCGTTCGTGCGTGCCCGCAGTGATGAGGACGATCGGAATGTGCTCGGTCCGCTCGGCGCCTCGCATCATTTCCGCGAGCTCGACCCCGTCGATCTCCGGCATCTGCACGTCGATGATCGCCAGCGCGAAGTCGTGGATCAGCAGCTCTTCGAGCGCGGCCCGAGCGGAACGCGCCGTCACGAGCTCGAGCCCCTCACGCCGCAGGATCTGCCCGAACGCGTAGAGGTTCTCGTCGCGATCGTCGACCAGTAGAAACTTCACCGGCGGAAGGGACGCCGTTAACACCGCTGGTGCCATCGTTCGCCTACCTCCACGAATTCATGGTCGAGCTCGGTGAAGCGCAGTGTTTCCGGCGCACCCAAGCCGAGAAATCCTCGACGACAAAGCGAGTCCTTGAAGAGGCAGAGCGCGCGGTTCTGTAGATCGCGCTGGAAGTAGATGAGCACGTTGCGGCACGAGACGAGCTGCATCTCGGCAAACACACCATCGGTCGCTAGGCTGTGATCTGAGAACACGATGTGGTTACGCAGTGTGCGACTAAACACGATCGATCCATAGCCCTCCGTGTAGTGGTGAGAGAGCGGGACCGACGCGCCCGAAAGCCGGTGATTTGCCGTGAACGTCGACAACCGCTCTGCCGAGTAAATCCCTGACTCAGCGATGCGGAGACTTTCAGCGTTGATGTCCGTTGCGTAAATCACGGTCCGATCGAGCAGCCCCTCTTCCGCGAGGAGTATCGCGTAGGAGTACGCCTCTTCCCCGGTGCTGCAGCCCGCGATCCACAGCCTGAGCGATGGATACGTGTGAAGGATGGGAACGATATCGCGACGCAGGGTGAAGAAAAACGCTGCGTCTCTGAACAGATCGCTCACCTGGATGGTGAGGAAATGCATCAATTCGGAGAGGATGCCGTCTTCGTGCAGCAACCGCTCCTGCAGTGCCGACAGCGTGGCGCATTTCAGCGCGGGCAGCGCACTCGCCAGGCGGCGGCGAAGTGAAGCTCGCGAGTAGCGGCGGAAGTCGTATTGAAACTTAAGGTAAATCGCCTCGAGCAGCAGATGAAGCTCGAGGTCCTGGGTGTCGATCGGGTCGAAGGAGTCATCCATCACTTCGGAATCCAAACGCGAAGAAGTGACAGGAGCATGTCGACATCGAGCGGCTTCGGAATATATTCGCTCGCGCCCGCTTCGAGACAGCGTGCGTGATCGTCTTTCATCGCCTTCGCCGTGAGCGCGATGATGGGTAGCTTCGCCCACTTCGGCTGTTTGCGGATGGCGCGCGTCGCAGTCAGGCCGTCCATCTCCGGCATCATGATGTCCATGAGCACGAGGTCGATGCTCGGGTTTCGATCGAGCGCTTCCAAGGCTTCGCGGCCGTTGCGCGCGATCGTCACTTTCATTCCCTTCGGCTCGAGCACGTTGGTCAATGCAAAGACGTTGCGCACGTCGTCTTCCACGACGAGCACCTGGCGATCCTCGAAGATGGCCTCGCGATGGCGCGCCTTCTTGAGCATGCGCTGTCGCTCGGGCGGCAACGTGGATTCCACCTGGTGGAGAAACAGCGTGACCTCGTCGAGCAGCCGCTCCGGGGAGCGCGCGCCCTTCACGATGATGGAGCTCGAGTATTGCCGCAGGCGCTGTTCCTCTGCGTCGCTCAGGGAACGACCTGTGTACACGACGACGGAGGGAAACGAATACGCTTCGTCCATCGCCATCGTGCGGAGGAGGTCGTAGCCACTCCCGTCCGGAAGCGCGAGATCGGTGACCACGCAGTCGAGGGAGCCCCCGCGAAGTTGTTCGAGGGCTTCGCTCACGGTTCCGACTGCGATGATCTCGACACCTTCCGCGCCGAGCAGCTGGCAAATCGCGTCGCGTTGGGTGAGGTCGTCTTCGACCACCAGAAGTCGGCGCACGGTGCGGGTGAACTTCTTTTCGAGTTTTTGTAGCGCGGCCTTGATCTGCTCGCGCTCGATCGGCTTGAGCATGTAGCCGATCGCCCCCATCTCGAGCGCCGTCCGCATGTAATCGGCCATCGAGATCACGTGCACGGGGATGTGGCGCGTCCGAGGATCGCGCTTCAGCCGATCGAGCACCGAGAGCCCGGAGTGGTCCGGCAGTTTGATGTCCAGCACGATGCCGTCTGGGCGCTGTTCGATCGCACTCGCGATCGCTTCGTCGGCGGTCGCAACGATCGTCGGAACGAAGTGCAACTCGCGCGCGAGCTCGGCCACGATGTCGGCGAATCGGAAGTCGTCCTCGACGATCAGAATCGTGCGCTTCTGCGGAGCAGTAGAGACCGGCGGGGCGGGCACTGCGGCAGGCTGCGTGACGGACAGGTTCGCCGTGAGGGTGAGATTCTCCGCGGGGAGCTCAGCGGCTCGACGCGATACGCCCTCGGACAGCTTTTGTTCGGCGACCAGCACGCGCGGCAAATCGAGCGTGAAAGTACTGCCGTGTGACTGCGTGCTGGTGACCGTGATCTCTCCGCCGAGCAAGCGTGCGAGATCTCGCGAAATGGTGAGACCGAGCCCGGTGCCGCCGTATCTGCGATTGGTCGTTCCATCGGCCTGCTGGAACGCCTCGAAGATCGAGCCGAGCTGGTCGGCGGGAATACCGATGCCAGTGTCGCGAACCACGAAGTGGACGCGATCATGCGCGGACTCGACGGCGAACGACACTTGCCCCTTCTCCGTGAACTTGAAGGCGTTCGAGAGCAAGTTCTTCAGAATTTGGCCGACGCGCTGCGCGTCCGTACGGATGGCGTTCGGGAGACTGCTCGCGAGCCGGACGTCGAAATGCAATCGGCGCTCCGTCGCGAGCGGCTCGAAGGTGCGCACTAGATCGTCACGGAACTTCGCAAACGGGACGTCTTCTAGGTTGAGGTCGAGCTTCCCGGATTCGATCTTCGCCAGATCGAGGATCTCGTCGATCATCGCAAGCAAGTCGTTGCCGGCCGAATAAATCGTTTCGGCAAAGCGGATTTGCTCGGCGGTGAGATTGCCGTCGCGGTCCTCCATGAGGAGCTTCGCCAGAATCAGCGAGCTGTTCAGCGGAGTCCGGAGCTCGTGCGACATGTTCGCCAGGAATTCGCTCTTGGCGTGGTTCGCGCGCTCCGCCTCGTTCGATCGCAAGCGTACTGTCTGGTGCGCCTGGGCCAGCTCTTCATTTTGTTGGCTGAGCAAACGTGTCTGATCGCGCAGTGTCTCGTTCGCCGATTCGACCTCCGCTTGCTGCTGTTCCAGTTTGCGTTGCGCGTCGATCATCGTACGGCCACGTTCTTCGAGCTCTTCGTTGGCTACGCGCAGCTCTTCGTCCTGCACCTTGAGCTCGTCGGATTGGCGCGTCGTCTCCTCGAGCAGGTTCTTTAGTTGCGTGCGGTAGTTCGCGGTGCGGACCGCGATCGCCAGCGTTTCCGAGATGCGCTCGAGGAGCGCTACCTCCATCTGTCCAATCTTTTTGAAGAAGCCGATCTCGAGCGCCGCGCGAGCGCGCTCGTCGTCCGTCGCGGGAACGATCAACACGCGCGATGCGCGACGCCGGCCGAGGCTCGACCCCACCGTCACATAGTCGGGGGGCACTTCGAGGATTTGCGCGCGCCGGTCTTTGACCGCTTGTCCGAGTGCGCCTTGACCGGGCGCAAAGCTTGCGGGGGCTCCTTCGACGTCGAATGCAAACGACGCGCGGCGTACGGCGGTGCCGTCGGCTTCGACCGAGTAAAACGCGGCGACGGGGGCTCCCAGCTCGGGTGCGAGGTACTGGAGCACCGCGTCGCCGATTTCTGGCAGCGATAGTTCCCCTTGCAACCGCTTCCCGATCTCGGTCTCGCGTTCGAGGAGCCACGTCACTTCGCGGCGCTTCTCGATGAACCACACTCCGAGCAACGAGGGCACCACGAATTGCACGATCGAGGGGAGTAGGTCCGGCCGGATGTGCAGCGAGTGAAACGGTGGAACGTAGAAGTAGTCCAGCACCAGGCTGGACAGCAGGAACGTGACCGACGCCGGGCCGCGCCCACCGAACTGGGCAGCGATCATGACACCCGTGATCAGAAACGAATCTGGGAACGCGCCCAGCGGGATGAGTTCGTTTGCAGCGAATGCGAGTGCGACGACGCCGACTGCGACGCCATAGCGGACGATCGCGGGATACTTTCTCGTGTCACTGTGTTTCGCGGCTTCGCGCGACGCTGAGCTGATACGTGTGTCTTCTGTTACAGCACTCATCGTTGCGCCAAATCTCCGCGGGATAGACTTCCTACGGGGTGCGCAGCTTTTCTACTATACGAAGGTGTCGGTCTCGTGTTCGGCTTCTGTGATACGTGGCGGTTTTGGTGACGCAGCCGGTTCGAAGAATTGTTGCAGGATGATAGTCAACGCCTCGCGGCCGAAGCCATGACTTCACGGCGAGTGACTCGATGTCGGTACTCGAACATTTTTCGTAAGCGCGGCTGGACGACCCACGGCGCGAACAGGCGTCCGAGCGGACCGAGAGGTGGCTCGTACTCGATCTCGTCTCGCAGTAAGCAGCCCGCGGGATCGGCGAGAAATAGGTGCTTGTGGTGCCATTTGGCGAAGGGCCCTTTCTGCATCACATCCTCGAAGCGCTCGTTCTTCGCGTACGCGACGTGCTCGGCCACGATGTTGATCCAGAGCGGTCCCACGCGCGTCCGTACTTTGACGATCGTGCCCACCTCGAGGCTGCGCGGCGGCTGCATGATCTGGCTATGTTCCCAGGGTGGCTGCAGCAGAGCGAACGCATCGGGGCGTTCGTGAAATGCGAAGACGGCTTCGACCGGCGCTTCGATCAAGCTCTCTTTCACGAATCTCATCGCGACACTATGGCCGCGTCGCAGCGTGCCGTCAGCGTTTGATTCGCCGACCAACGCGGCTGCCAAACTTCGCATCTCGCGCGGCTTCGTGGAGACGTATGTCTTTTATTATAGACAGCGCGGCTCCCGGCCAGCATGCTCTGCCCATGCTGACGCTCTCGGTCTGTCCCTGAACCGAACCGCTACCGCGGTTCAACTGAGGAGCCGTACATGCGTCACTCTTGGCCTCTGGCCATCTCCGTTGTTCTGTTCAGCTTGATCTCCGCAAGCGCGCACGCCGAAGACAAACCGAGCGTCATCCGCTTGGGCAATCCCGGCGTCGGCGCGGGCAATCGCCCTGTCGTCGGCGGCAGTTCGTGGAGCGTGGCCCACATCCGCGGGCTCTTCGAAGAGGAGTTCAGGGCCGACGGGATCCGCGTCGAATGGACGTTTCTGCGCGGCGCCGGCCCGGCCGTAAACGAGCTGTTCGCGAACGGTCTCGCGGATGTCTCGTCGTACGGCGATCTGCCTTCGACGATCGGTCGCGCCGGTGGCCTCAAGACGCGCGTGATCGCCGGCTCGACGCGCTTCAACTTCTACATCGCGGTGCCGTCCGACTCGAGCATACGCTCGATCCAGGATCTCCGCGGAAAACGTGTCGCAGTGTTCAAGGGGACCGCGAATCAGCTCGGCGCAAACCGCATCTTCGAGCGCTACGGGCTCACGGAAAAGGATGTGCGAACGATCAACATGGACACCGCCAGCTCGAAGGCGGCGCTGATCACGAAGGACGTCGACGCAGTGGTCGGCGGCTCGGATCTCATCCAGCTGCGCGACCAAGGCGCCGCGCGGATTATCTTCTCCACCAAAGGTGATGCGCGCCTTGCCGGTAACGGCGCGCTCGTCGTGAGCGACGCGTTCGCCACCAAGTACCCGTCGATCGTGAAGCGCGTCGTGAAGGTATACGTGCAGGCGACGAAGTGGCTCACCGAAGCTCCGCCCACCGAGGTCTACAAGCTCTGGAGCAAGTCGGGTTTCCCGTATTCGAACTTCAAGGAAGACTTCGTCGGCGACAACCTGCTCGAGCGCAGCAATCCCCTGCTCGACCGCTACTTCACCGCCAGCTTTCGCAGCGCCATCGCCGATGAGAAGAAGTTCGGGTTGCTGCGCGAGCCGTTTGCGGTCGAGACTTGGTTCGACCCGAGCTTTCTCCAGCAGGTGTTGAAGGAGGAGAAGCTCGAAAACTACTGGAGCGATCGACCCGCGTCGCAGAACACGCCCGGCGGCACTTCGCCGGTCGCAGTCAAGAGCGCGAACTGAACGCAGGAGGGCCAGGCCATGCACCGATGCACCACTGCGTTCGGTCTGAGTGCGACCTTGTTCGCGCTCGCAGCTTGCAGCGGCGAGCGCGCGCGCGCCGCTGCTCCGCTCCATCCGGATGGCTACGAGACGCTCGAGCTTCGCTACCAGGGCTCGGCGAGCCAGGTGGTTTTTCCCGAGCTGGCCGAAGAGCTCGGCTATCTCGCGCCGCTGAAGTTGAAGTACGTCGGCAACACGATCAGCGGACCGCAAGACATTCAATCCGTAGCCACGCGCGACGTGGACTTCGGGGGCGCATTCAACGGCGCGATCGTCAACCTAGTCGCGGCCAAGGCGCCGATCCGAGCGGTCGTCGCGATCAGCTTCATCGACGAGCAATCGTGGATGGGCTTCTTCGTGCCCGACGGCAGCACGATCCGCCGGGGCCGAGACCTGATCGGCAAGAAGATCGGCATGAACACCATCGGCGCACACAGCGAGTTCATGCTGAAGGAGTACCTGATGCGCGAAGGCCTGCGTCGAGACGAGATCGAACAGGTCACGCTCGTCGTGATTCCGCCGGTGAACGCCGAGCAGGCGTTGCGCCAGAAGCAAGTCGACGTGGCGGCCTTGAGCGGCATCTTGCGCGACAAGGCGCTCGAGCGTGGCGGCATCCATCCGTTGGTTCGTGACTACGACCTGTTCGGCCGCCTCACGTCCGCGAGCTACGCCATGCACGAGGACTTTTTGCGCGAACGACCCAAGAGCGCAGCCAAGTTCGTCGATGCCGTCGCACGCGCGATCGAATGGTCGCGCGCCACGCCGCGGCCGGACGTGCTGGCGCGGCTCGAGAAGATCGTGAAGCAGCGCAAGCGCAACGAAGACACGTCGGTCATCAAGTTCTGGCTCCCTTCAGCAGCCAACCTGCCAGGAGGGTTGTTGTCGGAGGATCAGTTTCAAGTCTGGATCGATTGGCTCGTGAAAGACGGCCAGCTCGCACGCGGCAGCGTCAGACCCGCAGACACGTACACGAACCGCTTCAACCCATATGCCAAGTAAACTTTGTCTTGTTTAAAAGATGGACGTCTCGTATGTGACCAGACATGTCACTCGAGCTGAGCTGCGACGTATTGGTGCTCGGTGGCGGCCCGGCGGCGTGCTGGGCCGCCTGGTCCGCTGCCAGCGCCGGCGCGCGCGTGATCGTCGCGGACAAGGGCTATCTGGGCGCCAGCGGGTCTGCAGCTGCAAGCGGCAACGGTGTGCTGGCGGTGCCACCGGACGAGCGCGCGGCGGTGATCGCGCAGCGCAGCGATGTCGGGCGCGGTTTGGTCGACACACTCTGGCTCGAGCGCATGCTGGAGACCACGTGGCGCAGTCTGCCGTTGATCGAAGAGTGGGGCTACGCGTTTCCCAAGCAGGATGGCAAACCCGTCCGCAACAGCTACTACGGCCCCGAATACCTGCGCGTGCTGCGCAAGCGCTTGTTGCGCAGCGGCGTGCAGATCTTGGATCAAAGCCCCGCACTCGAGCTGCTGGTCAGCGAGGACGGCGCGGTCGCGGGAGCCCGCGGGCTGCGCCGCCAAGCCCACACGTATTACGAAGTTCGTGCGGGAGCGGTCGTGCTCGCGACCGGCGGCTGTGCGTTTCTGAGCAAGGCACTCGGCAGTAACGTCAACACGGGCGACGCCTTCTTGATGGCCGTCGAAGCCGGTGCTGAGCTCTCCGGCATGGAGTTCAGCAGTCAATATGGGATTTCGTCTGCACTCAACGCGACGGCCACGCGCGGCGTGCCGTACGCATGGGCCACCTTCTACGACGCGCAGGGCCACTCGCTCGGCGGCTTCATGGAAAACCGCCGCGAGGATTGGTTCTTGCCCAAGGCGCTCCTGCAGGGCCCGGTCTACGCGAAGCTGGACCGCGCGACTGCCGAGGTGCGCGCGGTGATCGAGAAGTCGCACTTCATCGCGTTCTTGCCGCTGCGCAAAGCCGGCATCGACCCCTACACCCAACTCTTCCCGGTCACGCTCGTGCTCGAAGGCACCGTGCGCGGCGCGGGCGGCGTGCGTATCGTGACTGACGATTGCGGCGCGACTATTCCGGGTTTGTATGCAGCTGGCGATGCGGCCACGCGCGAGCTGATCGCGGGTGCAGCGACTGGCGGCGGCGGGCCCAACGCTGCTTGGGCGATCTCGAGCGGCCAATGGGCGGGCGCAGGCGCTGCGAAGTTTGCCCGCGGCCTCGGCCCACAGGCCAATACGCGCAGCGTGAAGCCGGCGGGCCGAGTCGGGCTCGACGGGCGCGAGCACGCGGCCGGTTGCTTCGACTCGGATGTGATCATCGGTGCGGTCCAGGCTGAGATGTTCCCGCTCGAAAAGAACTACTACCGGAACGAACCGGGCCTCACGCGCTCGCTCGTGCAGCTCGACGCGGCGTGGAGCGAACTCCAGCGACAGCCGAACGTCGAGAACACGCGCGAGATCGAACGTTCGCGTACGGCCGCGTTTCTCACGGCCAGTGCGCGCTGGGCGTACCGCGCGAGCCTGCGCCGGCGTGAAACCCGCAGCCTGAATCGGCGCACCGACTTTCCGCAGACTGATCCCGCCCAATGCCATTACCAGGCCACCGGAGGGCTGGACGAGATCTGGACGCGTTCCGAACCGGTTCGCAGCCTGCAGCCAACAGCGGCGACGCAAGCGCACGCGCGTGTTCACGAGGCACGATGATCGAGCTCATCAGCGATTCCCGCTGCACCGGCTGCGACATTTGCGTCAAGATCTGCCCGACCAATGTCTTCGATCCTGGCGACGGTGAAGCGCCGACGATCGCCCGCCAGCAAGACTGCCAGACCTGCTTCATGTGCGAGGCTTATTGTCCGGCGGACGCGTTGTACGTCGCACCGGAATCGAGCCACTCGGTGCCGGTCGACGAACACGAGTTGAGCGCGGCGGGCAGGCTAGGCGAGTACCGCGTGCTGCTCGGTTGGGGCCCAGGACGCACGAGCAACAGCGAGCGAGACACGGCTCACTTGCTGCGGACGCTGCCGGGCCCGTTCCGGCGCTGAATCCGCGAAACCAAACCAGAGCCGCGTGGGAACGCGCTGCGCTGCGTTTGGCAAACGCGAGCTGAGTAACTACGCACTCATTCGAGGTACTGACATGGCATTCAAGCTTTATTTTGCTCCTGGCTCGAGCTCGCTCGCATCCCACTTTGCACTCGAGGAGAGCGGCGCTCGCTACGACACACAGCGCGTCGATCTGCCCGGCGGTGAACAGCACACGCCCGACTACCGCAAGATCAATCCACGCGGACGTGTCCCCGTGCTTCAGCTCGAGGATGGAAGCGTCATCACTGAGAACGTCGCGATCCTCTACTATCTGGGCACGCGCTTCCCGGAGGCACGTTTACTTCCAGCCGATCCGGCTGGCGCCGCGCGGGCGCTCTCGCTCGCCGCCTTCTTTGCGTCGAGCGTACACGTCGCGCACCGGCACATTCGCCAGCCGCGCCTGTACACCACCGAAGAGGCTGCACAGCCTGCGATCAAAGCGGTGGGGCGCCGGACATTCCACGACTACTTGAAAGAGATCGACGGCCTGCTCGCAGGGCGCGAGTGGTTCCTTGGTCAGTTCACAGTCGCCGATCCGTACGCGCTGATGTTTTACTGGTGCGGGATTCGCCAGGAGCTGCCCGTGCACGAGCTCCACGCGTTCACTGCCCACGCACAACGCTTGCTCAGGCGACCGGCGATCGCGCGCGTTCTCGAGCAGGACCCCGAGGCAGGTCCCGCGCTTCGCAAGCTGTTGTGAGGACGCGGCGCCAGCCTCGTGCCGGCGCCGCGTTGCTCGAGTGAGAGCACTCAGCGCGGCAAGAAACGGCCCTCGAACTCGAACTCACGCGTGCTCGTGCGTGCGTTCGGCTGTTCCTTGTCGTGGAGGTCTTCGGGCGGAGTCGTGCGCTCCGCCGGATAGCCGATCGCAATGGCCGCCATCGATTCGAAGTCTTGCTCGGCGACCAGCGCTCCACGAACAACGCGTCGACCTCGGTTTCCGGCAGACGAAGGACGGTATCGATCAGAACCCGCCGTAGTCGCCGACCAGATACTCGGGCAGGCGCGTGACTTCGAGCGTGTTCACTGCAGTGAGTGTCTCGAGGTAGGCGGCGAGCGCGGGATCGGGTAGCTCGTACGCCGCGGCGGTGCTCGACCAGACCGTGTCGCCCTCGCTCGGCAGTACCTGCGCGTGCAGCGCGGTGGCCTTGGGCGGGTTGCGCTGCCAGGTCACGTCCGAATGCCAGAAGTCGGCGGTCTGGCGGCGTTGCGTGCTGTTTTCGAGCACCTCGATCTCGGACACGCGATCGTGGCTGTGGTTGTACTCGTTCTGCTTGTACGGCTCGCCGAACAGCCGTGCGACCTCGACGAAGCGCTCCGCTCCGAGCGGCTGATCGCGGAAGAACAACACACCGTGCTGCAACAACGCCTGGGACAGCCCGCGCTGCGTCGTCTGATCGACAGGTTTACTCAGATCGATCCCGGAGATGAGCGCACCGATGCGCGGTCGAAAACGCGCGAGCTGCAACGTCTCGGGGACCTGGGACTCCTGCGCGA
>Ga0193752_1001898_pt1 | contig 16623 bp, 14 predicted proteins | sample H1c1metaG_FD_144924 | JGI IMG/M metagenome (GOLD analysis project Ga0193752, IMG submission 144924) | Soil microbial communities from a riparian zone of the East river system, Colorado, United States - H1c1 | ecosystem: Environmental > Terrestrial > Soil > Riparian zone | place: USA: East River... | reverse complement strand
GCGTCCAATGGGTCGCGATGCGCGGGGTGTGCGCGGGATCGAGTTGCGCGAAGGGGATCGCGTGATCGGGATGGACGTGATCCTCACGGACGAGCAGCAAGTCCTCACCGTGAGCGCCAACGGCTATGGCAAGCGGACGCCGATTCCGGAGTGGCGCGTCCAGGGCCGTGGCGGAATCGGTATCATCGCGATGGACGCGTCGGACCGTAACGGCGAAGTCGTGAATCTGTGCCTGGTTACGACAACCGAGCAGATCATGTGCATCACGAATGGCGGACAGATCATTCGCACCGAGGTGAGTCAGGTGCGTGAGGTCGGACGTAACACGCAAGGCGTGCGCGTCATGAGCTTGGGCGAAGCGGAGCGCGTCGTGGACGTCGCGAAGCTCGCCGAGCGCGAGGATCCGTTGCGGAACTCGATCTCGCCGGATGCGGCCATACCTGCGGTTACAGCGGAAGACACGCTGCCTGCAGCCACGAGCGGCGAACCCGAGGAATCGGAACCCCAAACGGAACCCGAAGAATCGGAACCCGAGGAATCGGAACCCCAGTCGGAACCCGAAGACCCAGAACCCGACGCGTGAAAATCAGACGCGAGGCGGGACGATAAGATCCGCCTTTCGTGACTAGCTGCCGTATGATTACAGTCAGCAGGCTGCGGCTTGCCGCCGGCTGCTAATTGTCTCGGAGGTAGTTAGCGCGTGCCAAGCCCCGTACTCGGCATCGATCTCGGAACGACGAACAGCGTCGTCGCCTACGCCGATGAACAACGAGTCCGGGTGCTTCGGGACGAAGACGGACAGCTGATCACACCGTCGACGGTCTCGTTCGATCCGAGCGGACGGATGCTGGTCGGTCACGAAGCGCGCGAACGCCGGTTGGTCGACGCGCGCAACACGATCTTCTCGGTCAAGCGTTTGATCGGGCGCCCGTACAAGAGCCCCGAGGTGAAGCTCGCGGCGGCGCGCTTGCCGTTCGAGCTCGAGGAAGGTGCGACCGGTGGCGTCGCGGTGCGCGTCCGGGGTGAGACGTACTCACTGGCCGAGATCGCGTCGTTCATTTTGCGGAAAGTCCGGGCGCTCGCAGAGTCTGCGCTCGGGCAGCCGTGTGCGAACGCGGTGATCACGGTCCCGGCGAACTTCAACGAGCTGCAGCGGATGGCGACGCGCGATGCGGGGCGGATCGCCGGCTTGAACGTGCTGCGCATCTTGAACGAGCCGACCGCGGCTGCGCTCGCGTACGGGTATCGCGCGAAGCAAGGTCAGCGGATCGCGGTCTACGATCTCGGGGGTGGCACGTTCGACATTTCGATCCTGGAGTTGTCCGGCGACGTGATCGAAGTGGTCGCGACCGCAGGTGATACGAACCTCGGCGGCGACGATCTCGATAGCGTCGTCGCCGATCGAATGGTCGCGGAGTTTCAAGCGAGGTTCGGAGTCGACTTGGCGCGCGATCCGCAGCAGTACGAGCGCGTGCGAATGGCGGCGGAATGGGTCAAGTGTCAGCTCTCGCATCAGGACACGGCTGAAGCGATCGTGAAGGAAGTCGCTTGGGGGCCGGGCCGTAAGTCGCTCGATCTGCAGTTCAAGCTCTCGCGGTCCGAGCTGCAGAGCATGGCCACACCGCTGATCCACCGGACGTTCACGAGTTGTGAAGAAGCGTTTCGACTCGCCGGTGTTCGGCCGGTGCAGCTGGACGGCGTGATCTTAGTCGGCGGGCAGACGCGCACGCCGGCGGTGCGGCAGATGGTCGCGGAATTCTTTGGGCGCGAGCCGCAGACGAGTGTCGATCCGGAGCTGGTCGTCGCGCAGGGTGCGGCGCTGCAAGGTTACGCGCTGTCGGGCGTTCCGGCGGCCGATCTGGCGAGCAAAGTGCCGCGGACGCTGATGGGCAACCCGCCGCCCGGCCGCACGTTGCAACCGCAGAAGGCACCGGTTCGCGACGACGAGCCGACGCAAATTTCAAAGCCGAAGGACCACGAAGACGCCGCGGGTCCGAGCACGTCCGCATCGGCGGCGCCGCGCAAGCGCAGCGACATGCCGTTCGAAGACCTGCCGACGACGATCAGCTCGCGGCCCGATCCGGATGACGAGCTGACGAAGGTCGGCGAGTACGTTTCGGCGGCAGAAGCCGAAGCGATGTTCGAGGAGGCGAAACGAAGCGGTGCAGCAAGGCTGCCCGCCTCGACCTCGAAGGGTCTCGGCCCGAAACCGAGCCCGCCGCCGTCCGCTGCAGCGCTCGCTGCGAGACTGCACAAGTCGGGGCCGGGCGCGCCGCGCATCAGCGCACCTCCACTGAAAGCACCGCCTTCCAAGCTTCCGCCGAAAGCTGCGCCACTACCGGTGCCCAATCGGCAGGTCGTGCTCGTCGATGCGGCCGAGCTACCCGCTGCGCTTCGCGATCCCGAGCCTGCCGGTCAGGACACGACCGAAGCCGATGTGCTCGATCCGATTCGCACGCACTCGATGGCGCGGCTGCTCGTGACGCAAGGTCACAAAATGCGTGCGGCCAAGATCTACGCCGAGCTCATCGTCGCGGGTGATCACAGCCTCGAGCTGCTCGTTGAGGCGCGCGCGCTCGGCGTCGAAGTCGACGTGCTCGTCCGGCATTCGGACATGGCGGCGCCGGTTGCACGCTCACAGCAGCAAGAGCATCGGCAGCAGCTCGCAGCTTCGGGAAGCTCCAAAGCTGGAGCGTCGCGTCCGCCTCCGCCGTCCAAGGTGATGACGCCGAGCCGTCCTCCACCCACGGCCGCGCCGGAAGCACCCGAAGAAGAGGCTGGTCGCGGCTGGAAACCGTCGGATGCGCCGCACGAGGGGCTCGCAGTGGGTGCAAGTCTCGAGCCGGCGTTCACGGACCCATCCGTGTTTCTGAGCGAGAGCCAGCTGCTTCGTAGTCAGTTTCCCGGTCCACCGAGCCGTGCCCCACTCCTGCTCGATGTAACGACTCACACGTTGGCAGTCGAGACGACCGGTGGGTTCTGCGAACCAATCGTCGAGCGCAACGCGCCTATTCCGACCGAGCAAACACGCGTCTTCTCCACGAGTCAGGATGATCAGATCACGGTGAACGTGCGCGTGTGTCAGGGTGAATCGCGGCGCACCGACGAAAACCAAGTGCTCGGCCAGATCGCGCTCCTCGGCTTGCGGAAAGCGCGTCGCGGCGAAGTCAGCATCGCGGTGACGTTCATGATCGACGCGGATGGAACGCTGAACGTGAAGGCGATCGATCGCTCGACGGGTCAGGGTCAGGCCATTCGCGTCGACTTGGTTGGTGCGATAGCAGACCAGGACCTGGAACGAATGCGTGCACGACAGCCAGCCCATTCGCAGCGGCCGCGTGGGTGAGATCGCGCGCTCGCGCATCGGGCAATGATTTGCGTCACTGCTTCGTTGGCACTCTCGTGGTAGTCCAAAGACTATCCCGAGCGTTGAACCGACGAGGCGACGACGATGGCTCCATTCAGATTGCTTTCGATCGACGGTGGTGGAATCCGCGGCTTGATTCCGGCGATTGTGCTCGCGCACATCGAGAAGCAAACCGGTAAACCGATCTGCGAGTTGTTCGATGCGATCGCAGGCACGTCGACGGGCGGGATCCTCGCGCTCGGTTTGACGAAGCCGGGTGATGATCTGACGACGCGCGCAGAGAAGCTGGTGAAGCTGTATCAGGACCACGGAACAGAGATCTTTCACGAGAATGTCCTGCGTCGGACGTTTTATGAGGTGGCGGATCATTTTGCGGGTGACAAGAATCCGAATCAGCACTTCTTCGGGTTACCTCGCCATGTCGCGCTGTCGGATTTGTACGATCCGAAGTACGCCGCGACCGGCCGCATGAAGGTCATGCGCGACTTCTTCGGCGCGGCGAAGCTCACCGATGCGACCACGCGCGTGTTCGTCACGAGCTACGACACGTACGGGCGCGGTCCGGTGTTTTTCGTTTCGCGTCGCGCCGATGCTGCCGACGAGCGGTACTACGATGCGCTCGCCGACGACATCGCGATGGTAGATGCGGCGATGGCGACCTCGGCGGCTCCGACGTACTTCCCGCCGCACCAGATCGTGAAGCCTCAGGTCTCGAAGAACGAGGCGCACAACTACTATTCTCTCGTGGATGGCGGTGTGTTCGCGAACAACCCGGCCGCGCTCGCGCACTCGTTCTTGAACCGCGGATCGATGGGGCCTGACGACTTCATCGTTTCACTCGGTACGGGTTCGATGACGGCCGAGTACGACTACGAGCGGACGCGAGGTTGGGGTGCGGCGCAGTGGGGCTTTCCGGTGTTGAAGCTGATGTTCGATGGTCAAACCGAAGCCGTCGCGCTCGGGTTGGAGCGCCGCTTCGGTCCGCAGCACGTGCGGTTGCAAGCGTTCCTCACGGATGAGCTCAAGACAGACGTCTCGGACGACTTGGATGATGCGAGCGACAAGAACATCGACGCGATGTTCAAGTTCGGCAGCGAGCTGATCGAGAAGTACCAGCGCGAGTTGGACGAGCTGTGTAAGGCGCTGCTAGCGAGGCCGCCCGAGTCGCAGCCGTAGGCAAACCAAGCCTCGGGCGTGCTTGTTGGAAAGCGTACTTTTCCATAGGCATTTGGCCCTGCTCCCGTCACATGCGATCGGCTCTGGACCGAGGTCGGTATTCAAACTACAACATAGGAGGTGTAGGTTTTTGAGACCCTGCTCGAGGTCGTCCAGCCATGCAGCATCTACTGGATTTCATTATAGAACATACGCTGGAAGAGCAGCACTACCTCGTGGCCCGCGCGACGATGAATGTGCTCGAAATGTTCTGGCGCCGGCAAGAGGCGGGCGACTTTTGGCTCATCCGCCCGAAGCGCTGCGAAGGGCCCTTCGAGCACATTCATCGCCGCGACGTCATCGCGCATCTCCAAGCGCGCGGCGCGGACCTGGAAGGCTTCAAGCAAGAGCTTCACGCGATGCTCGCGGCACAGATCGCGTACGCGGAGTTGATCCTTCGGAACGCGAACAATCAGCTCGGCCGTGATCTCGTCGAGCGGTTCGCGCTCGGCCAACGCTCGTTCATCGAGCAGCTGCAAGCGGCAGCACACGGCTTGATTGCGAGTCAACCGCGCATGGTCGTGGTCAAAGGCGGTCAGGCTCAAACCGCGGTGCGCACCGGTCACCTCTCGCTCGTACGCTGACCACATCGTCGCCTTGCACGACCTCGGCTACGGATCTAGATTGCCCGCGTCTCGAGCGACCCTCGAGACTTTATGACCTCCCACTGAACGTCATAGCGCTGTCTTCGCAACACCGGCCCCCGGACGCCCGTCCGCTGGCGAGCCCGTGTCCTTGAGACGTCCCTGACATTCAGATTCTCACGGAGGTTTTATGCATCTGCACGTGCAGGGTGCTTCGTTCGCGTTTGCCGACGCAGCACCGATCATCACCGACGCCACGTTCACACTTTCGCCGGGTTGGACCGGCTTCGTCGGCCCCAACGGCGCCGGCAAGACCACATTCCTGCGCCTTCTCACCGGCGAGCTGCAACCGACGCGCGGCGTGATTCGAGTCGCACCGGAAGACTTGCGCATCGAGTCGTGTGCGCAAGAGCTCCTCGAGCCGACACCGACACTCGCGGAGCTCGCGGAGTCGCACGAACGCATGGCGCATCGTGTCCGCGCAGCGCTGCGTCTCACGGCTCTCGAGCGTTGGCCGACGCTCAGCCCAGGTGAACGCAAACGCTGGCAGATCGGAGCGGCGATCGCTGCGGAGCCCGACATCTTGCTGCTCGACGAACCCACCAACCACCTCGATCGCGACGCGCGTGCGTGGCTACTCGACGGCTTACGCCTGCATCGCGGGATCGGCGTGATCGTGTCGCACGATCGCGCGCTCCTCGATTCACTCACGACGCAAACGCTCCGTCTCGCCGAGGCTCGCGCGAGTTTGTACACGGGCGGCTACACCCGTGCGCGCGCGGAGTGGGAGCTCGAAGCCGAGTCTGCGCGCGAAACACGCCTCGGCGCGAAGACTCGCGTCCGCGAGCTGAAGAACCGCGTTCAAACGGCGCACGTCGCGCAGCGCGGAGCGGCAGCGAACAAGAGCACGCGCAAGCGCATGCGAAATGCGAATGACTCCGATGCCCGCACCATCGGCGCGCAAACCAAAGCCGATTGGGCCGATGCAGTGCACGGCCGCAAGGTCGAGGTTCTGAGTCGCGAGTTGTCGCGAGCTGAGCGCGATCTCGGCGAGCTGCAAGTGCAAAAGCAACTCGGGAATCCAGTGTTCGCCGGCTTCGCGCCCGCGCCGTCGGCGACGATCGGATTCATCGAACGCCGCGCGCTCTGCGCCGGGGAGCAAACCCTGCTCGAGCTTCCGTCGCTCACGCTGCACCGCGACGACCGCGTCTGGATCGCGGGCCCGAATGGCGCTGGCAAGAGCACGCTGCTGCGGCTTCTCGCAGACTCGGTGCGCTTGTCGCGTGACGACCTCCTGGTATTGCCGCAAGAGCTCCCTGCGCCCGCTGCTCGAGCGCTGCTTCGCGACGTCCGCAACCTCGATCCACACACGCGCGGTCGAGTGCTCACGATCGTGGCGAGTCTCGGCGTCGATCCGGATCGATTGCTGATCTCCGAACAGCCATCGCCCGGTGAAGCGCGGAAGCTTCTGCTCGCGCTCGGCTTCGCGCGACACGCCCGCGCGCTCGTGCTCGACGAACCCGAAAACCACTTGGACGTGCCGTCGATCGAACGGGTCGAGGCCGCGCTGGTCGACTACCCGGGGGCGCTCTACCTCGTCACGCACGACGCGGTCTTGGCCCAGCGCTGCACGAAGCAACGTTGGAACCTCGGACAAAACTCGTTCGAGGTCGACGCGTTCGAGGACCGATCCTGACCTAAAGGGCCGGCCACTTGGAACCGCTGCTGGTATAGTCCCCGCAGCGTGCGGGAGTTCACGATCATTCAGAGGGCGGCTGCAGCCTCGCGCCAAAAACGCGTCGAGGCGCTCGGCGGTGGCACGCCCTACACGGACAGCCAATCGCGCGAGGAAATGCGCGCGTTCTTGCAACTACGCCTGCGCCGCTTCGGCGGGATGCTCGCGATCCTGTTCGGGATGTTCTTCACGTGGCGGCTCTCGGCCTCGTTCATCGGAGACGACAGCCCGAGCCGCGTGTACCTGTTACCGCAAGCGGTTGCAGTCGGAACGTTCGCATCGATTTGGCTCGTGTGCCGCAGCAGGCCTCGCTCGATCAGCTTTCTACGCAAGTTGGAGTTCGGCGGGTTGTGCATCGCCGCAGCTGCGGCGACGGCGATGTGCTTGCGCATCTCGTACTTCGCGAATCCGCACATGGTGCTCTTGCTGTGTTTGACCTACACGTTGATCGCGCGCGCGATCATCGTCCCGAGCACGGCGCTCCGCACGTTTGGGTACGGCGTGTTTTTCGCGATTCCGTTCTTGGTCGCGGTGTTCTTCATTCACTACACGCACCACGATCCTTCGATCTACAAAGTCTCTGCTGATCCCCGCTATCTGTGGAATCCCACCACGATGGGCATCCGTTGGACGCTCGTGGCGGGCTTGTGGTGGATCGCATCGCAGATCATCACGACCGCAACTTCGCGAGTCATCTACGGCTTGCGTCAAGAAGTGCGCGATGCGCGGCGCCTCGGCCAGTACACGTTGACCGAGAAGTTAGGGCAGGGCGGGATGGGCGTCGTCTACCGCGCGAACCACGCAATGTTGCGGCGGCCGAGCGCGATCAAGCTATTGCCGCCCGATCGCTTCGGTGCTGAAGCCGTCACGCGGTTCGAGCGCGAGGTTCAGCTCACTGCAGGGCTCTCGCATCCGAACACCATCCGCGTGTTCGACTACGGGCGCACGCCCGACGGCATCTTCTACTACGTGATGGAGTTCCTCGAAGGCGCGAGCCTCGACGAGGTCGTCGCCATCGCCGGTCCGTTGCCAGCCGGGCGCGTGATCCAGATTCTCGATCAAGTCGCCGGCGCGCTGAGCGAAGCGCACGGCGTGGCGCTGATCCACCGCGACATCAAACCGGCCAACATCTTTCTCACGCAGCAGGGTGGCGTTCCGGATGTCGCGAAGGTGCTCGACTTCGGCTTGGTGAAGCGTGTGAATCGCACGAACGGCGAGGACACTACGATTCAGCAACTCACGAACGACGACAGCTTCAGTGGCACGCCCCTCTACATGGCTCCGGAAGCGATCACGTCGCCGGAGTCGCTCGATGCCCGTACCGATCTGTATTCGCTCGGTGCGGTCGGCTACTTCTTGCTGACGGGGCAAGACGTGTTCGGCGGACGTAACCTGGTGGAAGTCTGTAGTCATCATTTGCACACGGCGCCTGTCCCTCCGTCGCAGCGGACCGAGAAGCCGGTTGCGGAAGACCTCGAGGCGCTGATCATGGCGTGCCTCGAGAAGTCCCCGGAGAAGCGCCCGCGCGACGCGCGCACGTTGCAAACTGCGCTACGTGCATGTCGCGACGCGCGCGCGTGGACCGAAGACGACGCGCGCCGTTGGTTCAGCCAGCACGCGCAGTCGCTCAAGGATCGGCAGTCGCGCACAGAAGTCGCGGGCGCGGCGACAATCGAAGTCGATCTAGGCCTGCGCGATCCCGTCCTGACGGAACAGCAGGCCGGCTGAAAGTCGGACACTGCATCTGAGTGCGCGGCGTCGCGCGCTGCCCACGCAACGCCAACGAAAAGCTCACTGCGGACCCGCAGACGCGCGCACTTCAGCGGTTACTACCGTGAAGGGACGCAGAGGGTTGCCGAATGTCAGCGTCATCAGTGAGTGTTAGTCGTGTCGCGTTGTTCATCGGTGTTGCGATAGTCAGCGTGCCCCTCGCACGCGCAAACGCACAAACGATCAGCACACCGAAGGTTTGTTCCCGGCCGCGCTGCTCACACGGCCGAGCTGCAGTTCCTGTTCGACCCTCCGAGCGAGACGCCGTCGCGACTCACGAGTGACGAGCAGACGCTCGCGACTACGATGAAGCAGTACTGGACTCAGTTCGCGTCGGTCGCAACTCCGAATTCGCTCGCCACGACCGCACCCCCTTTCTGGCCCCCCTTTTCGATCGGCGCACCGGCGGTCCAATCGCTCGCGGCTCCGACGCCGCGCCCCGCGCTCGACTTTTCGGCCGAACATCATTGTGAGTTCTGGCAGTCGATTCTGCTGCAAGGTACGACCCTCGCGGTTCTGTCCAGCGCGGGCGGCGGCGAGCTCTGACTGTCGAATGGACACATCGTCGTTCGCGCACACCGAGCAGCCCACAGCACTAGTTCAGCCATTCCGCAGCTACGAGCTGCAGCTCCGCCACGATCGTGTACCCTCAGCAACGGTGACGAAGTCGCTCGACGACGTAGACTATTATGGGCTCCTCGGCGTCCCCGCCGACGCCAACGTCGATGCGATCAAGTCTGGCTTTCGTGCGTTCGCGCGCCGGTTTCACCCGGACCGTTTCGCCGGTCAACCCGAACACGTGGTCGAGGCGACGTCGGTGTACCGGCGGGCGACCGAGGCCTACCGCGTGCTCACGAACGCCGATCAACGCCGGCTCTACGACGAGCAGCGGGCGCAGGGTGCAAAGCGGTTCGATCCCGACGCCGTTCGCCGGAGTGTCCGCCCCACCGCGCGGCCGAGCGGAGCCCCCGGATCGGCAGAGACCTTCTCCGCGCGAGCCCGGCCCTTCGTAGTCCAAGCCGAGCAGGCGCTGCGCTCGAAGAACTACAAGCAGGCCAAGTTGAACCTGCAGATCGCGGTCCAGCACGAGCCGAACAACGAGCTTCTACGCCAGAAGTTGGCCGAGGTTACCAGCCTCGCCGTGAGCATCCCGCCGCCCCGCCCCCCGAGTGATACCGAGCCTTGAACACGAATAAATCCGCGCGCTTGCGATGTGCGTGCTAGACTTGCCGCGATGTCTCGTAGGGCGACCGTAGAGCGCGAAACGCGCGAAACCAAGATCCGGGTGGAGATCGACCTGGACGGTACCGGAGTGCACGAGATCAAGACTCCGTTGCCGTTCTTGTCGCACATGCTCGACCAGCTCGGACGTCACGGCATGTTCGATCTGCGCGTGGACGCGACCGGCGACACGCAGATCGACGGACATCACACGACTGAAGACGTCGCGATCGTGATCGGCCAGGCGGTCGGCAAAGCCCTCGGCGACAAAAAGGGCATTCGCCGCTACGGCTCCGCGACGTTACCGATGGATGAAGCTTGCGTGACTTGTGCGCTGGACCTCTCGGGGCGGCCGTATTTCGTGTGGCGCGTGCCGCTACCGAAGGCGAAAGTGGGTGAGTTCGACACCGAGCTCGCCGAAGTGTTCTTCGAAGGCTTTGCGCGTGGTGCGAATGCGAATCTGCACATGCACCTCGCCTCCGGTCAGGTCTTGCATCACATCATCGAGATTTGCTTCAAGGCGTTTGCGCGAGCGTTGCGCGACGCGGTGGAGCTAGACCCACGATCCACTGGCGTGCCGTCGACCAAAGGCACGTTGAGCGACTGAGGCAGGTAATGGAGCTCATTCCCGCAATCGACCTGCTCGGCGGCAAGGTCGTGCGCTTGACGCGTGGCCGCTACGACCAAGTGACGGTGTACTCGGAGCGCCCGGTCGAACAGGCGCGCATCTTCTACGATGCCGGCGCCCGGCGCATCCACATCGTCGATCTCGATGGTGCACGCGAAGGCCAACCGAAAAATCTCGCAGTGATCGAAGCGATGCTGCGCGCAGTCCCGGTGGGTATTCAGATCGGCGGCGGTATCCGCGACGAAGCGACTGCAGAGCGCTGGTTCTCGGCGGGTGCACAGCGCGTCGTGCTCGGTACCGCGGCGATCAAGCAGCCCGCGCTCGTTCAGGACTTGTGTCGCAAACATCCGGACGGCGTCGTGGTCGCGGTCGACGAGCGCGATGGCGAAGTGGCCATCGAAGGCTGGCTCGAGGGTAGCGGCGTGACCGCGCTGGAGCTCGCAACGCGGGTGGACGGCTGGGGCGTCGCCGCACTGCTTCACACCGTGATCGCGCGGGACGGGACACGCGAGGGCCCGGACATCGATGCGACCTTGGCACTGCAGGCGCAGGTGCGTGCGACGGTGATTGCGTCGGGTGGCATCGGAGACCTCGGCCACATCCGCAGCCTGGCCGAGCGTGGGGTCCGCGCGGCCGTGTGCGGACGGGCGCTCCTGTCCGGAGCGTTCTCGGTGGAATCCGCGTTCGCTGCGGCTGGCAGCGGCGGCTGAAATACGGTTCAGTGTTGCTGACGGCGGCGGAAGCCCTGCGATTCGCAGAGGTTGGTTACAGTCGCGCGCACTGAAAATCTGGCCAAGCTCGGCCAAGTCTTGCGATACTGCTGTCTCGTTCAGTCGGAGTGTGAAGCCGCGAGGAGCAGTGGAACAAGCCGAAGTCAGCGTGGACGAGTTGATCGGGGGGCTGAAGCGCAGAGGGTTGCCCCTGCCGTTCGAGATTGGTGCGTTCATCGCGCTCGAAGCGTGCGAGCAGATCCTCGATCGACCCGTGCGTCTCGACGCGCACGACATCGGCATCGGTGACATCGGCGAGGTCGTGTGCGAAGCGAAGAAGACGGTCGCGACCGAAGAGAGCTCGGTGCGTTCGATCATGGTGCTGTTGTCCGAGCTGTTGGTGTGCTCGGCGCCGGGCGTACCCACGATGCTGCTCGAGCTCGTCGAGCGCGGGCCGAGCGCAGGCCAGTGGAGACTCGAAAGCCTGCGGGACGACCTCGAGGCGTGCCTCGTGCCGCTCAATCGCGGGGCGACCCGTCGCGTGCTCGCGCGTCTCGTGCGCGAAGCGAAGAAGGCGGGCATCGAGCGCACGAGTCGGCCGAGCGTCGTGCCGGCGGCGTCCGAGATCGACGCGCAGTTCGACGCTCTGATGGAGTTCGGTGGAGAGCCGGCCGCACGGCAGCCGCGAGCGGCAGCACCGGCAGTTCCTGCACCGGCGCCGGCACCTGTGATTGCGAGGCCTTTGTCGTCGGCGAGCGCGTCCGCGTTTGCGGCGCCGGTCGCGAGCTCGAGCCTGCCTGCGCCGCGCCTATCGCCGACTCCGCGTGGAAGTTTTGCCCTCAACGAAGACCACGCGACGCTCGAGTTCGAGCTGGGCAAGGGACCGAATCACACCCCGCAGCAGGCGGCATCGCTGCGCGCGTTGCGCACGGCGGCGGCGGTCCACGCGGAGCAGGCCAAGCCGATCGTTGCAACTGGAGCGCGGGCGTCGATTCGTCCGGGGGTCGACGACGGTCCGCTACTCGAAGACGTTCAGGATCGCTTACCCGAACGCGTAGGTCCGCCAGGAGGCCGTTCACGCAAGAGCTCGGACGAGCATCGCGCGGAGCGGGAGGAGGTCGGCGGGCGCCGAGGCGAGCGCGGGCGTGAACGCAACTCGGAACGACCGAACGGCCGCTTGCGGCTGCAGACGCCGTACGAGGACGACTACGCGCGAACTGAAACTGGCTCGGTTCGTTCCAAGGCGCGCGACGACTTGCTCGACGACATGCCGGACCATCCGCCGTCGCGGGTGCCGATCTACATCGGTGGTGCACTGGTGCTCGCAACGGTTGCTCTGGCGGGCGCGTACTTCGCGCTCGGGCAGGTGGGTGCGCGGCGCGTGCTCGGCCTGGCGCCGGTGCAGGAAGGTCCGCTGCCCGAGCCGATGCCTTCGGCTCACAAGGCCGCACGCACGGGTGGGCTCTTGCAGATCACGTCCGACCCCGGCCGCGCGCAGGTGTTTCTGTTCATCGGCAATGGGCCCGCGACGGCGACCGATCTTCCGATCGGTGTCGCGCAAGAGTTCGTCGCGATGGCGGAAGGCTACGCGCCGACGCGTGCGGTCGTGCCGGCGGACGCGCAGTGGGAGGAAGCTTCGGGCCAAGCGCCGAAGTACGAGCTCGCGATGCAAGCGACGAAGCTCGCGTCGCCGGACAAAGCGCTCGAGCTCGGAGCGACCTTACTGTCGCGCGATGTCGGCGCTCCGACCGGCCGGCTCGGCAGCGTGCGCGTGATCACGACGCCGAAGTCCGCGAAGGTGTATCAACTGATCGGGTTCACGCCGGATGTGCGGGTCGAGAATCTACCGATCGACGCCGGCTACGAAGTGCTCGTGTATCTGCCAGGCTACGGGCTGCAGACGCGCCGGATCGAACCGTCCGACTTTCAGGAGCGAGAAGGCCAGCGCGTCGCGGACCTTTCGGTGCCGCTCACGGCGGCGCGCGCTCACAAGTGATGCGCGCGCAGGGCCGTCAGCCATGGACCGTACTGGGATCGGTCATGTGTCGCGTCTCTCGTGAAGTCGCTTCCGTGAAGTAGGACGGCGAGCTCAGAAAAGCCGTGGTGATCCTACGGTGAGCACGTGTCAGCACACGCGTTGATCGCAAAAGAGCCTGGATCTCGGACTCTTTCATGCGACGCCACGTCCAGCACGCGCCGGCATGCTTCCTGCTGCATCCCCGCCATCGCCGTACGCTGCCCGCTGATGGCTGCATCGCCTGGGAGAATGCATGGCCGGCTACGTCTTCATCGCCTCACGCGATCCCTGGGAGGGCACCGAGGGTCTGCGCGTGTTCGAGCTCGCTGGATCGCTCGCTGAAACCCGTGACGCCGTGACCGTGTATCTCACGGAAAATGGCGCGTTCGCGGCGCGTGCAGATGCAGGCGAGCGAGTTCTGTCGCCGTTGATCAAGGCGGGTGTAAACGTCTTGGTCGACCCATTTGCACTACAAGAACGTGGCATCACGCACGACCGCTTGGTCGCCGGCGTAATCGCAGCGCCGATCGAGCAGCTGGTCGATCTGCTCGCGGAAGGTGCCCCTTCATTGTGGTTTTGAGGTCGAGATGCCGCGAATAGTTTTGACGCTGGTGCTGAATGATCCGCCGTACGAGAGCGCGCGTACGAGTACCGCGTTTCGGATCGTCGATGCAGCGATTCGTCGCGGGCACGACGTGAACGTGTTTGCGTACGAGGGGGCGGTGTCACTCGCGTTTGCGCGGCAGTCGCCGCACGCAAACGCGGTGCATGGACGTGACGTCGACGGTGAAGATCATCCGACGACGAGCAATTGGGTTCGCGAGTTGTTCGAGCTCGCACGCGAGCAGTCGACGAAACTCGACTGGGTCAACTGTGGTTTGTGCACGGACGAACGCGGAACGGACGAGGCGGTGCTCGGCGTGCGGCGCGGGAGCCCAGCCGATCTGTGGTCGTTCGTGAACGCGTCGACGAACACATTGGTCATTCCTACGCGCTGACCGGAGCTCAGAATGCCTCACCGGATGCTTCAGATTTTGACGACGGCCTATCGGGCGACGCTGGAGGAGCAAGACGATCCGGTCTTGTGGCTCACGCACTCGCTGCGTAACAACGGTGCGGATGTCGACGTGCTCCTGCGCAGCAGCGCGGTGAACTACATCGTGCGCTCGCAGCAGGCGTCGGGGCTGCGGATCGGAGACTGGTTGCAGTCGCAGCCGCCGGACCTAGCGTTCGAGGTCGGTGCGTTGATGTCGAAGGACTGTAGAGTGTTCGCGCTGGCGGACGACTTGGCAGTCCGCGGCATCCGGCGAGACGAGGTGTTGCCGGGAGTGGGTTTCGTAGCAAAGGCCGAGCTGCCAGCCTTGCTACGAAACTACAAACACATCTGGCAGTGGTGACCTGCCGGCATTCAGCCGGCGGCGCCTTCTTTCATCGAGCGGAAGCGCGCCCAGTCGATTCCTAACTTCCGCATTCTTGCTCGCAACGTGTGCGGATTGATCCCGAGCAACTTCGCCGCACCGAACGGTCCCTCGATCCTTCCGTGCGTTGCAACCAACGCTCGCTCGATGTGCGAGACCATCGCCGCTCCGAGCGGCGCAAGCTCCGCCGGCGCCGTTCCATTCATCGGGATCGCGCCACTGTACGACGGCGGTGGGACCGAGCTCGCCGGGCCCACCGAGTGCAGCGCTGTCGACCGCAACGAGGGGACACCTTCCGGCAGAGGTCGCACGCCGGACACGAGTGCGTCTGCAAGCGGGCGTCCGGCTGTGTCGCCGTCGTACGAGCCGAGCGCCTTGGCGACTTCCAGCCGCCGTCCGCTGCCCAGAATCGCTGCACGCTCGATGACGGCTGCGAGCTCACGCACGTTGCCGGGCCACGGATAGCGCATCAGCAAGCTGACATCGTGTTCCGAAGGTGTGAGCGCGGTGCCGCTGAGCCGCAGGCCAGCGCGCTGCGCGAAGTGCGTAGCGAGCGCCGGAATGTCCTGCGGACGCTCGCGCAATCCGGGCAAACGCACTGGAAAGATGCTGATGCGGTACCAGAGATCCTCGCGGAATCGGCCTGCCGCTACCATCGTCTCCAAGTTGCGGTGAGTCGCTGCGACGATGCGCACATCGACGGTGATCGCCTGATGTCCGCCGACGCGCTCGAGAGAGCCGTCCTGCAGAACGCGCAGCAAACGCACCTGGGCCTCGAGGGGTAGCTCACCGAGCTCGTCGAGGAACAGCGTGCCACCGTCCGCGCGCTCGAACCAACCTTTGCGCGTGCTCACCGCACCGGTGAAGCTACCGCGCTCGTGCCCGAACAATTCGGAGTCGATCAAGTTCGCCGGGATCGCGCCGCAGTTCACGCGCACCACCGGACCCCGCGCCCGCCGGGACCGCGCGTGAATCGAACGCGCGATGACCTCTTTGCCGGAGCCGGTCTCGCCGAGGATCAGTACCGGAGCGTCGGTCGGCGCAACTTGCTCGACGCGCTCCATCACCGACCGCAAACCCGCCGACTCGCCGACGATCGTCTCCGTGATGTCCTGCCTTTCGAGCCGCGACAAGAGCGCGCGCCGATCGGCTTCGAGCGCTTCGCGCATACGCGCGAGCTCGTGCAGACGCTGATCGTTTTCGAACGCAACCGCGAGCGGTTCCGTGAGCTCTTGCGCCGCTTCGACGTGCTCGGTCCGCAGCGTCTCGCCCGGGCCGGCCACGATCAGTGCGACGCCGAGTGGGCGGTCCTCCGCAGTGAGCGGCAAGGCGATCACAGCAGTTCGAATGCCGGCGGGCAGCACGCAGCGTCCGAGCTGCGAACCTTCGCGTTCGCGGAGCAGCACGGGCTTACCACCACTCAAGAACGCCAGCAGCTCGCGCGCTCCCGGCTCCTCGCACTCGGTGCGCGTGCTCGCAGATTCGAGCGCGTCGCCGGCGGTGCTGCTGACGGAGGCGACCGTCGTCAGACGCATCGGCTCTCGATCGAGCCGGCGGACGACCAAACTTTCGATCGGCCAGCGAGCAGCGAGCATGGGCACGATGCGCCGGACCGATTCTTCCATCTCTTGGTGGCGGCCGACTTCGCGCCACAGTTCAGCCAGGAAGTTCATGCGGACCTCGGAGTTCTGAGAGTTCGTTCGAGTTGAAAACGCTAGCGGTGACATGGACATGATCGTTCGCCATCAAGCCGTGGTGGACATCGGATACAAGCTCGAGCTCTCCGCTGGATATGCTCGAGCCGTCGTGACTTCGATTTGCGCACGGCAACCAGATTCGATGCCGCGCAAGAGTGAACTTCGACGCGGAAAAAACGCGACGATCGGTCCAGCACCATCGACATTCGCTTGCACGCGAACGCGATCACCGAACGTCACAATGCGCTGCACGGTCGGTGA
>Ga0193752_1001897_pt1 | contig 16624 bp, 12 predicted proteins | sample H1c1metaG_FD_144924 | JGI IMG/M metagenome (GOLD analysis project Ga0193752, IMG submission 144924) | Soil microbial communities from a riparian zone of the East river system, Colorado, United States - H1c1 | ecosystem: Environmental > Terrestrial > Soil > Riparian zone | place: USA: East River... | reverse complement strand
AAAGTATTTACCAATGATTTTATGGTCAGGTGCGGGTTGTCCGGGTGACTCATTTTTTTCAAACAACGTATTATAGAGGCAGAAGCTTATCTAGCCGCTCAGTACAATTTGTGATGCAGGCTCCTTTGAGGTAGAGCACAGTTCCTTCGACGCGAAAACCAACAATTTTAGTACTAAGATCTGGGGCAATGAAAGTAAGCGTTGAATCATTGTCAATTCTAAAACGGTTATACTGATAAGGTAGCAATGTGCCCCATTGCTTATAAGTTAGTTCGCCATTCGCTGCAAAACCTATCAACCGTCCATCTGGAGTCTGTTCAGGATGCCAGCCACCCATAAGCGATGGATAATCTATCCCGGCGTCACTCGTATTCTCTGTGTTGATAGCTTTTTCCTGGTCCTCACTTTTGCTGCACGCAACAGTCGTCACAAAAAAGCATAGAACTAGTAAAATTCGCATCGACTCAGAGTTTGAAATTGACATTAGTATAACGTATAAGACATACGTACAGGGGCTTTGTCTGCAATCTAAATATCGCATAAAGAAACCTGAAAATCAAGCATTAGCCCAACTACTTTCAGAGTATGGTCTGTTATTTCAGAACCACTCGCTGCCTATACGGATTTGCGCTGCCTATACGGATTTGCAAAGAATTCAGGATCACCAAACGCAGAGCGGATTTAAACAAAAAAAAAATTGGTTACGGGTCTTGTTGAATTCTTAATGGTGGAGGTGAGATTGAAATAAAAAACGTTTATTCCGTCCTTAGACTCTTCACAGGGTTTACAAGTGCACTCTTTATGGATTGATAACTAATCGGAATGGCCGCAACCACCAGTGCAATCCCACCCGAAATAATAAACACACTCCACCCGATATCAATTCGGTAAGAAAAATTCTCCAGCCAGCGACTCATCACATACCACGCGAGCGGAATGGCCAAAACAATCGCCATCGCCACAAGCCGCAGGTAGTCGGCACTCATCATTTGCACAATCCCGGAAACACTGGCACCAATCACTTTGCGGATACCGATCTCTTTTTGCCTTCGTTGTGCACTGAAAGCCGCGAGGCCGAATAAACCCAGCCCGGCAATGAGTATCGCGAGGCCCGCAAAATAACGAGCCAATACACTAATTCTTTTTTCAGAGGCATATAGGGCATTGTAATCTTCGCCGAGGAAACGGTAATCGAATGCCATTCCCGGAATGAAAGTGTTAAAAGAACGGGCGATAGAAGCAATAGTAGCATCCTCCGCTGCTGCGTTGATCCGGACCATCACATTCGGCATAACCGGGTACACCTGGAAAAAACAGGGTTTCACTGGTTGATACAACGATTCAAAATTAAAATCTGCTGCCACACCGATTATCTCACGCTCCATGCCCCAGAATTTCACACGCTTGCCAACTGGATTACGAAGACCCATTTGCCTGATCGCTGTTTCATTAAAAATAATTTCATTCGACGCATTCGGTGTTTTCGAAAAGTTACGTCCTTCTTTCATCCGGATGCCAGCGGTTTCCAAAAAATTGTACCCAACTTCGAGGTTGGAAAATTCAATGTCCATCCCGGGTGTTTTTCCCGGCCATTCAAAGCCGGCGATCGCACCGTGATCACCGGTCAGATTATGGTAATAACTCGACGCACTGACCACCCCGGGAATACTATTCAGTGACTGCACAAACGTGGAGGCAGCAACGAACTGCGCAGAATCATTTTCCAGCGGTATGTCGAAGTGAATAATGTGGTCACGACTATAACCAAGGTTTTTGGATTGAATAAAATTTAGTTGACGGTAGACGATCAATACAGCGGCGATAAAAATAACAGTGAGTGTGAACTGGAATACGACAAGACCTTTGCGGACCATTAGTTCACCAAAAGAAGTGGTGAGTTTTCCTTTCAATACAAACACCGGGTTAAACCGGGAGAGATAGAAAGCGGGATAACTTCCCGCCACGAGTGCAGTCAGCAATGTAATGCCAAGCACGGAAGCTACCAATCCGAATGAAAAGGTTATGTGCAATGCCTTCCCGGTGATCTCGTTAAACACGGGGAGGAGCAACACGATGAAAACAATTGCAACGAGTAGGGATAGAAAAGTCATCAATATCGATTCGCCGATAAATTGCCGGATCAATGTGGCCCGCGTGGCGCCGACAACTTTTTTAATGCCGATCTCTTTTAACCGGCGAGAGGCTTTTGCGGTAGACAGGTTCATGAAATTAATGCAGGCGATCATCAGGATGATCAACGCGATTATCGCTAACTAATGCACATATACAATGCGTCCGCCTACTTGTGCCCCATTCTCATAATTACCGTGCAGGTAGCGATCGGAAAATTTTGTCAGGAATATGGTTTGCTTCGCCTGAGGATTTTTTTGCGCCGGAAAATCTTTAATTTGGATATTTAAAGCAGCCAGGTTCACTCCCTTCTTTAGCAATACGAACGTACTCGGATCACTATTTGTATAGTTTAAAAGGTTGGGCCTCCTCTCGAGGACGAGGGCGTAATTAAAAATGAGATCAAATTTTTCAGTTGCAGTTGAAGGAGGTTTTTTGAAAACACCGGAAATTTGAAACACACCACCGAACTCCGACTGATCCCATTTCACCATTTTGCCAACCGCATTTTCGTTTGTGTGAAACAACTTCTGCGCAAACTCATCGGAGATCATCACGGAAGAGGTACCCTCGAAGAATTTGGCCTTGCTGCCCTTCATGATGTCGACTGAAAAAATATCAAAATAGTGCGCGCTGACATACTGCGCGTCAGCTTTCAAATGGGTTTCGCCCTCAGTGATGACTCCTTTGAACGGAAACCATGACGATGGAAGAACTGACGCGCTGTACTCGATTTTAGGTGTTTCTTCGGCGAGTGCTTTACCGAGCAGTCCTGCTGTTCCAGTGATGGTACGGATGCCGTTTTCGGTGTTTATGTTTTCCAATACCTGGTAGAGCTGCGCATCTTTTGCATTGTATTTGTCGACTTTCAATTCATCGACGATCCAGAGGTAGATTAAAAACGAACAGGCCAATCCCGAAGACAACCCGAGTAAGTTAAGCAAAGTAAACTGGCGGTCTTTCACGAGGTTCCGCCAGTTGATTTTGAATTGGTCTAACAAGGTGTCAGGTTTTCTTCAGCAGCAGCGAACAAAATGCCAGAGGAGTATCTGCTTCTACGTCATTCCGTTATAAGATGCTGATTAGGAGAATTGTACGATTATGATACGTTAGGTGTTCACAAATGAAACGTGAATTACGGGAAATAAAAAAACGGTATCAATCTGATACCGTTTCTCGTGGATAGGGAGGGATTCCAATCGAACACCTTATACCATTTTTGACCTTTTTAGAGACTTTAAAAATTTAAATTGGATTTAAAGCCGTAATCAAATCTTATTAATTTTAAGTGTGTTATTACCCTAAATTCAATCTTTACGAGCAAATGGTTTGCTTAACTTTATGACATTGGACTCGGCATCATGTAAGGGGCCGCTTTTTTCTTCGGTTAAATTTGCCCGTTATAATTTGGGTCAAATTCCACAATCCATTCAATACCATATTTGTCTCTAAACATTCCGGCGTATGTACCCCAAGGACTGTCGCCAATGGGCCCTTCAATGTCTCCGCCTGCTGATAGTCCGTTAAATATTTTGTCAGCTTCTTCACGGCTTTCAGTGCTCACTACTATCTTGGACCTGTTTTCGTTCTCGTTTACCCGCCCCATAAATTCGGGAACGTCATTGGCCATTAACACATTGTGTTTGCCAATGGGCAAAGCAATGGTCATTATCTTATTTGCTTCATTTTCTGCTACCGGGAATTCAGCGCTCGACAGGTCACTGAAGCGAATGATCTTTGCGAATTCGCCATTAAAAACTGATTTATAAAAAGTGAATGCTTCTTCAGCATTTCCGTTGAAGTTAATCCAGGGGTTAATTGCTCTCATGATTTTTATTTTAAATGTGATTGTAAATTTTCCTTTTATTGTTTTTCCGATATGGTTGATAACAGATTTTCCAAGTTTGTTAATGTCATGGTAAAGCCTATCCTGAAGCCCTCCAATAATTTCTCCATTCGTTCAAACGATTCATTAAAAATGGTAATGTTCACTTTAGTCCTGCCATTTTCTTCGCTGAAAGTGTAATCCCATTCAGAACCCGGCAATTCCCGGTTTTCGTTTTTGCCTGCAAAAGAATTATACATTTTGAAATTGGTTTTCGGGGTAATGGAAGTATATTCCTGAACCGCCCAACGCTCTTGTCCGTCGGGACTTATCATAGCATAAAATCTTTGCCCTCCAACTTTGAAATCCATATACTTAGTTTTAGGTATAATGAAGGGATGTTTAGTGGTAATTGTGGTATTCGTTACAATAACAAACCAAACCGTGTCTTACTTTGCACGAAGAAAGGATTCGAACTTACAAACATTCATAACCATATCATTTTCAAATATTTATATTGAATTTATATGGGTTATTTATGCGCAGAAGATAGTTCAAAAAGAAATAGCCTGCTAAGAATCAATGCTTAGCAGGCTATTGTATGACAAGGTGGAGGTGAGGGGAATCGAACCCCTGTCCAAACATATTCGCCGAAAGCTTTCTACATGCTTATTTCCTTATTGTTTGTCGGCGATACACAGGAAAAGAACAAACCAATGTATCACTTAGCTGGATGGTCTTAAGCAAACGGCACAGCCTTCGTTTGCAGCATTCTGTATTTGTTTTGAGTCGGCGGCAGAACGTGGTAACAGACAAACCTGCTCCGCGGCCCTAATGACTACTTAATCACTGATTAGGCAGCCATGGCATACTGTGTATTGCCATTTGAAGTTTTGAATATTCAGATTTACGTGCTAATTATCCAACGCACGACATGCTTACACTTTCAAAGATCTATGCTGTCAAAACCGGGCACCCCCAGGTTTCATTTCCAGTGTCTACAAAGATAACCAAACTCCGGCAGTATCCACTTGAGGTAATAGTTAAAAACAATTTCACGCAAAGCCTGCCTGCCGGCAGGCAGGGAAACCAAGCCTGCCCTTCGGGCAGGACGCAAAGGCGCCAATGACACGTTCTTTGACTTGGCGCATCCTGCCGTAGGTAGGGCTTAGCCTTGGCGGGAAATCGGGTAATATCTCCTAGCCACCTTAAATACACCAACCTTCCCACTCAACCCTTAGTTTTATAAAATGGAACAGGATCCCCCGCTACATATTTATCAGAAACTATTATTTGAACATGAACATGCGCTGCGCAAACTAAAAGCCAGGCGAACGCTTCTGGGATGGCTGAGGCTGGCCGTTCTGCTGTTGATTGTCGCCGCCCTCTATATACTGTGGTCTTCCGGCCTATTACTGCTAACTGTCATTTTGATAATTGGTGTCGCTGTGTTCCTGGTAGTCCTGTCAGCCGACCAGAAAAACAAAGCGCTCATTTCAAACACTGAAACGCTTATCCAGATCAACCGGGAGGAAATGGCCATCGGCCGTCATGATTTTCTTCAACGGCCTTCGGGCCTGGAATTTCTGCCGGCAACCCATGAGTATGCGGCCGACCTGGACATATTCGGAAGGGCTTCTATTTTTCAGTACATCAACCGTACAAATTCAGAACAGGGCAATGCCCTCATGGCCCGTTGGCTCCTGGATATCTCTTCCCCTGAGGCGATCCTTGAGCGACAACTTGCGGCAAAGGAATTAAGTGGTAAAATAAAATGGCGGGAACAATTTCAGGCGCACACAAAAACTAACCCACTGACAATTGCTACCGGGACCAACGTTGAAAAATGGGTAACAGAAGCCAACAGTTTCAATGGACCCAGTTGGAAGCTGCTGAGTTACCTCCTCCCTGGTATCGCTATTCTTAGTATCGTCTTGAGCCTGGGGCATCGCCTCCCTTCCCCCGTACTGGTTCCCATCCTCTTTGTCTTTTTTGTCTACAGCCTTTACATCAGCAGCAAGGCGATGCCTGCCTACAATCAGCTGGGAAAGATTGCAGCGCAGTTGAATTCCCTTTCGGCCACCCTGGTTTGGATTGAAGATGAAGCTATGAATGCGCCCTACCTGCAAAAACTGAAGAGCCAACTAGGTGGACATTCGGTTCCCGCTTCGGCTGTCATCAAACAATTAAGCGGCATACTCAACAGGATGGACTACCGCCTCAATCCCGTTGTCTTTATTCCATTGAACACAGTACTCCAATGGGACCTGCAGCATGCACTACAACTGGAGCGATGGAAATCAAAATATGGAAACGCGGTGCAGTCCTGGTTTTCCGTACTCTCTGAATGGGAGGCGATCAACACGCTGGCAACATTTGATTTCAACCATCCTGATTATTGTGTGCCAGGGATCGCTGAAACTCCCGGCGTTTTTATTGCCCAGGAGTTGGGACATCCTTTATTAACGGAGGAGCAAAGAGTCACCAGCTCCTACTCGACTTCGGGTTTAACACAGATCACCATCATCACCGGGTCGAACATGGCGGGCAAGTCGACCTTCCTGCGCAGTGTGGGCGTGAACATCGTTTTGAGCATGATGGGGGCGAAAGCCTGCGCGACCAGTCTCACCCTTTCTCACCAGAAAGTGATGAGCAGCATGCGCATCACCGACAATCTCGAAGAGAACACCTCAACATTTTATGCCGAACTAAAAAAACTAAAAGATGTGATTGAACGGGTAAAATGTCATGAGAATGTTTTTCTGCTTCTCGATGAAATGCTCAGGGGTACCAATTCCCTCGACCGCCATACCGGTTCGAAAGCACTGATCAGACAATTACTCGCGGAAAATGCTGTGGGTATCATTGCAACACACGATCTTGAACTGGCCAGGTTGGCGGAGGATTACCCCGGTCATATCTCCAACTACCATTTTGATGTGCAGGTAGAGAATGATGAATTGTTTTTTGATTATAAGTTGAAAACAGGTGTCTGCACCAGTATGAATGCATCCATACTGATGAAGAAGATCGGCATCGATCTCTAAGCCGCAGTTGAATTTTATTTAAAGAGGAAACGCCAGAAGTCGAGCCCGATGGCATAGGCCATCAGCAGCAGCAGCAGGATCATGCCAACCATCTGGGCATACTCGAGGAACTTGTCCCCGGGTTTCCTGCCAGTGATCATTTCGTAGAGCGTGAACATGACGTGACCACCATCCAGGGCAGGGATTGGAAGGATATTCATAAATGCGAGAATGATGCTGAGCAGGGCGGTCATACTCCAGAATCGTTCCCAGTCCCATTGCGCGCCGAACATATTGCCGATGCTGAGGAAGCTGCCCAGCGATTCGCTGGTTTTGACTTCCTTGGAAGTAAAGAGGAGTTTGAAATTTTTAACATTCATCACCAGGGTGTTCCATCCTTTGGCAACACCTGCGGGGAGAGATTCCCAAAACGAATATTTCAGCTTTTCGAATTCAAGAAACTTATCAGGAGCCACCGGAAAGAAAAATACGCTTGCGTTGTAATTTGTCATCGCTCCTACAACAACCGTATCGCCACCAGGTCTTACAACAGTAATGCTGATCCCCTTATTGCGTAAGGGCGTTTTCATTTCCTGGAATTCGTAGAAGGATTTTACCGGCGTTCCATTCAGCGCAACTATGGTGTCGCCTTTAATCAATTTATTCCTGGTAAATCTTGCACTGTCGTACATCACAGAGTCGACAACTGCTGGAAAAGCAGGTTTCGCCAATGGGTCACCCTTTCTGCCGATCAGAGACCTGATGGTTCCTTCAGGAACAGGAAGATCGATCATCCTGCCATCCCTGTTGATCCTGATTGTCTTCGCTTCATCAAGGATAAAATTGCTGGAGAGCTGATTATAATTCACGACAGGCCTGCCATTCACGCTCACAATTTTGTCACCATTGCGGATGCCTACTTTCTGTCCGAGCGAATCGACATAAACCCCATACTTAAGGTTTTGCATCGGCAGGATTTCTTCTCCCCAGGTAAAAAGGATCATGGCGAAGATGAAAAATCCGAGGAGGAGGTTAACGGTAACACCGCCAACCATAATGATCAGCCGTTGCCAGGCCGGCTTACTCCTGAATTCCCAGGGCTGCGCGGGTTGCTTGAGCTGTTCTTTATCCATGCTCTCATCAATCATACCCGAGATCTTCACGTAACCACCGAGCGGCAGCCAGCCGATACCATAAACGGTTTCGCCGATCTTGCGTTTGAACAGGGAAAAATAAGGATCAAAGAAGAGGTAGAATTTCTCAACGCGGCATTTGAACCATTTTGCTGGGAGAAAATGGCCCATCTCGTGAAGTACCACCAGTATGGAAAGTGACAAAACCAACTGGCCGGCTTTCACACCTACAGTGGCCCAATCGATTGCAATTAAGATCATAGTCCCGGCCCGCGTCGCGGAATTTTAAATTAGGGTTCCAAAGGCTGCAAATATCAGGTAATTGAGGCAGAAACTCAGAGGATTATGAAAATCATAACTTAATAAGCGAGGCCGCAAAACTCCGGGCTTCGCCGTCGCTGTCGAAATATTCTTCCAGTGTGGGCTTTTGGATAAAACTGATCTGTTCCATGGTTCTTTCGATTACATCGGTCATGTCGAGAAATCCAATGCGGTTGCGGAGAAAGGCGTAGACCGCGATCTCATTAGCGGCATTCATGATACAGGGAAGATTGCCGCCTTTGGAAAGTGCTTCAATCGCGAGGCCCAGGTTCCTGAATGTCCGGGTGTCGGGTTCTTCAAAGTTCAGCGTATTGGGTTTTTTGAAATCGTAGCGCGGAAACTTGCTGGGCAAACGGTGTGGAAAAGCAATGGCATACTGAATTGGCAATTTCATATCGGGCACGCCCATCTGGGCCTTCATGCTGCCATCCTCGAACTGCACCATGCTGTGGATGATGCTTTGGGGGTGAACCATCACCTGCACCTGTGAGGGTTCCAGGTTGAACAACCATTTGGCTTCGATCATCTCCAGCCCTTTATTCATCAGTGTTGCAGAGTCAATGGTGATCTTCGCACCCATATTCCAATTGGGATGCTGCAGGGCGTGATCACGCTTCACATTTACCAGGAAGTTGGGCTTCTTACCAAGAAATGGCCCACCCGAAGCCGTCAGAATAACTTTCTCAATCCGGTTTCTGGTCTCTCCTATCAGGCATTGAAAGATCGCGGAGTGCTCGGAATCTATCGGTATAACCGGGGCCTGTTTTTCCACTGCCTTCTGCATTACGATATCACCCGCCACCACCAGGGTTTCTTTGTTGGCCAGACCTACAGCCTTTCCTGCGGAGATGGCTTCCAGCGTGGGTTTCAAACCCGCAAAACCAACGATGGCTGCAATCATCATATCATAACAATCGATAGAAGCCGCCTCAATCAACGCTTCCTCACCGCCAAAGACCTTTATATCTGTCGACGAGAGCGCGTCTTTGACCTTGAGGTATTTCTGGTCATCACCGATCACCACGATATTGGGTTGAAAGCTGAGTGCTTGCTGTATCAGCAATTCTGCATTTGTCTGTGCCGTGAGGATTTCTGTGGAAAAAAGATCAGGGTGGGTTGCGATCACCTCGAGCGCCTGTGTGCCGATAGAACCCGTAGAGCCAAATATTGCTAGCCTTTTTTTCATGTCCTTTCAGGGATTAGAATTTGTAAAACCCCAAAGCACTGGGGATTCAAGGTAAGGGATTGTGTCATTCCGCAAATGGTTCCAGCGCTTCAGCAACCTTCCTGTCATTGCTCAGCCTGGGAACCTTATTCTGACCGCCAAGTTTTCCAATGGACTTCATGTAATCGATGAAGCCATTCTTGCGGACGGACCTGATGTTTAGCGGGGCAAGAATATTTCCTGATATGAGATCATCGTAATAAATATTCTTTTTTCTCAGGTTGCCGTCAACCTTTCTTGCAAAGTCGGCCATATCGCTGGGCCGGTTCTGAAATTCAACAAACCACTCATGGTAGGATCTTTCGTTTCCGATTACGGGAGCTACGGTGAATTCGGTGATGCGTACATTTTCTTCTTCCGCTGCCTTCATCAGGCTGTATTCCACTTCTTCTCCGATCACATGTTCACCAAATGCCGAAATGAAGTGTTTGATCCTGCCCGTGACCACTATCCGGTATGGATCAACGGAAACAAAACGAATCGTGTCTCCGATGTTATAACCCCAGAGGCCCGCATTGTTGTTAATGATCAATGCATAGTTCTCTCCCAACACAACATCTTTGAGCATCAGACGTTGCGGATTCTCTTCAAAGATCTCGGAGGCCCGGATGAATTCAAAGAAGATGCCGCTGTCGGTATTTAAGAGTAGTCCCTCGGATTCCTGCGAATCCTGGAAGGCCATAAAGCCTTCTGAAGCCGGGAAGGTTTCGATAGTTGGCACAGAAGCGCCGATCGTTTCAAGCAGCTTAGCCTTGTAGGGTTCAAAGTTCACCCCGCCGTGAACCAACACAGCCAGATTGGGAAATATGTCCTTTATCTTTTTTTCTGTGATGGAGGTGAGCCTGTCAAAATACATCTGCATCCATGGGGGTATACCACTGATCAGCGACATATCCTGATCAAGCGTTTCCTTTACGATCGCATCCAGTTTGGTTTCCCAGTCCTCAATGCAGTTCGTTTCATAGGTGGGCAACTGGTTCTTCCTCAGGTAGCTGGGCACGTGATGGTTTACAATGCCAGAAAGCCTGCCTGTGGGAATGTCGCCAATACGTTCGAGTTCAGGCGAGCCGGAGAGAAAGATCATCTTCCCGCCGGTAAATTTAGATTCGCCCGTTTCGGCGATAAAGCTCAGCAGGGCGTTTCTCGCCGTCAGGATGTGGTTGCCGATCGAATCCTTAGAAATGGGGATGTATTTCACTCCACTGGTGGTGCCAGAGGTCTTGGCCAGGTAGATTGGGCGTCCCTTCCATAGCACATTGTGCTTTCCCGCCTTGATTTTGTCGATATAGGGCCTGAATTGCTCGTAATCCCTGACCGGGACCGCATTTTTGTAGGCATCGTACCCGTCAACCTCTTCTAGATGATGTTCTGTGCCAAATTCCGTCTTTTTACCTGTTTTCAGGAGCTCTTTCAGTATATTCTCCTGGTCATCCACGGCACTGGCCATGCTCTTTTTGATACCTTTATATATATAGCCGGCAAATGGCTTTGCAAGGAATGTCTTGATCTTCATACTCATTTTCAAGCCTAAGCAACAAACCTACACCAATTAAGAAAAGAAAAAAACATTCTTAAAAGTGCAAAATATCCCTAAACGGGTTACCTTTGCGATCCTAATTTTTGGAATATGTTCGCAATAGTAAAGATCGCAGGTCAGCAGTTCAGGGTTCAGAAGGACCAGACTTTGTTTGTTCCTCATGTAGCCGGTAATAAGGGTGATGCCCTGGAGTTTGGCGAAGTGCTGCTTACAGGCACTGATGGCAAAGTGGCCACAGGCGCTGATGTAAAGGCAACCGTTAAAGCCGAAATTGTCGATCATGTACTTGGTGACAAAGTAATCGCGTTCAAGATGAGGAGAAGGAAGGGGTTTCGCAAGAAGCATGGTCATCGCACCCGTTACACCCAGATCCGCATCAGCGACATCGTTTAATGAACAAACAAATCATTATTACCACAACTTCTAATACAATTTCTCATGGCACATAAAAAAGGTGAAGGCAGCGTAAAAAATGGTCGCGACTCCCAAAGCAAACGCCTCGGTGTAAAAATTTATGGTGGCCAGCCTGCCATTTCAGGCAATATCATCGTTCGTCAGAGAGGCACCGTTTACCATCCGGGCAAGAATGTTGGAGTAGGAAAAGACTTCACATTGTTCGCTTTGACAGACGGTCTTGTTGAATTTAAAAAGACCCGCAACGAAAAAACGATCGTCAGTATCTTAGGAGTTTAGAAAATCATTTCCAAATTTTGTGGAAAAATTTTGGCGGTTTAAAATTAGTTTCTATTTTTACCATAGAATTTTACTATTTACTAACCGTTAAATTCAACAAAAAATGGCAACAAAGAAAAAAGCAGCTAAGAAAGCTGTGAAAAAAGCTGCTCCTAAGAAGAAAGCTGCTAAGAAAGCTGCAAAGAAGAAATAGTACTTTCTTTACTTACGCAGAAAATATCAAAGTCCTGGCTTACGCCGGGACTTTTTTTTGTGCTTTTTATCAACGCCAAACCCAAGTCCCTGGCTCAGCTTTGCCTTTTAACCTCTAACTTTTCACTTTTAAGTTAGCCTATGCTTCCCGACAACTACTTCATCGCCTCCCAGTTCTCCATGCTCTCCAAACTGATGGACATCCATGGTGACAACAGTTTCAAGTCCAAATCCTACTCCATTGCGGCCTTCAATATAGAAAAACTGCCCGTGCAATTGTCAGATTTGGACGCCTCGGAAGTATACACCCAGAAGGGAATCGGAGACTCACTAGGCAAAAAAATCCTTGAGATCATCAGTAAAGGCTACCTGCCTGCTCTTAAAGAATACATCGACAAAACCCCTCCGGGCATTTTGGAGATGCTTTCTATCAAGGGCCTTGGTCCAAAAAAGATCGCCACCATCTGGAAAGAAATGGAAATAGAATCACCGGGTGAACTGCTCTATGCATGCAACGAAAACAGGCTTGCCCGATTCAAAGGCTTTGGAGAGAAGACCCAACAAAGCATCCAGGAAGCAATCGCCTTCTATCAGAAAAGCCTGGGCAGTCATCTCTATGCGGAAGTGCATAGCTACGCCAGTCAGATGCATTCCGTACTTAACAACGCATTTAAAGAAGAAAAATTTGAACAGACTGGCGCTTTTAAAAGACAATTGCCGGTCATCGACTCCCTGGATTGGGTCACCACGGTGAAACTGACCCGACTCCAGGAGTTTTTCAAAGAACACCAGTACGAAGAAGAAGACATCAATAGTGGCAGCGCTGCATTCCGCAGTCCCGAAAAAATACTGCTCAAATTCTACTCCAGGCCCGAAGCGATCTTTTACAATACGCTCGTGGAGACTTCCTGTAGCGAAGAATTTCTGAAAGGTCTCAACCTGCGCTCCACTCCTGAAACCCCGATCGCTAGTTCTGAAGAAAATCTGTTCGAGCTAATTGGTCTTCCCTTCATACCCGCCTTCCTTAGGGAAAAGGCGGAGACCATCAAAGCCGCACCGGCACTTTCAAAACGGAGGATCATCGAGCCCTCCGACATCAGGGGCATCATCCACAGTCACAGCACCTGGAGTGATGGATCGAACACTCTTGAAGAAATGGCCAAGGCTTGTATAGAAAAGGGTTATGAATATCTCGTGATCAGCGATCATAGTAAGGCGGCGGCTTACGCCAATGGCCTCACAGAAGACCGCATCAGGCAACAACACGTTCAGATAGATGAGCTAAATAAAAAATACGCTCCATTCAGGATCTTCAAAAGCATCGAATCCGATATTCTCGGCGACGGCTCACTGGATTATTCCGACGACCTGTTGTCCATATTCGACCTGGTGATCGCTTCAGTTCATTCCAACCTGAAAATGCAGCAGGAAAAAGCAATGAGTAGGCTGCACGCAGCAATAGCCAATCCTTACACCACTATCCTGGGGCACATGACCGGCAGGTTGTTGCTCAGCAGACCTGGATATCCCATCGATCACAAGGAGATCATCGATGCCTGCGCAGAGCACCAGGTAGTTGTCGAGATCAATGCCAATCCCAGAAGACTGGACATGGACTGGAGCTGGATTAATTATGCCCTTGAAAAAAAGGTATTGTTGTCCATCGACCCCGACGCGCATGAGATATCCGAATTCGACAACTGTCGCTATGGTGTACTGGTCGCTCAAAAGGGTGGCCTGACAAAGATCAGCAACCTTAGCAGCTTCTCTCGTGATGAACTGATCGCATTCCTGGCGAAAAATAAAGTTGCTAAAAAATTAACCTGAGGCATCCACCGTTCGTACCAGAGGCAGACGCACATAAAAAGTGGTTCCGAATCCGTCAATCGTTTCAAACCAGATAGATCCCTTCGCCTGTTCAGCAATGCTCTTACTCATTGCCAGCCCCAGGCCGGTTCCCGATGACTTGGTGGTAAAATTGGGCATGAAGATCTTGTCCTTCGTCAGCGCGGGAATTCCACCCCCATTATCCCGAATGTTGATTGTGATGTACTCTCCATTTAAGGATTCATTGACGTCGATGGTGCGGTCGAGTTGATTGTCCGGCGCTTCAATGGCATTTTGCATGAGGTTGGTAAAAAGCCGATTGAGCTGGGTTTTATCCGCAAACAACAAAACTTTCTGTGAAACGGGTTGCCAGGTAAATTGCACGTTTTCCATTGCATCATAGAGCGAGGCCAGCGAATAAAGCAAATCGTGGAGGTCGAAAATCTCATTCCGCGGATTACCAATATTTGCAAACTGTGAGAAGTCGGAAGCGATCTTCGACAAGTGATCGATCTGTTCAATCAGTGTTCTGGCCACATTCGCAGTCATCTCCTTGACATTGGCTGAATTGTTATCAATCGCTTTCTGCAAATACTGGATACTCAACTTCATTGGAGTGAGTGGATTCTTGATCTCGTGCGCCACCTGTCGGGCCATTTGTCGCCAGGCCCCTTCCCTTTCACTCTTGGCCAGCGCTTCCGCACTCTCATCCAGTTTGTGCACCATTTTGTTGTACTCCTTCACCAGTTCGCCAATTTCATCCCTTCTTTGCCATTCGATCTCCTGGTTAATCTTCTGCAGGTTGATGTCACGCATCTTCTGCCCGATGAGCGTAAATGAATGGGTGATCCTGTTGGTGATGAACAAGGCGATTGCACCGGCGACAAGGAATATGAATGCATTCAGGTTGATGATCGTCACAAGGAAGTTGGATATCTCCTGTTTCAGCTCCCCCTGAGTACTATAGGAAGGAATATTGAGGTAGGCATAGGCATTGCCCTGGTCATCCCGCACCGGGCAATAGACGCTGATATAGCTTTCCTTGCCAATCTGCTCGTCGGCCACAAACTGAATGGCCTTACGGATATTCAGGTTGTAGAAGGCAATGGGATTCATTCGTTCACTCAACACACCTTTATTATAGATGATGGAATTTGTCGACACCCTGAGGAGCCCTGTTGTGTCATAAAGATTCACATCGGTTCCATGGATCTCTGATATCTGCTGCATCAGCTGCTCAACTTCCAACCCCGCCCCTGTCTCAAACAACAATACGTCCTGGTCGAGGGTGGTATGATCGGCAAGCTGATTCTGCACTTCATTGACCATGATCTGGATGGCCCTGCTGAGCTTGTCCTCATTGTTGCTGTCATAACGTTTGATAAAGAACAATATGGTTGCCACACCAATGACCAGGAAGGACAGCAGGCTCACCATCAGTATCGTGCTATGTATCTGTGAACGGATGCTGAACTGGAAGTACTGCCCGATCACATCGAGTTTAAGCCTGGAACTGATCAGCAGCGAAGTGACGCGGTAAACAAAAAGCAAAAAGATGAAGGTGCTGAACAGGTAGGCAAAAAGGGTTATGCCTTCAATAAAGGAGTTGTCCTTCTTCGCGATCACTACCACCTTGTCGCCGGAATGCCTGTACCAAAGTTCCTCGTAGTCCTTGTTCATCTTCCGCTCAAATTCAAATTTGGGCAGTTCGTCGTCTGATAACCTGGTGGGGAAGGGATAGTCGTTGTAATAATTAATCAGACTGAGCTTGGAGTAGACACCGTATGCATATCCTGGAGAATAAGTAGGCACAAGCTCCTGGCTGTGACGAAACAATTCCGGCGTAAGGGTTTCTGTTTTATATCTCTTCGGCTCGGAAAGCACAAAGAAATAACCCATGTTTACCCCGAAACTGTCCACAATGTCCTTGCGGTAGATGTAGGCGAATTTGTCGAATGACTTTTCAAAATACCTCAGGTTGTCGATGTTGGTCACCTTGCCCTGGATGCTGAAGATCGTATTCAGTGTGTCATAAGAGGTGGGCACCTTGTTGAACAGCGGTTTCTCCGTTTCATCAAAGGTGAAGATGCGGGTGTCGTATTTATCATTGTAGGCAGTGAAATTCCTGTTGATGATACTGTCCTTCAGCTTTTCATTCTGTTCCTTGTTTTTGAACTTCACAAAATTCTTCTGAAGGAAGTCATCATCAAAATAAGTGAGCACGATGCTTAGCAGTCGCTCACTTGCAGGATCGGCGCGAAGGGCCAGTTTTTCCGCAAATTGTTTGCGCTGCTCAAATTCAATCTTCTTGTTCTCAAAAATGATCACTCCCGCGATAGAAAAGGAAAATACAAAGAGCCAATAAAGCACTTCAGATATATTCAGTCGCGTGTTAATGCCCGAGAAGATCTTCTGTTGCATCATCAGGATGTAGAGGACCAGCCAGATCAGAACGTAGAGATTTAATTCGACCACCGAAGTGTTCCTCGTAAAACTCAGGATCACCAGACCGGTGACAAGCGTAATAAGAATGATCACATAGGCAGACAGGTCCGAAAGGTATTTGATCAGGTTCAGGACCATTTGAGACATGAAGAAATAACTCAGTGCGAGTGTCCCGAGGATGAAAAAACCGATGAAGCTGTATTCCGTCAGGCTGAAAAAATTGGTAACATTGAAGGAGATCTTGGCATCTCCTACCAGGCTTTGGAGGAT
>Ga0193752_1001896_pt1 | contig 16627 bp, 16 predicted proteins | sample H1c1metaG_FD_144924 | JGI IMG/M metagenome (GOLD analysis project Ga0193752, IMG submission 144924) | Soil microbial communities from a riparian zone of the East river system, Colorado, United States - H1c1 | ecosystem: Environmental > Terrestrial > Soil > Riparian zone | place: USA: East River... | reverse complement strand
CTATACCGGACTTCTCGCAAAAGGCCTCAAGGTAAAAGGACTGATGAACATCCAGTTCGCCATCAAGGACGACCGTGTTTATGTGCTCGAGGTTAATCCGCGCGCATCGCGTACCGTACCGTTTGTCGCGAAGGCCACCGGCGTTCCTATCGCAAAGATCGCCTCTCTTGTTATGGCGGGCGTAAAAAACCTTGCCGAATTTAATTTACCGGACCGCCTTAAAGTCCCCCTCGTATTCGTAAAATCGCCCGTGTTTCCGTTCAAGAAGTTTGCCGGGGTCGATCCGATCCTTGGGCCCGAGATGCATTCGACCGGCGAGGTAATGGGCGTTGGCGCAAGCTTTGGCGAGGCGTATGGCAAAGCGATGGAAGGCGCGGGAATAACGCTTCCTATGAGCGGCAAGGCGTTCATCTCCGTCAACGATACTAACAAAGGCCAGGCCGTCATACTGGCGCGGCGTCTCAAGAATCTCGGCTTCGATCTCGTGGCGACCTACGGCACTGCGAACAGGTTAAGAGAGGTCGGCCTCGAATGCGAATCGGTCTTTAAGGTAAACGAGGGCCGCCCGAACATCGCCGACCTTATAAAACAGGGCGACATAGCTCTGATCATCAACACACCCTTAGGCCGCACATCGCACTACGACGAAAAAGCTATTAGGAAGGCCGCGCTCCAGTTCAACGTCCCATGCGTGACCACCATCACCGGCGCCGAGGCCCTCGTAGAAGCCATCGCCACTCGCAAATCGCAGGAGAAGGTTACTGTCAGGAGTTTGCAGGAGATCCACGCGGCCGAGCGCTCGGCACAGGCAGAAACGCGGCAGTAAAAAAAGCTCCCCTCCTTACGAAGGAGGGGGTGGTGGCAGCCTTGGCTGACGGGTGGTTCTCTCTGATAAATTTTTTAAGGGTATGCCTCAGCTATCCTCTAACTAAAAATGTCCATTCCAAACGGCCGCGTCCGGTTTGGAATGGACATTTTTAGTTAGAGAGAAATACCCTTTGCCTGAAACGCCTGAAACGCCTGAAACGCCTGAAACGCCTGAAACGCCTGAAACGCCTGAAACGCCTGAAACACGCTCAACACCCGGCACATCTCTAACACCGAAACACCCGAAACGACCCGCAACTGCAAGAACCATCGTACCCTCCCGTTCTCCTATCCAACTAGCTCAAATCAGAGCCTGAAAAAACAGGAGGATACTATGAAACTATTCAAAACACTGGTGATCACGGCAATGATCGCCGCCATTCAAATCACCACATTCGCACAGGAGACGCCGATGGGCAAGAGAGCCGCCGAGACGTTCTGGAAGGCGATCGAGGGAAACCGGCCCGTGCAGGCCAAGTCGAGCCTCGAAAGCCTCAAGCAGCGTGAGCCGAATTTCGACGTCTCGAAGATGGAAAAGGCACTCTCAGAGATCACCGAAAAGCGCGAATCGGAAAGGACATCGGCCCGCAACGAAACCCGTGCGAAGATAGCTGCCGGTCAGACATTGAACCGCATCTTTGCCGGGATCCCGCGCTCGGCTAACTTCGACGACGCCGGCGACGTTGATGCCGCGGTCGCTGAAAACGCGAAAATGCGCGATCAGATCCTTGCCATGGATCGGGCGGTAATACAGCGTGATCTTGATTCCACGCTGACAAGCCTCAAGGCGTCGCTGGCCTTTAACGAGCGCAAAAATGCCGGACTGCTTCAAGGTATAAAAGATTCTACCGATGCCGACTTTTCGCGAAGAAAATATAATGAATTGGTATTCCGCCAGGCCTACTGGGAAAATGCCGTGAAGATATTTCCCGGCGAAGCCGATTTTACGGCGGCCGTAAAAGCTATTGCGGACGCCATTAAAGGGATCGGCACGACGGATCAGATGTCAGCCCGTGCCGAGAAGAACCGAAACGCCGTTATCGATGCCGAGCGCCTGCCGAAGGCTGCGGTCAGCGACGCGAAGCTGGAAAAGTGGTTTAAGGATATGTTTGTCACTACTTCCCAAACCCGCGGAAAGAACTATACGTTACTAAAAGTTCTTATCACCGGCACTGACTACCAAGTACAAAGAAATGAGTTGACCGGCATAATCACCGGCCGCACACGCGGCGCCGCTATCGCATTTAAGGACGCTAACGGCAAATGCAAGTGGGGCCGCTATGCGATCCTGCAGGATTACGCCGGTGCTGGCAACTACAGCGGCGGTCAATTCTCTACTGATTTCGATCTAAAAGAGATCAGGTGCGAGAACGTGAAATAAGCCTATCAGCTAATACGGAGCAGGTCATTAAACAAAATTCCAGATGGCCTGCTCCAATTCATCAAGCGTATAATCCACCGCTTCGTGTCTCAGCCGCAGCGCGTACTTTCTCAAATTACTGCACTCATACAAAACGGTAAGCAGCATCAAACGCCTGCGCAATTCCTCGTTAATATCCGCATCCGAGTAGCCATACGCTCTGAAAAACTCACGCTGCAGCTCGCCCTGGCCCTGGATCATCAGCACACCGGGTGCAAGGAAATCGTATTCATAAAAACCAGCGAGCGAATCCGCAAAATCGAACAGGCCCGCGATCTGCCATTCTCCATCGACGTGCATGACCTTCATATTGGCAAAATGCACATCGCCGTGCAGAAATGCCGGTCGTTCAAGCTCGGGCAAAAGGTGGAGATTGTCCTCGATATACCGGGGCAGGCTTTCGATCCATTCACGGCTCGCGCCCGCCTGCACCTGCCGGTCAACAGCGTAATGCCGCTGGATCTTAATAAACTCTTTCCAATCGAACCCGACGTCACCGGCATCGTATGAGTGAAGATCTTTAAGCCCCTTCGCAAGCTGCGTGACAACTCGCAGCTGCTGGTCCTGCTCGAGCTTTAGCCATTCCTGCCGCGTTAATAGCTCGCCCTTGAGCTGCGTCGTGATCAGGTAATAGAAACCCTCGATCTCGCCCTCCTCAATAATGTGGGGTATCTTAATGGCCATTTTACCTGCGGCAAATTCCAGGCCGGCGCGTTCGCGCTTAAAGCCGTTCCGCTGGGGCGTATAGATTTTTAGCACTAGCGCGTCGGCCGTCAGAAAAACAACGTTTTCACCGTGCGGGATGCGCTTCAGACCTTCGGAAGAACGGCCGTGCTCGCTGAAAATATGACGAGCGACAGCGATCCATAGATCGTCGCGAAAAAATTTATCGAAATCGTTGAGGAGCGGAAGCTGCATTGGATGATTTTAACGCAAAAAAGGTATTTCACCACAGAGACACTGAGACACAGAGGAAAATTTTTAACATCGTAGAGATAGAATAAACAGAACCGTGAAATTTTTAGTAATTCACAAATCAAAAATCGCGTGGTTCTTGACCAATTCCAACCTATGCAATAACTTAGAGTAAAGTTAATACGGAATTAATCAAAGAATGATAGAACACAATGACCGAGAGGTTATCGGGGGGCACCTTCTTGTAATCGGCGGGGCCGAGGACAAGTATAACGAGCGCCGCATCCTCAAGAAATTTCTGTCGCTCGCGGGCGATGAAAAAGCCGAGGTGCTTATCATCCCGGTAGCGTCCGATTTTCCCGAATTCGCGGCTGATATTTATACTCAGGCGTTCCGGAATTTGGGCGTAGCCAACCCGCGCGTACTTAGGGCAACATCGCGCCAAAACGTTTTTGCAGCTGATCCTGACGAGTTGCTCGATGGCGTAACCGGGGTATTTATAACCGGCGGCGACCAGATGCGGCTGGTATCGCTGCTAGGCGGAACTAAGTTTGCGACAAAGCTGCGGCATATGGTTGCGGAAACTAATATCGTCGTCGCGGGCACCAGCGCCGGGGCAGCCGGTATGAGCACCTCGATGATCGTCCGGGGCGAATCGACATCGCACCCGCACAAGAATTCTGTAAGGCTTTCGCCGGGGCTCGGATTTTTGAAAAACATTATTATCGACCAGCATTTCACCGAGCGCGGGCGCATCAGCCGTCTGGTGACGGCGGTGTCGTATAATCCGTATAACCTGGGCATCGGGATCGACGAAAATACGGCCATCATTCTCGATAAAGAGGGAATTCTCGAAGTTTATGGCAGCGGGTCGGTGACGATCGTGGACGGATCGGGGATCAGCTACAATGAGATCGCCGAGGTTGATGATTTCCAGTCGTACAGCGTTTTCGGCGTACAATTGCACATCTTGCGCGACGGGCTGTTTTACGATTATTACCGCCGGCAGCCTGTGCCGCCGCCAAACGAGTTTTTAATGCCCGATATTCGATAATTTAGTCGGTACCACCTGCGGTAGCGGGTCGTTGAACGTTGGCGTTGAGTCCGTCAACGAGATCGCATTGCAAATCGCAAATATATGAACATTCTCGAGATCCGAACCCTGCGAGGCCCCAACTATTGGAGCGGTTATTGGAAAAAGCTGATCATAATGCGGCTGGATATCGGCGATTATGAAAAAAAGCCGACCAACAAGCTCAAGGGATTTTATGAGCGGCTCGAGGAATTGGTGCCCACGATCAAATCACACGGTTGCAGCTACCAGGAAGAGGGCGGATTTCTACGGCGCGTTAAGGAAGGCACATGGGCCGGACACGTTATCGAGCACCTCGCGCTCGAACTGCAGACGCTTGCCGGCATGGATGTTGGCTATGGGCGAACCCGCGAGACAGGCGAAAAAGGCGTTTATAACGTTGTCTTTTCATATCTGGAAGAGGAAGTCGGACGATTTGCGACCAGAGCTTCCGTAAAGCTTTTCCTCGCCTTGGCAGAAGGGAAGCCAGCCGATGAGATAAAGGCAGCGATAGCAGAAGACGTACAGGAAATGCGCGAGATCCGCGAAGAGGTTCGTTTTGGCCCGTCAACCGGATCGCTCGTCGACGAAGCCGAAAGCCGCGACATCCCGTTCATTCGTCTCAACGACCAATCGCTTGTCCAACTAGGCTACGGCGTCCACCAAAAACGCATCCAGGCGACCACTACGGCTAACACAAACATGATCGCCGTGGATATTGCGGGCAACAAACACGCAACAAAAACGTTGCTTGGCGACATGGGCGTTCCCGTTCCGAAGGGCTACCGCATTCGCGACGAGGAAGATCTCGAACGAACGATCGAAAAGATAGGATATCCCATCGTTATCAAGCCGCTCGACGGAAATCACGGCAAGGGAGCTACCGTCGGAATACTAAATATCGAGGACGCACGAGTTGCGTTTGAAAAGGCGAAGGAATATTCGCGCTGGGTGATCGTCGAGAAAATGCTGGTGGGCGAAGATTTCCGCGCGTTAGTTGTAAATAATCGACTTATCGCCGTGGCCGAGCGGACCCCCGCACATGTTAAGGGCGACGGTAAAAGCACGATCCAACAGCTTATTGACGAGACGAATGCCGATCCGCGCCGGGGTTATGGCCATGAGAATGTGCTTACGCAGATCGAGGTAGATCAGCAGACGCAGCGGTGCATCAAGAAAAAGGGTTATACGATCGATAGCGTCTTGCCGAAGGACGAGATACTTCATTTGAAAACGACCGCTAACATTTCTACAGGGGGCACGGCGATCGACCGAACTGACGAGGTTCACCCGGAAAATGTCTTTCTCTTCGAGCGGATCGCTCGGATCATCGGCCTCGACGTGGCGGGTATCGACATCATGGCGCCAAACGTTTCCGAGCCTCTGCACGAGACGGGCGGGGGTATTATCGAGGTAAATGCGGCCCCCGGCTTCCGCATGCATCTCGCGCCGTCCGAGGGTATCGCGCGAAATGTGGCCGAGCATGTGATCGATATGCTTTTTCCACGTGGAGGCCCATCGCGTATCCCGATCATCGCTATTACGGGCACAAACGGTAAAACGACGACCACGCGCCTTGTTGCGCATATTCTGAAAAACAGCGGGCGCACCGTCGGGTTTACCACAACGGACGGAACCTATATTCAAAACCAGCAGATCGTCAGTGGTGACAATACCGGTCCCGTGTCGGCGCAGCTTGTATTAAAGGATCCGACGGTAGACGTGGCGGTGCTCGAGACGGCGCGCGGCGGCATCATCCGTTCGGGCCTCGGCTTCGACTACTGCGATATCGGGATCGTCACCAACATCGCGGCCGACCATCTTGGCCTGAAAGACGTAAATACACTCGAGGATCTTGCGCGCGTCAAATCTGTTATCCCTAGGGCGGTTTCGAAGCGTGGCTATGCCGTGCTCAACGCGGAAGACGAGCACGTTTACAAGATGAAGGAGCTTGTCGATGGGCACATCGTGCTGTTCTCGATGGACGAAAATAACCCGAATATCGAGCGCCAGGCGCGGCGCAACCGCATCTCGTGCGTCTATGAGAATGGGTATATCACGATCTTGAAGGGCAAATGGAAGGTCCGCATCGAAAAGGCCCTAAATATTCCGCTCACCTACGGCGGACGCGCGGAGTTCATGATCCAGAACGTCCTGGCGGCGACTCTTGCCTGCTTCGTTCACGGTATTTCCCTGGAAGATCTGCGCGTCGGGCTCACGACCTTTAACGCGGGCACGGCGCAGACGCCCGGACGCTTGAACTTCGTCGAGATAGGCGATGTCACGGTCCTGATGGACTATGCGCACAACCCGGCGGGACTTACCGGTCTCACGAATTTCATGAACAAACTGTCGTTCAAACATCATACAGTGGTGATAAACGGCACAGGCGACAGGCGCGATGACGATATTCGCGAATTCGGCAAGATCGCCGCGGACCATTTTGAGCGGATCGTTATTCGTGCGGGACACTATCTGCGTGGGCGAACCGAGGAGGAGTTGATCCAATTGCTGCAGGAAGGGATGGCACAGAGCGAAAAACAACCGCAGATCAGGGTGATCCCCGAGAGCCGCGAGGCTATTCATTACGCCATTAAACACGGGCGTAAAGGCGAGGTTGTTGTAACTCTGGCCGACCGGGTTCCGGACGATATCAAGTACGTGCAGGAATACAGGGATATTTACCTTCAGAAGAAGGCGGCAGAGGAAGCATGAGCGGCCCTTACAAAATCGAAGGTGTAAACCAGATCTACGAGTTGCTTTTTTGCGATGACATCGAGTTGTATCGCAGCGCGAGCACCGCCTCCGGTGTATATCCGTGGGACGTACTTTTCGAAGAGGACGCGGACACGGACAAACTCCGAGAGGTGCTCTACGATACGTCGCTCGAAACGCGTCCGAAGATACTTGCGGCCCGATTGCTGACGGAGAATGGCGTTGTAGAGCCGTTGCGTCGTGTTATGGGAGTGGTCGTCGAGGCGGGGCTTCCGGATGGGCTGGACGTCCTGGCCGCCTATGAGGACGGAAGCGCGCGCTATATCAACTTCACGGGAAAGATAATAATCTGGGACACGCCTACCGATGAATCCGAGGCGCTTATAACACAGCTTTTTAACGCGGGCACCGAGGTCGTCAATCACATCGGTCCGTGGGAAGGCCCCCGTCGACCGGCACCGGAGAGCGGCACGATCAGGCTAAATTTTCTGGTTTCTGACGGGTTGTATTTTGGCGAAGGCCCCTTCGAGGTTTTGCAGAAAGATCCGATGGGCGGTCCCGTTATCAGCACGGCGGTGAAATTAATGAGCCACCTGATCCACCAGACGGAACCGGAAAAATAGAGAGGTTAGTCGTAAACCGAGGCCGCAGCGAGCGCCTTGGCAAAGACGTCCCATTTAATGTCTGCCGGCATCTCTTCTCCCCAGTTCATGTAGGCACCGTCCATATCCTCGGCCCATCCTGCCAACGCCTCTAGATAAGACTCGATAGTGTCGTTTTGCCAACTCGATTGTTCTGAAACTCATCGAGCAAGCTGTAAACAAATTTAATAAATTCCTCTCTGGTGTGGACTTTATCCTTCTTCGCCAGTTCCTTAAGTTGTTCCGACGTAAACTCAAACATGGAATTTTCTCGTATCACCTATCTTTTCTCACCGGTAGATCTCGACCACAAATTCGCCACCTTCTGTCGATCCCCGGTACATCCCCTCCGAGTTAAACGGCATTGTGATATTCCCCCGCGCATCGACCGCTATTAGCCCGCCCTCGCCGCCGATCTTCGTTAGGTACTTTATCGAGTCCATTGCCGCCTGCTCTATACCTATCCCCTGGTACTTCATCCGGGCCGCGACATCGTAAGCGGTAGCGCCGATCATAAAATACTCGCCGTGGCCGGTGCAGGAGACCGCACAGGTCGCATTATCGGCATATGTGCCGGAGCCGATCATCGGGGTATCGCCGATACGGCCGAATTTCTTGTTCGTCATTCCGCCGGTCGATGTTGCCGCAGCGATATTTCCCTCCGAATCACAGGCCACTGCCCCAACGGTGCCCATCGGTTTCGACCCGTGGTCGAGCTGTACCCGGTCGTATTCGATCGCCTCCTGCAATTGTTGGTAACGGTGTTCGGTATAGAAATAGTCGTCGGGCTCGTGTTCGGCCTTCATTTCCTTTGCGAATTCGTTTGCGCCCTCACCGCCGAGCAGGATATGATCGGTCCGCTCCATTACGAGCCGCGCGAGTTTTATCGGGTTTTTGATGTTTTTTACAAAAGCCACCGCTCCCGCCTGTAGCTTGCCGCCGTCCATGATCGAGGCGTCCATCTCGTTCTTTCCAGAATGAGTAAACACCGAGCCTTTACCGGCGTTGAAAAGAGGGAAGTTTTCCAACTCGACCACCGTTGCTTCTACCGTATCCAGCGCGTTCCCGCCTTTTTCCAGGATGCTCCAGCCAACCTCCAAGGCCTTTCGAAGGCCGTTGAGATACTCGTTCTCGAGCTCCGAGGTCATGAGGCTTTTGATGATGGTTCCCGCCCCGCCGTGTATGGCCAATGCCGATCGTTTCATAGCTTTATATTACGCAATCGCAGAGCATTGAGGATAACCGAAACCGAGCTGAATGTCATCGCCGCGCTGGCTATCATCGGCGAGAGCAGGAGGCCGAAAAACGGGTACAACACGCCCGCCGCGATCGGTACGCCGACGATGTTATAGATAAACGCGAAAAAGAGATTTTGACGGATATTTCGCATCGTCGCGGCGCTCAGTGTTCTGGCCTGCAAAATACCGTTGAGATCGCTTCTCAGCAGCGTAATATCGGCCGATTCGATCGCGACATCCGTGCCCGTCGAAAATGCTATCCCGACGTCTGCCTGTGCAAGCGCCGGAGCATCGTTTACGCCGTCCCCCGCCATCGCGACGATCTTGCCCGCGGCCTGCAGCTCTTTAACCTTTTCGGCTTTGTCCTGGGGCAGCACCGAGGCGTAGAAAGTTTCGATTCCCAGCTTCTGGGCGACAAACCGCGCTACGGTTTCGTTGTCGCCCGTCATCATTATTACTTCAATACCCGAATTCCTGAGAGAGCCGATCACGTCACGCGCCGAGAGTTTGATACTGTCGGCCAGGGCCACTAACCCGATATTTACACCGTCACGCATTACCTGCACCAGGGTTGATGAGGGATCGAATCCGGGTGACGTACCAAAGGATAGTACCGCCCATTCGTGCCCGTTTATCTTTCCCGTAATGCCTTTTCCGGTGTGCGAGCGAAAGTCGTCGACCGGCAGTAATTCGAGTCTGAGGGCCGCAGCACGGGTGAGAAAGGCCTTTGCCAAAGGGTGCTCGCTATGTCTTTCAAGACTAGCCGCATTCTGAATGATCTCTTCTTTTGTAACCCCCTCGGCGGCCTCCACCTGCACGACGGCGGGTTTGCCATCAGTCAACGTACCCGTTTTGTCGATCACCAACACATTCGCCTTCTCGAATATCTCTAGAGCCTCGGCCTTTTTGACCAGGATCCCCGCCCCCGCGCCCCGGCCTGTACCGACCATTACCGACATTGGCGTAGCCAGCCCGAGCGCACATGGACACGCGATTATCAGGACTGACACCGCCGCGACGATCGCATATGCAAGGCTTCCAAGCATCAGCCACACGATAAACGCGGCGATCGCTATCAAGATCACAGCCGGAACGAAATACGCCGAAACGGCATCGGCCAGCCGCTGTATCCGTGCGCGACTTCGCTGTGCTTCGCCGACCATCTGAACTATTTGCGCGAGCAGTGTTTCGCTGCCGACTTTCTCGGCGCGCATCACAAAGGTTCGATTGCCGTTGATCGTCCCTCCGATCACCTTGCTTCCCGTCGATTTCTCCGCCGGGAGAGGCTCGCCCGTGACCATCGATTCATCTACCGATGTCTCCCCCTCGATTATTACCCCATCCGTCGGGACCTTTTCATTTGCCCTTACACGCAAGGTAGCGCCTTTATATATATCCTTTTGCTCGATCAGCGTTTCCGTTCCGTCCGTTGAGACAACGATCGCCGTCTTTGGAGCGAGCCCGAGCAGATGTTTTAACGCGCCGGATGTATGGCCGCGGGCGCGCAATTCCAATACTTGCCCGAGCAAAACCAATGTCGTAATAACCGCTGCCGATTCGAAATACCCCGGTGCAAGCCCCGTGTGCATATCGCGCATCGATGCAGGGAAGAGCCCGGGGCCGAACATTGCAAAAAGGCTATAGACCAACGCAGTGCTTGTCCCGATCGCGATCAGCGTAAACATATTCGGGCTTGCGTTTTTGACTGAAGCTATGGCCCTTTCGAAAAAAGGGAAGCCGGCCCACAATACAACCGGCGTCGCAAGCAGGAATTGCACCCAGATCGAAATTCGCGGCGAAACATATGAATGAAACCCGGTCCACATCTCCGCCATCGCGAGCGCAAACACCGGGAGGGTTAAAACAGCCGACACCCAAAACCGCCGTTTCATGTCTATGTATTCCGGGTCCGGTTTGTCGTCCAGGCTGATAACCTTTGGCTCGAGCGCCATGCCGCACTTCGGGCATGATCCGGGACCGATCTGGATGATCTCCGGGTGCATCGGGCATGTGTATTCCACGTCGAGCGGCTGATCTGCCTGCAATCGCGGGTTCAGATATTTTTCAGGGTCCTGGCGGAAGCGATCGAGGCATCCAACGGCGCAGAAATAGTATGTTTTCCCGTTGTATTCGTATTGCCCCGCGGCGGTAGCGGGTGAAACGGTCATACCGCAAACCGGGTCGGTCTCCGGTCCGAGCAGGTCGGCGTGCATTTCTTCCTCGGCCGGGTCATATTTCTTGCGGCCGATCTGGACCAATTTATTATTTGATTGCGTTGCCATAATTAATGAAGCGAGCTTTCATTTCGCGTCTCCTGAAACTATTCTACAACCTGACAGCTAGTGTCAGGTCAAGCCTCGTGCCCGGCATCTGCAAATGCCTCGATCAGTGCGCAAACTGAATCGCCCGTAGGCGTCTTGTTCTTCATCGTGCTCCACAGGTCCAGCGCGCTTTCCAGACGCGTTTGTAGTTTCTTCAATTCCCGGATCTTTTGCCGATTTTCTTCAACTTTTTTTTCAACGATTTCTCTTACCATGGGGCAAGGCGAGTCTCCCTGCACCGCATGATCGAGTATTTCCTCGATCTCGGCGAGCGTAAAACCCAAGTCTTTTGAAGACTTTATGAACTGCAGCCGGTCCTTATCCGAAGCGCGGTACATCTTATAACCATTGCTCAGATCGCGCGAAGGTTTTAGTAGACCTATACGGGTGTAATGTCGTATAGTATATATGGGAACGCCGCTTCTCCTGGCTAAAACGCTTGCGGTTATCATTAGTTTCCAACCCCCCAAGTTAATCCAATCAAAATTTAGTTCGTTAAATTCATTTTAACACCAGTCAAACTTTTTTCTGGAATGGCTGGGCTATTGGATGTCTCCAATGATAGGAGAAGCTACACCCGTTCTCCGTTTTCTCGAATAAGCGTTAATTATTCGACCTTAACCGAAAAGGCAACTGCCCCTGTATTAGGCAGACGCAAAGCCAGAGATATCTCCCCCGAGATACGTCCGGCTACCGAAGTGAGGTTCAATGAAACTTAGAATTACTTTATCGATATTTATCGTCCTCGCCGTATTCCCGGCGATCCTCTTTGCACAGCGTAGTCCCGTTCCCAATCCGAAACCGGTAAAGATAGCTTCGGGCGACGATCTCTCTGGCCTCTTTGCCGACCTTGACAAGTTCATGCAGGGTGAAACGGCGACTAAGCCTCAGCAACAACAGCAGCAGCCGTCGCGCGCGCGCGTGGTTCCTGTAAACCGGCCCGTTGTTACCGTGCCGTCAGCGCCTCCTTCACCGGGATCGGCCTCGATCTTCCAGCTCGAACGCGAAGCTTTTGCTCTGATCAATCGGCAACGTGCCGCACAAGGCTTACCCAGTCTCCTCTGGAGTGAAGAAGTCGCCCGTGTTGCGCGTATCCATTCGCAAAACATGGCGAACTACAAGTTCTTTAGCCATCAGGGGCTCGATGGCCGCATGGTCAACGACCGTGCCGACAGCGTTGGGCTGAACAAATGGCGCGCGATCAGCGAAAATATCGCATTCATGCGCGGCTATGCCAACCCGGTCGAATTCGCGGTCCAGAAGTGGATGGAATCACCAGGCCACCGCCGCAACCTGCTCGGCCAGAGCTGGCGTGAAACGGCAGTCGGTGTAGCGATCGCGCCCGATGGCTCCTACTATTTCACCCAGGTTTTCCTCGAAAGAAGATAACTTTAGATTCGCACCGCCGATCTTCGGACCAGTAAGGATGAATGCAATTTGCTTCATCCTTTTTGTTTATCTATCCTTAGGGCGATGGCCGCAAATGAGTTCACACTTCCATGCTTTGCGAAAATAAACCTGCATCTGCGGGTTATCGGAAAGCGCGACGATGGATTTCACGAGCTTTGTACCGTCTTTCAAACCGTCTCGCTGCATGATGATATTACCTTTTCGGAGTCAGGTGAACTCGTCTTTACTTGCAGCGATCCTCGAATACCTACTGGCGACGAGAATCTGATCGTCCGTGCGGCTAACATTCTCAGGGAGAAACATGGGGTCAGTTCGGGTGCGAGGATCCACCTCGAAAAACGGATCCCTGCTCCGGGAGGGCTCGGCGGCGGCTCGTCCAACGCGGCGACAGCGTTGTTGGGCCTTGCTGAGCTTTGGGATATAGACGCAGAACACGGGGAATTGGAATTGATCGGGGCCGAACTTGGCTCCGATGTTCCATTCTTCTTTCACGGCGGGACTGCCTTGGGCACGGCTCGCGGCGAACGGCTCGCCGAAATGCCTCAAATAGAAGAAAAGTTTATCCTTATAGTAACTCCGGACGTCGATGTCTCAACGCGGACCGCCTTCGAGCGGCTGAATGCGCCAAACTTGACAACCGCGGAGCTGGAAAGTAATCTTAATGTTTGCCGTTTGGAAGCCGAAAAGCTTGATTTACGGCATAGTAAGCTGATAAACGATTTTGAAGAACGCATTTTCGAAACCGCGCCGGAGATCGGCAGGGTAAAGGAAAGGCTTCTTGAGCATGGCGCCGCAAACGCTCTGATGAGCGGCAGCGGGGCAAGCGTTTTCGCAATCTTTGATACAGAAGAGACACGGCAAGCAACTTTGAAAGCCTTCCGAAAGGAGAATAATTGGCGACAGTTTGCCGTAGCAGCTATCTCGCGTGATGAATATCGTGAGGCACTTGAAAAAGTGTTTTAGCCTGCTTCCGATCAGTTTCTAAATATTTTGTTTTGGGGCGTAGCCAAGTGGTAAGGCACCGGTCTTTGGATCCGGCATTCGTAGGTTCGAGTCCTCCCGCCCCAGCCAATGTTTAAATCGAACGGGCGATCTCTTTTTAATAGAAGGAATTGCCCGTTTTATTTTTTTTTACAGCTGACTAATTCGTAAAACATGAGCGCTTACGGCAACATCCAGATCTTCACGGGCAACGCGCACCGGGAATTGGCTGAAGAGATATGCGGACACCTTGGCTGTAAATTAGGTGAGGCGGAGACCGGACGGTTTTCGGATGGGGAGTTCAACTTCCAGATCAAGGAGAACGCGCGCGGGGCTGATGTCTTTATTGTTCAGCCAACATGCCCGCCATCGGATCAGAATCTGATGGAGCTCCTGATCATGATCGACACCTTTGTAAGGGCGTCGGCAAGACGGGTAACCGCGGTGATCCCGTATTTCGGTTACGCGCGATCCGATAAAAAGGACCGCCCGCGTGTTCCGATCGCTGCGAAGCTGGTCGCCAATTTAGTAAGGGTTGCCGGGGCGCAGCGGGTTTTGACGGTAGATCTGCATGCATCGCAGATACAGGGTTTCTTTGATATTCCGGTAGATCACCTTTACGCCGCGCCGGTAGTTGTCGAGTATTTCCGCGAGAACCCGATCGAGAACTTGATCGTGGTTGCGCCGGACACAGGCGGTGCGGAGCGGGCCAGGGCGTATGCGAAGCGGCTCGATGCCGGGCTGGCGCTGGTCGATAAACGGCGCGAGCGCGCAAACGTTGCCGATGTCATGAACGTCGTCGGTGAAGTAAAGGGCAAGAATTGTTTGATAATCGACGATATGTGCGATACCGGCGGCACTATTTGTAAGGTCGCCGATGCGCTCTATAAAGAAGGAGCGAATGAGATCTACGCGTGTTTTACACACGCCGTTCTTTCGGGAAACGCTGCGGCAAACCTGCAGGGTTCGCATCTGAAAAAGGTTATCGTCACAAACACGATCCCGCTATTCGAAAACGGCAAGGCGTTGAAGGAAGGCGGAAAGATCGAGGTTTTGAGTGTAGGAAAACTGCTGGCCTCGGCCATCAGGTCTATCCATGATGAGACTAGTGTTTCATCGTTATTTATTTAGAAAGGGCTATAGGAAAAGTTATGGCAGATAAAATTGTAGTAAAAGCTCAAATTAGGGAAGAACGCGGCAAGAACGTTAATCGAAGGCTGCGCGCCGCGGGCAAGGTCCCGGTCATTGTTTACGGTGGCGGCGGCGAAAGCGTGTCGGCCGTTGCTGATCTCAAGGACCTCGCGGCGATATTGCGGACTGAATCCGGACCGAATACGTTGTTTGCGTTTGAGATCGAGGGCGTCGGATCTGACGATGTGATCTTCCAGGACAGGCAGATCGATCCGCTCAGGGGCCGTTTGGTCCATGCGGACCTTCGCCGGTTCTCGAAAGGTGAAAAGATCGAAGTTACGGTTTCGATCCACCTCGTTGGCGAGCCTGCCGCGGTTAAGGAAGATGGTGCGATGCTCGAGCAGCAATTGCGCGAGATCAAGGTGCTTTGCGAACCCGCAAACATTCCTGATTCGATCGAAGTTGATGTTTCGAACATGAAGATGGGTGACATGCTCCACGTTTCCGATGTAAAGGTTGCCGGCAATGTCGAGATCCAGGAAGCACCGGATACGTTGGTTGCGGCTCTGCATACGGTCAAGGAAGTCGAACTCGAAGCGGATACGGAAGCGGCCGAACCGGAAGTTATCGGTGCGGAGCCGGAAGCTGCGCCCGAGGGCGAATAATCGTCCTGGTTTCGGTAGTGGTTGTTCGGTAAATAGCGCCGAGGGGTTAAATTTATGGAATTGCTCTCCGAAACAAATTGGCTCATTGTCGGGCTCGGTAACCCCGGGCTCCAATATGAGCGGACGCGGCACAATCTCGGGTTTATGGTCGTTGACCTGCTGGCCCGTGAAGCGCAGACCCAAGTCAAGCGTGATGAATGCCGGGCGCTGATAGGGCGGGCCGAATTTGAAAACAGACGAGCTGAGCTGGTAAAGCCGCAAACGTTCATGAACCTGAGCGGCGAATCGGTAAAGTGCCTGGTAATGAAACCGGGGCGGGCTGTCGAGCGGATGATCGTCATATCCGACGAGCTTGCACTTCCGTTCGGTACGATCAGGCTGAGGGCCAAAGGATCTGCCGGTGGGCATAACGGCCTGAAGTCGCTGATCAACTGTCTTGGCACCAACGAGTTTATTCGTCTGCGGATCGGTATAATGCCTGATCATCCGCTGGCAAATACAAAGAACTACGTGCTCGAGAATTTCGCGAAGAGCGAGATCGACACGCTTGAAACAGTTTTGGAAAAAAGCGCCGCTGCCGTGCGTGCCGTCCTTGCGGATGGTATCGAAAAAGCAATGTCGCGATGGAATACAGGCGCAGCGGAAAATTCCGCCGGAGCCTGAAAAAGAAAGGTCCTTCTTGCTTCTCTCTTATTTGATTGAAGCTGGAAAACCATAAGGAGGAAATAAATTGGCTAATAGAGTTTACGAAGTGATGTATATCATCGACGCCGAGACGTCTGGCGAAAATATCGCCAAGTTGAACGAAGCGGTCGGTAAATTGATCGAAAAGGAAGGCGGCGAGATAGTCCGCATGGACGATATCGGTATTCGCAGACTGGCTTACCCGATCAAGAAGAAAACGGACGGTTACTACGTCCTGTTCGAGATCGCGGGATCAGGCCAGGAAATTGCCGAACTCGAGCGGCGTATGCGCGTTAACGATATGATCGTGCGCTACATAACCGTGCGCGTTGACGAAGACCGCAAGAAAGCGGACAAGATCATGGCGAAGCGCGAACGCCGCACCAGCAAGCGTTCTAAGTTCCGCCAGACGGAAGAAACAGCAGGAGCGACGGCCGAGGCCTAGGATTGGAGGAAGATATGGCAGAAAACGATAATGAATTGATAACAGAAAGAGATGGGCTCGCCAGCGAAGACGTAATTGGTGACAAGCCCCGCCGGTATCAACGCCGCCGCCCGCGCCAGATG
>Ga0193752_1001894_pt1 | contig 16646 bp, 14 predicted proteins | sample H1c1metaG_FD_144924 | JGI IMG/M metagenome (GOLD analysis project Ga0193752, IMG submission 144924) | Soil microbial communities from a riparian zone of the East river system, Colorado, United States - H1c1 | ecosystem: Environmental > Terrestrial > Soil > Riparian zone | place: USA: East River... | reverse complement strand
CGTAAATCTCGAAGCAGGTGGAGGTACGCAGGCCGAACAGACGGCAGCCATCATGGTTCGTTTTGAAAAATGGCTTACGGCCAACCCGGTAGACGTTGTACTGGTTGTGGGCGATGTAACATCAACCATGGCCTGTACTATTGTAGCTAAAAAGTTATGCGTTCCTGTTGTTCATGTTGAGGCGGGGATCCGCTCCGGTGACATGACCATGCCCGAAGAAATCAACAGGATCGTGACCGATGCGATCTGTGATCATTTTTTTACCACGAGCGAAGTGGCGAATAACCATTTGAGGAAATCCGGAGTTGACGATAGCCGTATTCATTTTGTGGGCAACACCATGATTGATACGCTATACAACAATCTCGACAAACTTCAGCAGCCCTCAATTTGGGAAGATTATAAACTGAAATCCGGATCCTATTTCCTGGTGACCCTTCACAGACCCGCGAATGTGGATGATCCATTGAAATTAAAGGCGATGCTTGATGCGATCCTTGAAGGCACAGGCGACTCTCCGGTGTTGTTTCCAGTGCACCCAAGGACCAGGCAGAAACTTGAACAGATCAAATATCAGCATCCGAGACTATTCCAGGTTGAACCCATGGGCTACCTGGAATTTATTTTCCTGGTGAAAAATGCCAGGGCGGTAATTACGGATTCGGGAGGAATTACGGAAGAAACAACGGTACTGAAGGTGCCCTGTATGACTCTGCGTAACTCAACTGAACGCCCCGAAACCATTACTACGGGATCAAACGAACTGGTGGGAACAGATCCCGCGAACCTTGCGCCTTATCTTGAGAAACTGCAGGCAGGTAAATGGAAAACAGGAGCGGTACCGCCATTGTGGGATGGCAAGACATCGCCAAGAATTGTATCGAGACTCATCGCGCTCTATTCTGATGCCGCGATCAGTGTATGAATATAATAGTAATACATTATGAACTATAGATTTATCAGGTTCCTGCAGCTGGTTCTCGCAGGCCTCGACCTCATCACCCTCAATCTGATCGTGCTGATCTCACAGTTATGGCTGAGCGAATATATTCCCGTCGCCCATTTTGTGAGTTATGCACGTTTCTGGTTATTCCTGAATCTGGCCTGGCTACTCGTATGCTGGGTAGGCAACGCGTACAACGAAAAGTACATCAATTCCTTTGAGCTGTTCTCCAGACGCACCACCCGGATCTATTTCGGCTGGCTGGGTATTGTAATGCTTTACCTGTATTTTTTCCAGCAGTTTCAGCTTTCGAGGCTGTTCATTTCAGTAACTCTTGCCAGTATGGGAGTCATGTTGCTGATCAACAGGTTTATTTATCTGATGATCCGGCATTATTTTCGTCACCAGGAATACCTGGTAAGGAAGGTGGTGATCATTGGCTATAATGATGTAGCAAAAAAATTGGTGCACTACCTGGAAGAGGAGGGGATGAATACGGAGATCATTGGTTTTTGCGAGGAACAAAAAAATGTCCATGAACTCTCAAATTATCCTATAGTCAGTGGTATTGGCGGAGCGATGAGTATATCGAAACAATACCAGGTAAATGAAATTTACTCCACAATCGGCCCCGAACAGGACGCAGATATATATGAACTGATGATGCAGGCCGACCAGGAATGTATCCGCTTCAGGATCATTCCCGACCTATCCTTCTTCATCAAGCGGCCGGTTTACATTGATTATCTCAAGGACATGCCCGTCTTGTCCATGCGTACTGAACCGCTAAATGATGTCAGCAACCGAATCAAGAAAAGACTGTTCGACATAGTTGTCAGTCTGCTCGTCATAGTATTCATTCTTTCCTGGCTGGTGCCCATTATGGCACTTCTTATTGCGATCGAATCCAGGGGACCTATATTCTTTGTGCAGGAAAGGAGCGGCAAGGACAATCAGCCTTTCCGCTGCTATAAATTCCGTAGTATGAGGATGAACAAGGATTCAAACATCAAACAGGCTACCAAGAACGATACGAGGCTTACCCGGATTGGCAAGATTATGAGACGCACAAATATTGATGAGTTTCCGCAATTCTTCAACGTACTGAAAGGAGAAATGAGCATCGTGGGGCCGCGTCCGCACATGCTAAAACATACTGAAGATTATTCAAAAGTTATCGGACAGTACATGATCCGCCAGTTTCTGACACCAGGCATTACGGGATGGGCACAGGTCAATGGTTTCAGGGGTGAAACAAAAACAGTTATGCAGATGCAGCAGCGGGTGGAACACGACATCTGGTACATGGAAAACTGGAGTATCTGGCTTGATGTGCGTATCATGTTCCTGACGGTCTACAACACCTTCAGGGGAAATAAAAATGCATTCTGAACCAGTTCAATAATAAATTACCTGAAGAAAAGCTCCCCCGGGAGCTTTTTTGATTTCTTTGCAAGCTGAGTGGATGGATTAACAGGTTTCAATAAACTTAAAAACAGGTTATGGCTTTATCTTTCAAATTGTTTTCAATCATATCCCTTTTGTCCGTCCTGTTTCTCGGCAGCGGATGTCAGAAGGAAGTGGATACCGACCCGCCGCCGGGTTCTGTTCCCGACTCGGCCCGTGGCTTCGCAAAGACGCCAGCAAAAACGGAGCTTTCAGGCACCGAGATCAGGGAGGCTTCGGGCATTGCCGACAGTAAGGCAAACCCGGGTTTTTTATGGGTTGAAGAAGACAGCGGCAATCCCGCCGATCTTATCCTGCTTGGACACGATGGAATCATCGGCAAAACCATACCCGTTAGCGGTGCACAGAACCGCGATTGGGAAGACCTGGTGCTTAGTGCAGGACCGGAATCCGGCAAGTCCTACCTCTACATTGGCGACATCGGGGACAATAATTGGGAATACACGAGCTATGATATCTACCGTATGGAAGAGCCGCAGCAGGCCGCTTCAACCGTTGCGTCTTTCGATAAACTCAGTTTTTTGTATCCGGATGCCTCTCACGACGCCGAGGCCTTCCTGGTGGACGCCGCCTCGATGGATATATTTATCATCACCAAGCAGGATGACAACTCAAAGATCTACCGCCTCGCTTACCCACAGGCGACCTCGGGTAACAACATGGCGGAGTTTATTGCCGATCTTCCTTACAATGGGGTAGTCAGCGCGGCGCAGTCACCCGACAACAAGGATATCATCATCAAAACCTACACGAAATTGTATTACTATAAAAGGGGAGATGGTATGAGCATACCCGACGCACTGAAGGGCGACGCGAAAGAACTGGATTATAATATTGAAGCGCAGGGAGAGGCGCTGAGTTTTGCGGTGGACAACAGTGGTTTTTACACTCTGCCCGAACAAGCCCTGGGAGTTCAGCCCGTGCTCAGTTTTTATCAAAGAAATTAATTGTCAGAATTGAGCACTTCTACAATACCATCCATGGAAATACTGATATGACTTTCATCATAAATACATTCCCCGTTTTTGATCAGCAGCACCTGTGGCGACTCATGATTGACCATGAACAGGTCGGCGGTCTTGTCGGATAAACTCCTGAAGCTGATCAGGTCGAGGAAATAAAAATCCATGTCCTCCGGGTTGGAGGCTCTGTCCAGCCGGTTTTTTGCCAATGAGCTGATTGAGCACCGAGTGCTGTGCTTGAAAATCACCTGGGGACGGACCGCTGAAGTCTCTATGATTTCTTTAAGCTGGGATTCTTCTGTTAATATTTTCCAGTCCATTCTGCCTGCGTTATTGTTAACCAATAGTTCCAACGGCAAATTTACGACCATTTCCCATTGGTTAACAATTACAGACCTGCCGGTTGCTGGCTACTTTCCGCCGTAACCTACGTATCCCTGAGTGGACTTACAGCCTTTTTGTGCTACACAAGAACTGATCCCGACCGCAGTGAAACACACAAGCGCCGCAATGATAAGCATCCTTTTCATTTGTTGGTATTTAGAGTGACATAATAAAACCCGATGAAAAGGGAATACACGATCATCAGGAAATTCAAAGGAGGCGGACAGGCTTGGGGGGATTGTGTAGGGTTGGAGTAATTCAGACCAAAGTAAATAATAAAATCTTATTAATGCAAGTCCGGTGGCCGGTTTAGCAAAGAAATTCACAATATATTGTGCATTAATTACTTTGGTTTGAAAATCCACCTTAAAACCACTTGGATGAGGGTACATTTTATAGCTTCTGGCGGGCGCAGTCGCCAGCTTCGGCGTGCACTGTCGGCAGTTACGGCGGGCGTAGTGCACTCCGCTCTGTTTCTTCGCCCTGACCTTCGTATATGCTTACCTTTGCAAAACAACTTACCGGAACCAATTCTTAATACGTGACCTTACAATTAGTTAAACCGCTTGCTATCATCGATCTCGAGACAACAGGCATAAACCTTAGCACGGACCGGATTATTGAGATAGCCATCGTAAAAATATTTCCGGATGGCAAAAAGCTTGTTAAAAGAAAACTAATCAACCCGGAATTACCCATTCCGCCAACTTCTACCGAGATCCATGGAATTACTGATGAAATGGTGAAGGACGCACCTACCTTCCGCCAGGCCGCCAATGAAATCAGGCAATTCATCGACAATGCCGACCTGGCTGGATATAATTCAAATCGTTTTGACATTCCAATGCTTGCCGAAGAGTTCCTGAGGGTTGCCCTGGACTTTGATTTCAAGAACAGGAAGCTGCTGGATGTTCAGAAGATCTTTCATACCATGGAACAGCGCACCCTTGCGGCCGCCTATAAATTTTATTGCAACGAAACCCTGGTTGACGCCCATAGCGCCGAGGCCGACGCGCAGGCAACCTGGAATGTGCTTCAGTCCCAGGTTGAACGCTATCCTCAGCTGGGGCTTACCGTTGAGAGCATCCTCAAATGCATCGGCGAAGAAAACACCGTTGATTTTGCCCGCAGGATGGTTATGGAAAAGGGAGTTGAGGTTTTCAATTTTGGAAAGCATAAGGGACGTTCGGTAACGGAAGTGCTAAAGGCCGAACCCCAGTACTACGACTGGATGATGAAAGGTGACTTCCCGCTCCACACCAAGCTTAAGCTTACAGAAGTTTTCAACAGGATGATGCTAAAGAAATAACGGGTGCACAAATTAGTAATCATACCAACATACAACGAGAAGGAGAATATTGTAGCCATCATTACTGCTATTCTGAACCTCGATCAGGACTTTCACGTGCTCGTGATCGACGACAATTCTCCCGACGGCACGGCAGCACTGGTGTCGACCCTGCAGGAACAACATCCTTCAGTACTTTTCCTTGAGCAGAGAATTGGCAAATCCGGTCTGGGTACTGCCTACATACATGGCTTTAAATGGGCGATAGCACGTGGATATGATTTCATCATCGAAATGGACGCAGACTTTTCCCATGATCCCGGCGACCTTCAGAAACTATATCTCGCCTGCTCAAAATATGGGGCCGACGTGGCCATCGGTTCGCGTTATGTGAAAGGTGGAGGAACTGTTAACTGGCCAAGAAACAGGATACTATTGTCGAAAGGAGGATCCTTATACACAAGGCTGATCACCTGGATACCGGTCAAAGACACCACAGCAGGTTTTGTGTGCTACAGGAGGGAAGTGCTTGAATCGATCAACCTTGACCAATTACATTTTCTCGGTTACGCCTTCCAGATAGAGATGAAATTTGCCGCCTGGAAGCTGGGATTCAAAATCATCGAGGTGCCGATCATCTTTCGTGACCGCAAATATGGCATCTCAAAAATGCACAAGGACATCATCAAAGAAGGGGTTCTTGGGGTGTTGAAGCTAAAGTGGTCCAGCCTCTTTAAGGACTACAGGTCGCGGCTGAGAAAGCTGCACGAGCAGAAACAGGTAGTCTGACCAATTTTCAAGCAGCCTTTGTTGATATATACCTGACCAGCGACCTTTTGGCTACGGGCAACAGTGTCTCGTCAATGGGAAAACTCATGGTAGTTTCTATGCAGTACACTGCAGGATTGGCAAATTCCTTTTTTCGCCTGATGAGGTCCGACTTTATATGTTCATACGTGTTGGAAATGGTCCTGTCCCAGAAATCAATGAATTCAGTTTTCATCGACCGGTACTTTTCATCCTGTTTTTGGAATATACTGAGCCTGTATTGGTAAACCCTGGTGCGGGTAGATCCTCCTTCGGGAAGGAAAAAATATCCTTCGTTGATCTCCAGCGGTACGATGCCAATGGGGAATATGCTTAGCTTGTTTTCCACAAATTCGTAGATCTCTGTTCCGTTGGAGATCGTCGACTTGATTTCAAGAGCAGAATAATTGATGATCTCTTCCAGTTCCTGCATTAGTTCATCATCCTCGATCATCTGCTCATACAGCATTTGCAGCTTTTCCATCTGGATGACGGTGAGTTTCTTTGGAAATTGTTCCTGCAGGTATTTTTTGTTTTCCCTGAATGCAACAATGTTGTTGTAATGGAAGATCACATCAGCGAGCAGCGGGTAGAGTTTATTTTGCCCGAAATGTTTATTGACTTCCTGGAGATAGGCGAGGAGGGTGTACTTTTTCAGTTCAAAATCGATGTACCCATCCGCGAACCAGGTTTCCGACAGTGTTTTCATAACGTTGATTTGAAGTGATCGCTCTTCTATCAATTTACGAAACTCTGCCCATAATGTCAAGAACCTAGAATTCCCTGTCCGGATTGAAGTTTTCCAGTTCCTTGGCCACGGCATTAAGGAAGGTAGAACCGAGGGCCCCGTCGATGATCCGGTGGTCATAGGACAGCGACAAATACATCATGTGCCTGATGGCAATTGAATCGCCCTGGGCAGTCTCAATAACCACTGGTCTCTTCTTGATTGCACCTACAGCAAGTATGGCCACCTGCGGCTGATTGATGATGGGGGTGCCCATGATAGAGCCGAAGGATCCGATATTGGTGAGGGTGAAAGTGCCGTTTGCGGTATCGTCGGGTCTTAGTTTGTTTGACCTGGCATTGTTCGCCATTGCATTTACCTGCCGGGTAAGCCCAACGAGGTTCAGCTGATCTGCGTTCCTGATCACCGGCACTATCAGGTTGCCAGAAGGAAGGGCGGTCGCCATCCCTATGTTGATGTCTTTCTTAACAATCAGGCGGTCGCCGTCGATGGAACTGTTGAGCCAGGGGTACTTCTTTATGCACCTGATGATGGCCTCGATAAACAGGGGCGTGAATGTTATCTTCTCATTCTCTCTTTTTTCAAATTCCTTTTTCACTCTTTCGCGCCACAGTACCAGGTTGGTTACATCTGCTTCAGAGAAACTGGTAACATGAGCACTGGTTTGCGTGCTCTCGATCATGTGTTTGGCTATCAGCCTGCGCATACGGTCCAGCTCTATCACTTCTGAATTGCCGGAATATAATTTTGGACTGAAACTGCCCTGTTCGCTTTCTTCCTGCCTGGGCTGGCTGATCACCTCCACTTCATTGTAGCCTTTTGATTCGGTATGACTCCGCTGGGGTTGGTAATTTTTGTTTCCCGATTTGCGTTCACTGATGTATTGAAGGATGTCTCTTTTGCTGACCCTGCCCTCATTTCCTGTGCCCGGGATAGTTTCCAGCTCCTGCATGGAAATGCCCTCACTGGAGGCGATGTTCATGACCAGTGGAGAATAAAACCGGTTGCCATTCGATACAGTTTCCGCAGCTGGTTTTGGCGTGTATGTGAAGTTGTTGGATCCGTTACCCCTGTTCTCGCTATAAACAGGTGCCTGTGGCTGTGCCGGTTGAGCGGGTTCAGCCGCCTCGGTACGAATACGCGCAATTACGGCCCCCACCGGCACCACGTCATTCACAGCAAATAATTGTTCTTCCATGATGCCGTCTACGGAGGAGGGAAGTTCAGTGTCCACCTTGTCAGTAGCGATATCGAGAATGTTCTCGTCGTTGGCAACATGATCACCCGGATTCTTGTGCCACTTGAGTATGGTAGCTTCCGTTATGCTTTCCCCCAGCTTAGGCATTACCAGATCAACTATCGCCATAAAAATAATTCAGTTGGTTATGAAAATGTTGCTCGGTTTCTACCTTGCGCAATGCTGCAAAAGTACGGAATTGGGGTGGGTGGACAATCAGGTTGCCGCAGCCTGTGGTAGCTGAATTTCCGCCCTTTTGCAGGCCATGAATGGTGAAAAACGTTGGCACGCAATTGTCAATTTAACTAGCCATATTGTTTGTTTTACCAAGGAATCTTCTGAGTAGGTTCAGTGCGGCATTGGAAGCCATTTCGATATTGCGCAGCCTGTCGTAGCGGAACTGTATACGCTCGGTAATCAGTTCCTCTTGATTTCCTGCGGCCAGCCAAACCATGCCAACGGGTTTCTCCGGGCTGCCTCCTCCTGGTCCCATTATGCCTGATATCGCGATCGCATAATCCGTCTTTAGTGCATCGAGGGCTCCCTCTGCCATGGCCCTGACGGTTGCTTCGCTGACGGCGCCTTCCTTGCTGAGTATAGCTTCATCCACGTTCAACAGCTGATTTTTGACCTCATTGGAATAGCTGATCACCGACCCCTTAAATATTTCGGAAGAACCCGCCTCGCGGGTGAGTAAGTGAGAAACATAACCTCCGGTGCAGCTTTCAGCGAGGCCTAACGTTTCCCCCGCCGTTTTTAATAGCCTGCTCACCACTTCAGGCAGGTTCTCGTCTCTGTCGGTCACCAGCCACTGAGTAACAATGACCTTCAGTTTTTCAAACTCTTCATCCAGTTCTTTTTCAAGGCTGGCCCTGTCGGTGCCCGTTCCCGTGATTCTGAGCCTGACCATCCCAAAACTTGGCAGGTAGGCCAGTTTCAGCCGGGATGCCAGGGCGGTTTCCCAATCCTGTATAGTGTCCGCAAGAAATGATTCTCCGATACCCCATGTCAGCAGGGTCCGGTGAAGGATGGTGCCTGTGGTAATTTTTTCAAGAAGCCTTGGAATGACGCTGGTGCTGACCATGGCCTTCATTTCATGAGGTACGCCCGGCATTGAAACAAAGATCACTCCGTCTCTTTCGAACCACATTCCGGGAGCCGTGCCTTTTGCATTATGGATAACGGTGCAGGTTTCCGGCACCTCGGCCTGTTTTCTGTTTCGTTCCGTGAATGGCCTCCTGAAGGTTTCTGTAAAGAGTTTTTCGAGGTAGTTAAGTACATCCTGGTTGACGACCAGCCTGGTGCCAAAGTATTCGGAAAGCAAAGGTTTGGTGATATCGTCTGCTGTAGGACCAAGGCCACCGGTGATCAGAACGATCTTCGATTTACGGCTTTCATCGTCCAGCGCCTGCCAGATCTCATCGTGATCATCTCCAACAGAAACCCGTTTTCTGACCCAGAATCCTGAGGCATTGAACTCCTTCGCGATCCAGGCGCTGTTTGTGTCTACTACCTGTCCGATCATCAGTTCGTCACCTATCGTAATGATCGACACCGGAACTATTTCACTCATTCCAATTTATTTAATCATTCCATCCACACTGATTTTGCCGGGTCCTGTGAGAAGTATCGTGAGGAAGATGCCAAAAAACATAGCCCCGTGTTCCGCCTTTCCAAAAAAGTCGGCTTGTTCCGCAATTAATACTACCACAGCCATATTAATGAGAAGAGGTATGGTTGCCAACCGTGTAAACAGGCCAAGAATGACCAATGCACCACAAATTAGTTCTGCAAATATCGTAAGGGCTAGCGAGGGTCCCGAACCGAGGTGGAGGAAATCGATAGAACCTTTTTTGTATTCCTGATAGTGAACAAACTTGTCATATCCATGAGGAATGATAAAAATTCCGCCGGTAATTCTGAGGATGAGCAGGGCAACGTTAAAGGTGGAAGCACTGTAACTGGTACTAAAAAGTTTTCCCATGCGGATATTTTTTTCAAAAGTAAAGAATTTGAACCTGCATATTTTATCAAAATGATATGTTAAGTCTGGACACTTATCCACACCTGTTTGCAATCATGTTTGGCTGAGGATTAAATATTTAGAATCTTTACAACCGCCTGTGGAGGCGCATTAACCGATTAACTTTACCAGATGAAGTATGTGTCTGTCCTGCTGATCCTATCCGTTTGCTGCTACCCTTCATTTGCTCAGCAAACCCGGTTTATCAATGATCCCCAGATTGCATTCAACCAGGCAAAAGAATTTTTCCAAAAAGAACAATACAGTCTCGCTTATCCAATTCTGAAGGAACTGGAACTCAACCAAAGGGTTCCCGACCGCAGCAGCGACGCACTTAATTACCAGGAGGTCAGGTATTATACCATAGTATGCGCCCTGGATCAGAACGAAGAAAAGGCAGCGGCTGATGCCCGTAAATTCATTGAACTGGAAGACAATGCTACCAGGGTGCAGATGATGAGTTTTCACCTGGGTGAATATTATTACCGCAAACATGATTTTTCCCAGGCGATCAATTCCTACGAAAACACCAATATCGACAACCTCAGCAATCCTGAGATCGCGCAGATGAAATTTCATCTGGGGTATTCCTATTTTACCGTCAAGCGTTTTGAACAGGCAAAATCCCTGCTCGATGCCATCCGCAAGATGCCAAAGGATCCCAATTATCAGGATGCCAACTATTACTTTGGCTTTATTGCGTTTTATGACAAGGATTATCGGAATGCCCTTGATGCATTCAGGGTAGTGGAAAATCATGAAGCCTATGGAAAGGTCGTTCCCTATTACATCTCGACTATTCAATATGCATTGAATCAGCAAGACAAGGCTGTCGATTATGCCGAATCCAAGTTGAACACCGGCAAACAAACCTATGACCTGGAGATGAGGCAGCTTGTGGGTCACAGTTACTTCCAGAAAAAGGATTATGGCAAAGCCGTTCCTTTTCTCGAGGCCTATGTAATCAATTCACCAAGGGTAGGAAGACAGGATCTTTATGAACTGTCTTACAGCTTTTATCAGCTTGGCAACTACCAAAAAGCCATTGACGGATTCAAACAACTCGGCGGTAAACAGGATTCTCTTTCGCAGAATTCGATGTATCTCCTGGGAGACGCCTACCTGAAGACCGACCAGCGGGTCAATGCCCGCAATGCCTTTCTTTTCTGTTCCATCAACAGCAGCAATGACCAGCAAAGAGAAATTTCCATGTTCAATTATGCCAAGCTTTCTTACGAGCTGGGTTACCAGGACGTTGCATTATCTGAATTTCAAAAATTCATCCAGCGATATCCAAATTCAAAATATGGAACCGAAGCCCGGGACTTGCTGATCGCGGTTCTCGCCAACACCAGCAATTACCAGGATGCTCTCGTGTTGATAGAAGGAATGAAAAATCCTTCACCCGCTGCAAAGCAATTATATCCGAAGATCCTTTATGGACGCGCCACTGAGCTGATAAATGACGGCTTATTATTGCCTGCGCGGGAATTGCTGAACAAGGCAGAACGGGATCCGGCAAATGCATCTGTTCTTCCCTATGTGCAATTCTGGAAGGGAGAGATCGCCTATCGCCTCAATAATACTGATGAGGCAATCAAATACTACTTTGATTATCTTAAGGCAGGCGTGTCCAACGGAGAGGTAAACCCGGCTGCTGCAAAATACAACCTTGGTTATGGCTTTATCAAAAAGGAGAACTATACGCAGGCTGCAGGTTTCTTTGATCAGCTGGTGACCACACCGCAGGTCAATTCGCCAGCACTTGAACAGGATGCCTACCTGCGCAGTGCAGACTGCGCCTACATGAGCAAGGATTATACGAAAGCCGACGAGATGTACACCAAAGTCCTTGACTTTTCGTGGCCTTCTTCTGATTACGCTACTTTCCAGAAGGCGATGATCGCTGGTGTAAAGAGCAGTACCAATAAGATCAACCTGCTTACTACCCTTACGAGAAAATATACTTCATCTCCGCTGCTTGCGGATGCCAATATGGAAATTGCGAATGCCCTGCTTGCTGATGAACTGTACAAGGAAGCCATTCCCTATCTGAAAAACGTAATTGCCGACCCGAACGCCTCACTAAAGCCCAAGTCGCAACTTCGTCTCGGCATCGCTTATTACAACCTCAATAATAACAAGGAGGCACTTAATCAGTATACCTCGTTGCTGAAGCAATTTCCCAATTCTGCGGAAGCAGAGTCGGCACTGGAAAATGCAAAAACGATCTATGTTGATGAGGGCCGCACGGCAGAATACGTAAATTTTGCCCGTTCGATGGGCAAGGAAGTGACCACCACCCAGGAGGAAGAACTTGCCTACCAGGAAGCGGAGGTGCAGTTCAACAATGGCAATCTTCCTGCCGCAGCTAAAAAATTCGAAGATTACCTGGCCAAATATCCAATCGGAAAAAATTCCCTTGAAGCACTGTATCTGAAAAGCGACATTTATTACAACAGGAAAGAATGGGCCAAGGCGGAACAGGGATATGAGATACTTTCAGAAAGAGTGCCACATAAATACGGCGAAAAGTCGCTGCTGCTCGCCGCAAGGATCAATTTTTTCGACCTGAAGAAATACGACAGCGCCGAAAAATACTATCTCAAACTGAAAGACTTTGCCAGCACCCAGGAATCCAGGCTGGAGGCCATGCGGGGTTTGTTGAGAAGTCAGTTCCAGCTCGAAAAATGGTCGGATGCGGTAGAAAATGCCGAAGACCTGCTTGCCCAGAAAAGCGCGGGCACTGATGATAAAATACTTGCCAACATCGCAATAGCCAGGTCGGCTCAGGAAAATCAGAAGTATGAATCGGCGATCACAGCCTATAGAACCGTGGCCTCTCTGAGTAAGTCGGCTTATGGTGCCGAAGCGCGCTTTGAGATTGCCCGTTGCTATTTTTTACAGAATCGTTATGACGATGCTGAGAAAGCAGCTTTTGAAGTCATAAAGAAAACAGGGTCCTATGAAATTTGGGTAACCAAAGCCTACCTGCTGCTCGGTGACGTGTATTATGCGGAGAAAGACTATTTCAACGCCAAGGCCACTTACCGGAGTGTTGTTCAGAATGCAAGGTCAGCAGAAGTACGGGAAGAAGCAGAGACCAAGCTTAATAAAGTAACCGAAGAAGAAATAGGTAAATCTAAATTGATCCAATAATGCAGTTGACCAAACATATCCTGTTTGCAGGGCTTGTCTTGCTGATCTCCGGTGCAGTTTCGGCCCAGGAGGATACGAGCAAGAGGAAATCGATTGATATTATTTCAACCTTCAAGCCTGTATTGCGGGAACCTGCCAAAGTGAATTTCAATGCTGCTCCTGTGATCGGAGATACCACTCCGCCAAGGCTCAAATACGACATTCCTGCGGAAAACCTGCTCTTTACTTATCAACCCGCAGCACTCAAACCTCTTGCCCTGAATGTGGATTCAACAAGCGATTGGATCTCGAACAATTACATCAAGGTGGGTGTGGGCAATGTACATCTCCCTTATATTAAAGCGGGTTTCAGCCTCGGCGATGGCGAGAACAGTTTCGTAAATGTTTTTGGAGAACACTACAGCTCAAAAGGCGATGAACCTTTCCAGGAAAACAGTATGACAAAAGTTGGGGCAACGCTCACTTACAAAACAGAGAACAATCTCGAATGGAATGCTGGCCTTGGGTTCAGCAGCGACAACTATTTTCTCTATGGCTACGAACCGGAAACACTTAATTTTTCAAAAGACGACCTTCGTCAGCGTTTCCAGACCATCGAAGGCAGGCTCGGTCTGAAAAATATCAAACCGACCGAGTTCGGTCTTAATTTCAATCCGACGATCAGGGCCTCTCTTTTCACCGACAACCACGATCCGAGGGCATCTGAGTTCAATACCGTTGTGAATCTGCCCCTCGAAAAGGAAATAGGTAGCACCACCTCCTTCAGACTGGGTCTGAATGCTGATCTCACCAATTATCAGAATGACGCAGCAATAAAAACTCCCGAAAACAATTATGTATTTATGGTTTCACCCACGCTTGTGCTGAAGACTACGAGTCTTTACCTGCAGGCGGGTGTTATTCCTTCATGGGATCGCTCCGAATTCCATATGCTACCAAATGTAATGGCCGACATCACCACGTCGGACCAGCGGTTCACAGTACAACTTGGTTGGATCGGTTATTATAATAAGGGATCCTACCAGCGTTTTGCTTCAATAAATCCCTGGCTCGCCCAGCCGGATTCACTGCTGAACACGAGAGTGCAGGAGGGTTATTTTGGATTCAAGGGCTCGGCAGGAGATCATTTCTCTTATTCCGCCAAACTGGGTTATCAGTGGCACAGGGAGATGCCGCTTTTTGTAAACAATCCGGTCGATGGAAAGGACTTCGATATTTTGTACGAATCAAAACTGAATATTTTCCAGTCGCATGTGGAAGCGGAATATCGCGTTGGTGAAAAGTTCAGCGCAAAGGCTGTTGCCAACTGGAATATCTTTAAGATCCAGGATCAGCCGGAAGCCTGGGGACTAATTCCTATTGAGCTGACCACCACTGCCAGGTGGCAATTGATTAAGGATCTTTTTCTTCGGGTGGACCTGCTTACCTGGGACGGACCCCAATACCGCACTAAAACCGGCGAAGCTTTCAAAAACCAGGGTGGCTTCGACCTTAATGCGGGCGCAGAATTCAGGATAACGAAAAATTTCAATCTCTGGTTTCAGATGAACAATATCCTGAATAACAATTACCAGCGGTGGAATCAATATGATGTATTTGGATTCAACATCCTTGGCGGGGTAACCTATTCATTCACCAGGTAATTTGTACCTTCCCGTTCATGCTATGATACAGCTGGTTGCCGAATATCTTACTCAGAAAAAAAGTTTCAGTTTACCTGGAATAGGTACTATTTATATCGAAAGAGTACCGGCACAGTCGGACTTTGTCAACAGGCAACTGCTCCCACCTTTCTACCATTACCGTTTTGACAGGCATTTTGATTCACCAGACCGTGAATTCTTTATTTTCCTCGGCGCCAGAAAAGGACTTGAAGAACAGGAGGCGATCAGGCAATACAATGAATGGACTGAACAGCTCAGGGAAAGTCTCAGCAGCCGCAAAACCTCCAAGCTCGAAGGTATCGGAGTTCTGAAGAAAGAAGCCGGTGGGGAGTTAAGGTTCGAAGCCACCAATCATCCAAGATCATTTGATATTAAGGTGCATGCAGAAAGGTTGATCAGGTCGAATGCCAGTCACCACATGCTGGTAGGAGACAGGGAGACGACCACCGTCGTGATGAACGACCTGCTCCATGATGAGCATGCTGTACGAGAAAGGGCCTGGTGGATATATGTACTGGTCATCATTGCCCTGGTTGCCGTAGCAGCGCTGGTGTATTTTTTTTATAACAGACCTGTTTAATAAGTTACGGATTATATCCGTAGAGGAAGGACAATGATCCATTATACGCAATGCCCTGGTTGCCATTCCACCAATTTTCAGCTAGTACTGTCAGCCCGGGATCATACAGTTTCGAAAGACAAATTCACTATCTGGCAGTGCGGTAATTGCTCACTGCGGTTTACCCAGGATGTGCCGCCCCAGGAAGAGATCGGCAAATATTACCGGTCTGAGGATTACATATCCCACAGTGATACCCAAAAAGGACTCGTCAATTTACTGTACCACCAGGTGAGGAAGATAACGCTGAATACCAAGCGCAACTGGGTAAAACGGGCTACGGGGCGTTCAGAGGGCACCCTCCTCGATGTCGGCGCTGGTACCGGCGCTTTTCTGAATCATATGCGGTCCACGGGTTGGAAGGTGGAAGGAGTGGAGCCTGACCCGAAGGCGATTGAGGTAGCAGAACGCAGGTATAAACTAACATTGAATTCTTCCGCCGAACTTTTCGTTTATGCCGATGCACGGTTCGATGCCATCACGATGTGGCATGTACTGGAACACGTGCACCAGTTGCAGGAATATATCGTGCAGATGAAAAAACTGTTGAAGGACGACGGGGTTCTGCTGATCGCTGTGCCGAATTATACTTCAGATGATGCCGCTTACTATGGAGAATTCTGGGCGGCCTATGATGTGCCGCGGCATCTCTATCATTTCTCTCCTGCGGCGATGAAAATGTTATTGCAAGCCCATGGATTTGAGATCTGTCGGTTACACCCCATGTGGTTTGATAGTTTCTATGTCAGTTTGCTGAGTGAGAAATACAAAACGGGTCGTTCCAATCTTCTCACGGGATTTATTAAGGGATTTCAATCCAATCTAAAGGCAATGAAAAACACCCGGCTCGCCAGTTCAATCGTCTACGAGGTTAAGATCACTCGCCTTCGCTGAAGCTATGGCGGGCGAGGCAGGAAAAATGGAAGGCATTCAGGCAAAAAACGTGAAGAAAACCTGATCGGAATGCGCCAGAAGAAAAACAGATGTTACTGATTCCCGGAAATATTCTTTGCCGGTAAGTCCTACAAATGCCCGGTTATATTCTACAGCTGTGACTTGTTTTTCTTCAGCATGAAGATCAGGTTTTTAGTTTTTTGCCTGAGAGCCTTGATTTTTTTGGTTACTTTTTTTATCAAAGAAAAAAAGTAACTAAAACAGTTACCAAAACCTTATATAAATCAGCGAAAGTATCAGCAATATCGTGATGATCAGTGTAAGGACGGCAGGAGAAAGCTTGAACATCGACTTATCGAGTTCAAAGGCCTTCGGATTGATCTTCGGCCCCGCAAGACTCATGGCAACCATCAGTGCCACCGTGAAAAAGAATGAGAAACCCATGCAAAGC
>Ga0193752_1001893_pt1 | contig 16655 bp, 14 predicted proteins | sample H1c1metaG_FD_144924 | JGI IMG/M metagenome (GOLD analysis project Ga0193752, IMG submission 144924) | Soil microbial communities from a riparian zone of the East river system, Colorado, United States - H1c1 | ecosystem: Environmental > Terrestrial > Soil > Riparian zone | place: USA: East River... | reverse complement strand
ACGCCGCTTACAGCTGCAGCGCGCACGGCATCGAACGAGAGACGCGCGCCCAGCGGCAGAAACAGGGTCCAAAACGTGAGCAAACGCGTCGTGACTTCACTCCCGTCTTCGAACATGGCGACGCGGTTGTGCAAGCTGCAGATCGCGACGAGCGACAGAAAGTGCATCAGGCGCGTGCGATAGCCGGCAGCAAACAATGCAAAGACCAGCCCGCACAGCACGAACAGAAACACCGCTTCACCGCGGTGCGTGACGAGAAAGAAGAGCGAGAACTGATACTCGGCGATCGGCCGCCACAACAATACGTGATTGGGAAGCGGCCCGGCATTCGTGTACCAGGTGCTGAGGTGGGGAATGCGTCGCAGCAAGTCCGCGAGCAGCAAACACCCGAGATAAATGCGAACGAGTCCAAGGCTGCGAGGATCGAGCGCGAGATAGCGCGCGGTGAACCCCGGAAAGCGCTGCGAGAAGCGAGCAAGCCACCGCGGCAGCGGGTTGCACGCAACGAGCGCACCCGCAACTTCGGTCCGAGCTTCGCGCGCGGCGACGCTTGCGCTCGGCAGAGCAGCAGGTTCCGTGCTCATACGCGGATCGGTTCCAGTTCTTCGACCACGGCTGCAGGTGGAATCTCGTCGTAGCTGAGGACCCTGACGTGCGGCAGCTCCGGCGCCAGCAACTCGTACACAAAACGCCGGATGTCGGTTTGGGTCAGCAGACTGGCACTCGTATCGCCGGTCAGCGCGAGTCTCACCGCCGCCACGATGTCCTTCGCGAGGTTGGGCGCGAGCGCCAGAGCCCGCTCCGCACCTCGGGTCACGATCGATTCTCGCACCGCATCTTCGATCAACGGATCGAGCCGATGCACCTCGAGCTCGCGCGGGTGCAAGTCGTGAATGATCTGCTCCCGCAGCGCGCGCCGCACTCGCTCGAGTTGCTGGTGCTGCGGATGCTCCGCCGCAGCACACACGGCCTCGAGGATGCGGTCCCACGCCTGCAAGCCGACCGACTCGTCGAGCAGTTGCCTCAACAACGTCGTCAGGCTCGTGAGCGAGATCGCCTTTGGCACCACACTACGCGCGAGCTGCGGCGTGCGCAGCGCCGTCTCGTCGAGCTTCGTCTGCACGTCGTGCACATCCAGCAACTCGCGCGCATTGCGCGACAGTACGCCGGCAAACTCGCGGTCGACCCGATCCACGAGCTCACTCGCCACCAGTACGTAGCCCCGCAACACGGGCGCCTCTCGTAGCTTCAGCGTAAACGCGTCCGGCTCGAGCGCCGCGTCGAATGCGACCGCAACGCTCGGCCTCGGCAACCCGAGCCGCCTGCTGCAGCCCTCAGCGGCACGTACCAAGGCTTGCTCCAGCTGCCCGCGGTCCGGATCGCTCGGCACCCGTCCGAGGTCGAGCTGCACTCGGCCCCGAACCACCGGAGTCGGGCGAGTATGCAGATCCGCAGCGCGTTGGGTCAGAAACGCGGCGCCACCCAACAGGACCGCCAGCAGCACGAATGGCACCGCCGGCAACCCCGGCGCGATCCCGAGCGCGAGCACGAACACGGCTGTACCAGCGAGCACTTGCGGCGTTGCCAGCAGCTGCGAGGCGATGTCCTCGCCGAGCGATCGTGGTCGCTGATGCTCTGCGACGCGCGTCACGACCAGACCGGCTGCCGTCGAGATCACGAGCGATGGGATCTGCGACACGAGCGCATCGCCGATCGTCAACAGCCCAAACACGCGCGCACTGTCGGCCCAGCTCCGATCCTGCACGAACACGCCGATACTCGTGCCGCCGATGAAGCACACGACCGCGATCGCGATGCCGGCGATCGCATCACCTTTCACGAACTTCATCGCGCCGTCCATCGCTCCGTAGAACTGGCTTTCGCGTTCGAGGAGCGCGCGCCGCTCGCGTGCCGCATCGGGCGACAACGCCCCCGCGCGCAGGTCCGCGTCGATCGCGAGCTGCTTACCCGGCAAGGCGTCGAGGGTGAACCGGGCGCCGACCTCGGCGATGCGCTCGCCACCCTTTGCGACGACGAGGTACTGAATCAGCGTGATGATCAAAAACACGACTGCGCCGACCGCGTAGTTGCCGCGCACGACGAACTCACCGAACGCGCGAATCACCTGACCGGCATCGGCTTGCAGCAAGATCAATCGCGTCGAAGACACGTTCAGCGCGAGCCGGTACAGCGTCGTGAGCAACAGCACGGTCGGAAGCGTGCTGAACGCGACGCCCGAAGGGATCCGCAACGCCGTGATGAGCATCAACATCGCGAGCGCGAGGTTCGACGCGAGCAGCAAGTCCATGAGCCACGTCGGCAGCGGCACGATCATCAACCCGACGATCGCCATCACGAGCGCGAAGAGCCCTGCGTCCGCCGGCTGGATCCGCAGCAGTCCGCGCAAGTGATTTGTAGCCTTGGTCGGCATGTCCCCTCCAGCAGGCGAAACCTGCCGCAGAGTTACACGCGCCCGCGGTTCTGAAAAAGCCCGATCGACAGGCGGGCAGCCAGAGCAGTCAGACGTTCAGAGATCGCGCCGGCCGTCGAGAGCGCGCGCGAGCGTGACCTGGTCGGTGTATTCGAGCTCGCCGCCGTGCGGTAAACCGCTCGCAATCCGCGTGGTCTTTACGCCCAGCGGCCGCAGCTCCTGCGCCACGAACAACGCAGTCGCTTCGCCTTCCACGCTGAGCGGGGTCGCGATGATCACCTCGGCGACGCCGTCTTCGCGAATCTGCCGTTCGAGCGGGGCGATTTCGATCGTCTCGGGCCCCATCCCGTCGAGGGGCGACAACATTCCGTGGAGCACGTAGTACCGGCCGCGGAACACGTTGCTCCGCTCGAGCGCGGCGAGATCCTGCGGCCGCGCGACCACGCACAACAAGCTGGGATCGCGGTGCGTGTCCTGGCAGACCCGGCACAGTGCTTCGGTGGTGTAGTTGCGGCAGCGCTCACAGCGACGCACGCGCGAATGCAAATCGCGCAGGCAGTCTCCGAGAGCGCGCGCGTAGTCGGGTTGAGCGCCGAGCACGTGGTAGGCGAGCCGAAGCGCGGTGCGTTCGCCGATACCCGGCAACCGAGCCAAGAGCCCCATCAACTCCGCGATCGGATCGCTCATACGCGTCGCTAAACGAGACCGGGGATCGAAACACCACCCGTGACTTTTTCGATCTCGGCTTCGACCATGTCGTTGCTCTTGGTCATTCCCGCGTTGACCGCGGCGACGATCAAGTCTTGAACCATCCCGAGATCTTCTTCCTTGAGGAGCTCAGGATCGATCGCGATGCTGACGAGCTCGCGACCGCCGTTGACCACGACCTTCACCTTGTCGTTGCCGGCGCTCGCTTCGACCGTTTCGGTCTTCAGCTCGTCTTTTCGCTGGGCGACTTTGCGCTGCAACCGGCTCGCTTGCCGCATCAGCTCGCTCATTCCGCCGCGAAACTTCATGTTCGTGTCTCCTTCATCCGCATGTGCGCTCATTCCATGTCGACTTGAATGTCGACGCTCTGCTCCGACTCCTCGAACACTTCCATCGCTTCTTGGACGCGCGGATGTTTCAGCGCGGCCTCGCGACGCCCATCTTGACGCGCTTTCTTGTTCGATGCAGCAGCCGCGGCGAGGGTGAGATCGCCTGCGCCGTCCGAAGCTGCAGGGTCGCTACGCCCGAACTGCAATTCGGGTCGTGAGCCGAACACTTGCTCCGCCGCGCGCAAAATCCCCTGGCGGGCGCTCGAGCTTTGCGCTTGGCGGCCGAAAAACGAGCCGTCCGGAAAACCGATCTTCAACAGGCGCGCGCTCACTTCGAGCGGCATGCCGTGATCGAGCACTGCAGCCAACGCGGGTTGGCTGTGCTTCAGCGCAGTCACGATCTTGAGCCAGTCACCGCCGAGGATGCCATCGACTTCGAGTGGCGGGTCGACCGGCGCGGATTGCGCAGCCGGGGCGGGTTGTGCGGCCGGAGCCGATGCGCCTTGTGAGGTTGCTGCCGCGCGTGGCTGCGGGGCCGGAGCCGGTGCGGCTTGTGAGGTTGCTGCCGCGCGTGGCTGCGGGGCCGGCGCAGCTGCGTGCGGCGCGCTCGAAACCGAAGCTGCCGGCTGCGAAGTCGGCGGCGCGCTGCTGGCCGAAGCCGTGGGCTGTGGAGCCGGCGGCGCGCTGTTAACTGAAGCCGCCGGCTGCGGAGCCGGAGCTGGCTTCGGAGCTGCAGCGGCAGGCTGCGGAACGGCGGCCAGGCTAGGCGTAGCGAGCGGCTGCGCCGCGGGCGCAACCTCGCGCGGAGCGATCGCGGGCGCCGCAACTGCAGCCGCGGTCGACCGAAGATCTACCGCAGCTCTGGGCTGCGGAGGCTCGGCGCGCGGGGTGGCGAGCCCGGGCGCCATGAACGCAGGTACGGCCGCCGACGCGACGGGACCGGAAGGTGCACTCACCACGACGGGCGGCGCTCCAGGCGTGGGCGCGCCATACCCCTCGCCGACTGCACGTGCACCACCAGGCGCGGGACCACTCCCGCGTTGCCCGCCACTCGCCGGCGGACCCGATCGCTGCGGTCCGCGTGAACTTCCGCCGCCACCCGCTGCAGGACCGAGCCGCGATTCGAGCCCGGACAAGCGATCGAGCAACTCGCCGAGCGGAAGGATCGGCGGCCGATCCGACAAACGCACCAAACCCATTTCGAGTGCGAGCCTCGGCATCCCGGCGAAGCCCACTTCTTCCATCAGCGCGTTCAGCCCCGAGAACAAGCGCTCGAGATCTTGCTGCTGGTGCGCACCGGCGAGGCTGGTCGCGGCGTCGCGCTCTTCCGGCGAGAGCTCGAGCAGCTCATCGGAGCTGTTCACGACTTTGAACACCACCAGATCGCGCGCGCACTCGAGCAACTGCCGCGTGTAGTTCAAGACGTCGAAGCCCTGCTCGGCGACGTCATGGATGTTGCGCAGCACGGTCACGGCATCACCTTGCAGCACTGCGCCCAGGGTCGCCCACACGTGTTTACGTCCCGCCACGCCCAGGCCGCGCGCGACCGCATCGCCTTCGAGGCGATCGCCTCCGAGTGCGAGCACCTGATCGAGGACGGTCAGCGCATCGCGCATCGAGCCCGCGGCCTCACGCGCGACGATCGCGATCGCGGCGTCATCCGCCTCGATCTTCTCGAGCGCCAAGATCTCGCGGAGCCGCGCGCTGATCACCGCGTGTGGAATCAGCCGAAAATCGTATCGCTGACAGCGCGAACGTATCGTGATCGGAACTTTGTGGATCTCGGTCGTCGCGAAGACGAACTTCACGTGCTCCGGCGGTTCCTCCAACGTCTTCAGAAATGCGTTGAACGCGCCGGCCGAGAGCATGTGCACCTCGTCGACGATCACGACCTTGAAGCGATCGCGCGCCGGCCGAAACGGCAGGGTCTCTTGCAGCCGGCGGACGTCGTCGACGCTGTTATTGGAAGCGCCGTCGATCTCGAGCACGTCGATATCCGTGCCGAGCGCGATCTCGCGGCACGCATCGCACGTGTTGTCCGGCGTCGGCGTCGGCCCGCTCTCGCAATTCAACGCCTTGGCGAGGAGCCGCGCGGTCGTTGTTTTCCCGACACCACGCGCGCCCGTAAACAGGAACGCGTGCGCAACGCGCGAGCTCGTGATCGCGTTGCCGAGCGTGCGGCTGACGTGCTCTTGCCCGACCAGATCCGCGAAGGTTTGGGGGCGATACTTGCGTGCGAGAACCGTGTACGACATGGCCGATGACGATCGCGTGGCGGACCGTAACAGATGCGGAGCGCGCGGTCAGGTCGAGATTTTCCAGCGTCTTCTACCGAGCTTTCTCGTTTGCCAAGCGCTGTGCGTTGACACACCAAGGTCGTCCCCTTACAGTGACCGCCGTGCTCGCAGGGCGCTCTACGGCTCATGCTGTTCAGCCATTTGAGTGCTCCTCCTGTCCTTTGCGAGTTCACCTCACGCAGTCGTCCGCATCCGTGATCGCTAACTGGTGCGTGCGGCTACCACAGCCGAAATTGCCGAAGGTTCGGGTCGCACGCTTACGGGCGCGCGCCTGCTTCGGAGCGTGAGCGCGAAGAACCCCACGGAGGCTCGGCCTCGAGGACTGGATTGCGCCATGATATCGCAACGCACCAAATTCGTGTTCGTGACGGGCGGCGTAGTGAGCTCGATTGGAAAGGGCCTCGCTGCTGCTTCGATCGGCGCGCTGATGGAAGCCCGCGGATTGCGCGTCACGCACATCAAGCTGGACCCGTACATCAACGTCGATCCTGGAACCATGTCGCCGTACCAGCATGGTGAGGTTTACGTTACGGACGACGGTGCGGAGACAGATCTCGATCTCGGTCACTACGAGCGCTTCACCAATGCGCGTTTGACGCGAGCGAACAACTTCACGACGGGTCGCATCTACGACGCGGTGATCAGCAAAGAGCGTCGCGGCGAGTATCTCGGTGCGACCGTTCAAGTGATTCCGCACATCACCGACGAGATCAAAGCGCGCGTGCGCGAGGTCGCGGCCGGTGTGGATGTCGCGATCGTGGAGATCGGCGGAACGGTCGGTGACATCGAGTCGCTTCCGTTCCTCGAAGCCGTGCGTCAAATGCGGATCGAGCTGGGCGCGCAGAACACGGTATCCGTGCACGTGACGCTCGTGCCGTGGATCGGCGCTGCCGGCGAATTGAAGACCAAGCCGACGCAGCACTCGGTGAAAGAGCTACTCGGTCTCGGCATTCAGCCCGAGATCTTGATCTGCCGCGTCGATCGCGAGCTGTCGCTAGATCTGAAGCGGAAGATCGGCCACTTCACGAACGTGCCGATGGACGCCGTGATCGCGGCGACCGACGTGTCGTGCATCTACGAGCTGCCGATCTGCTTGCACAAAGAAGGTCTCGATCAGCAGCTCGTGGAGCGGCTGAACATTTGGTCGCGCCAACCCGACCTCTCGCAGTGGAAGCGCACTGCGGAACGCATGCGCGATCCGAACAAGGCTTCGGTGTCGATCGGCATGATCGGCAAGTACGTGCACCTTCGCGATGCGTACAAGTCGCTGCACGAAGCGCTCGTGCACGGCGGCCTCGCCAACGACTTGAGGGTCGAGTTGCACTACGTCGACAGTGAAGAGCTGCAGCGTTCGGACGACGTGCACAAACTTCTCGGCGTGTACGACGCGATCTTGGTGCCGGGTGGCTTCGGCGATCGCGGCCTCGAAGGCAAGATCAAAGCGATCCGCTACGCGCGCGAGAACAACGTGCCGTTTTTCGGTATTTGCCTCGGCATGCAGATGGCCGTCGTCGAGTTTGCGCGCCACGTCTGCGGGCTCGAAGGTGCGAACACCGTCGAAGCCGATCCGCAGGCGAAGTATCCCGTGATTCACTTGATGCCCGGTCAGCGCGGCATTCAAGACAAGGGCGCGACCATGCGCCTCGGCGCGTATCCGTGTCACCTCGCCGATGGGTCGCTCGCAGCGCGCGTGTACGGCGCGGCTTCGATCAGCGAGCGGCATCGCCATCGCTTCGAAGTGAACAACGAGTACCGCGCGGAGCTCGAGCGATCGGGTTTGCGCTTGTCCGGTGTCTCGCCGGATCAGCTGCTCGTCGAGATGATCGAGCTGCCGAACCATCCGTACTTCCTCGGATGTCAGTTCCATCCTGAGTTCAAAAGCAAACCGCATGCGCCGCACCCGCTGTTCACGAACTTCATTCGTGCAGCGCAGGAGTACGCACGCGTTCGTCCGCGAACCGAAGAGCAAGCTCGCGCCTCGCTGAACTAGTGCTGAACTAGTGCTGCCAACCGGCAGAACTGCCTCGCAGCGCTGCAAAGTGGCCTAAATTAGGGCAATTTCGCGAAGATTCTTGCGCGAGTGTTCGCCGTAATCGCTCAGATCCCTTTCGGGCTGGCCGGGGGCGCTGTATGCCCGGCCTCATGGCCAACAACGACGACTCGATTAGCCGCAGGAAGTTTCTCGAGCAGGCGAGCGCGGCTGTAGGCGCTGTCGCGATCGGAAATGCGTGCACCTCGGTCGAGACCGGGCCGGACGAACCGAACACATCGGCTGGGACGAACGGCGCAGCTGGAGAGGCTGGATCTACGTCGACTGGTGGGGGCGCTGGCTCCAGCGCGAGTGGAAGCGCCGGAGCTGGCAGCGGAGGCAGCGCCGGGCGCGCGCCGACGGCGGGTAGAGCTGCAGCTGGGAGCGGCGGAGCCGGGGCAACTGGTTCAGCGACGCCCGCAGCAGGCAGCGGCGGGACGACCGCGGCCGCCGGGAATCCGAGCCCTGCAGCTGGCAGCGGCGGAACCGGCGCGGCCGGAAGCGGCATGGTGAGCGGCGGCAAGATTACCGTCGGGATCGTCTCGCGCATGAACGTGGAGGAAGCAGTCGCCCGTGCGATCGAGCTCGCCGGCGGCTTGGACGACATTCAGCCGGGTCAAACCGTGTTCATCAAACCGAACGCGGTGAGCGATCGCGCGATCGGTATGGCCGGTATTCGCACGAGCAACGAAGTCCTCGCGGCCGTCGTGAAGCTCGTGAAAGCGCGCAATCCCGGCAAGATCACGGTCGGCGATCGTTCGGCCCGTCAGTTTCCCGATACCGAACGGGTGTTCACAGCCAGCGGTATGCGCGACGCGGCGATGATGGCTGGTGCAGACGAAGTCTACGCCGCGAAGTCACCCGCCGATGCGCCCGATGAATGGATGCTGCTGCAACCGCCGATGTACGAAGTCACGTGGTCCGGAGCGGGTGGCTTGCTCGCGATGAAGAAGATTCTCGAGGCCGATCACCTGATCAATGTTCCGACCTGCAAAAATCACCGCTACGCGCTCTACTCGCTTTCGATGAAGGCGTTCATGGGTGGCATCGGCGATTCGACGCGCGATCCGGTTCACTTCAGTGACTCGATCGCGGGAAGTTTCAACGCGATCGGCAAAGACCTCGCGATCATCAATCAGATGTTCAAGCCCACGATGAACATCATCGACGCGCTCACCGCGGTCATCAACGGCGGCCCGCAAGGGGATGCGGCGGACGCAGTGCGCACGACGCCGGGTCTGATCTTCGCGAGTAAAGATCGGTTGGCGGTGGACGCCGCAGCCGTATCGCTCATCCAACTCGAGCTCGATACCGCATCCGTTCCGATGCCCGACGCCTCCCACGCGGTGCTGAAGCGCGATCCAGTCTGGAAATTGCCGCAGATTGTGAACGGAATCGAGCGGGCCATCGGTATGGGCGATCCGAACAACATCGAGCTCATGTTCGATGGCGTGATGCGCTCGGCTGAAATCGAAGCAAAATTCCGCCGAACCTGACCGACGCACAACAGGGACGTAGTGCAGAGGTGCCCGTGTGCCTGCAGAAGCATGGCAACACGGCCTCATGCGACGAATCGCGACGCGTTTGAATACGCAACGGGGCTTCTACGTTGCTTCTAGCGCGTAACGGCTGGCACCCCATTTGCAACTTGCGGTCTCGAGGCCAGCCGCACAGGAGGTGTCAGATGGCGACGCCACATCGGAATCTACAGCGAATTGGCGCGGGGCTCGCGCTTCTCATCGTTGCAGCCGTAAGCAGCGGGTGTGCCGCGAGAGCTGAGTACGTATACGAGGACGAACCGGTCTACCGGCGAGGTCCGGTCTACTCAGCCCCACCGCCACCCGTGGTCGTGTATCGCGATCACGATCACTACCACGGCCGGCCCGCATACCGCGCGCCGGCTACTAGAGCGCGAGTCGGCGTGTATCGCGCGCCGCTGGTGCGTCGGCCACCGCCCGCGCATCAAGAACATCGTCACGATTCACGGCACGATCGCGATCACGATGACAGGCGGCATCACCGATGAACGACTCAAGCTTAATTTCTTCACTTAGCGGCCCCTGGCTGCAGGCATCACCGCTTCTGATCGCGCTGGCGATCGGCGCCGCGGGTTGCGAAGTCCATACCGGTGGTTCTTCGTACGAGGGCGACGACGGATCGTTGACGATCGATTGGACGCTCGACGACACGGATGACCCCTTCGCTTGCGACGACTACGGCGCGCGGACGCTCGAGATCATCATTTACGATGAGTACGAATCGGTTGAATCCACCATCCGCCCGCCGTGCGATTCGTTCGAAGCTTCGATCGACTTGCTGGATGGCGTGTATTCGATCGACGCGACCTTGCTCGATCGGTCGGGTACCGACGTGTCTACGACGCTTTCCATCGGCGATATCGATGTCTACGCGGGTGAGGACACGCCGATCTCCATCGACTTCCCGCAAGATTCTCGGCGTTGACTTTGTGCTAAACCCGGGAGGCAAATGACCTCCCGGGCCAAAGCCGTATTCTTCGATCGCGACGGCGTCATCAATCTGACTGTGTTTCGCAAGGGTGCACATCGTGCTCCGGCGGATCTGACCGAGTTCGCGTACGTCGAAGGCGCGAAGGCGACACTCGAAGCGCTCAAGGCGCGCGGGTACGTGCTGCTCGTCTGCACGAACCAGCCGGACGTCTCGCGCGGTTGGCAAGACAAAGCCCGCGTGATCGAGTTTCACGAGAAGATCGAGCGCGAGCTTCCCGTGTCGCGAGTCTACGCCTGCTACCACGACGAGCAGCACGAGTGCGTCTGCCGCAAACCGAAGCCCGGGATGTTGGTTCAAGGCAGCGAAGAGTTTGCGATCGATCTGGCGCAGTCGTGGATGATCGGCGATCGCTGGAAGGATATCGAAGCGGGCAAAGCTGCGGGTTGCCGCACCGTGTATCTGCGCCACCCGCACGACAGCGAGCCTGCGCACGAGCCGGACCACGAGATTCAGCGGCTCGAGCAGCTTCTCGACATTATAATGTAGTCACGGAGTTCCGAGGCGCTCGGTCGCAGCTTCCAAGATCGCGAGCGCGAGCTGATCGCCGCCGATCACCGATTCTTCATCGAGTCGCGTGAGTCGCGTCAGCACATCGGCCACGGTATCGGCCGCAGGCGATCCGCCGTGCAGCCACAAGCGGCGAGTCCGGATTGCATCCGCGACATCGACGATCTCGAGGAGGGCGCGCAGTCGCACCAGATGCCCTTCGACGAGATGGACCGACCCTGGGATGCGCCCCTCAGCGGCCAAGTCCGCGACCGTGTTTGCCATCGTTCCATCGCCTACGCCTGCGATGAACGAGACCTCGCGCGTCTCGCAGCGCGCACACAGCCGCGCGGACTCCGCGACGGCTTCAGCGGCTGTCGCAGCCCAAAGTTGGAGCGGAGGGCCCCCACCGCCGGTGTACTCCACCATGCCGGCTCCGATCGGGCGAAGGGCGATGCTCAGCCGCGGGCTCGTCCGGATGCGATCGCACAACGGCTGATCGACCGTGTAGAGCGCCGCGATGTTGTGCGCGTAGAGGGGCTCACGCGCTTCACGCTCTTCGTCGAGCAGCTCCATCGCGCGAGGCCGGTCGCTCTCGTCGACCGCGCCGCGCCCCTGGAGCTGCGCGAGGGTCAAGAACGCGAGCTCCGGCGCGCGCAGCGCTAGCCAGCGCTCGAAGCGCGTTCTCAGCCACTCGTCGCTCACGGCTGCTGGCTCTCCATCCCAGGCCATCGCAAGTCCGTGCAGCTGCGCACGATCGAGCAGCGGTACGAGGGCCTGTTGGATCTCGGCGACACCCGCAACGGGTCGCAGCGCCTGCTCGAGCCCTCGCAGCTCGTCGAGGTTCACGGGGAGGTTCGATGTAATCAGCGCACGCACGCGTAGCCACGCGGCGATTACGGCCTGTTCGTTAAGCACGCCTTGCAAGTGACTTCAGCCCGTCCGGTTCGGCTCGAAACAGCGCCGCTCCCGCCTGTACTCTTTCATACACCCACGCGGCCCCGCGATACAGTCCCAGCCCGCAACTAGGGCCCGACTTCCAGCAATCCCATGCATGAGTTATCGGTGATTCATGCAGGAGAATTATGCTCGGGACTTTGATCTGAACCTCCTGCGGGTGTTCGTCGTCGTGGCAAGTGCGCGAAGTGTGACGCGCGCAGCCTCGCAACTGTACCTGACGCAGCCGGCCGTGAGTGCTGCATTGCGCCGGCTTCAAGCTGCTGTCGGGGCAAGATTGTTCGTGCGCAGTGGCCGCGGGTTGATCTTGAGCCAGCGCGGAGAGCGTTTGTTCGCGAGCGTGCGGCCGATGCTCGAGAACATGGTGAACGCCGCGCTCGCGCCGCCCAAGTTCGATGCGGCGAGCAGCGAACGCAGCGTGAAGCTCGGCCTGGCGGACGCGATGCAAGGCTGGCTGCTCGCACCGCTTCTGCGCGCGCTCGAGCACACGGCGCCGCGTTTGCGCTTGATCGCCACGCAGGTTCAGTTCCGAACCGTCGGCGAGGCCTTGGCATCTCGCGCGGTCGACCTTGCCGTCACCGTGGCCGATGAGCTGCCCCCGTCGATCCGCCGCCAGCCGATCATGCATAGCTCGTTCGTATGTCTGTTCGATCCGAGGCACGTCAAGCTCAAGCACAAGATCTCGGAGCGCGAGTACTTCGCGCACGACCACGTGATCGTCTCTTACAACGCCGATCTGCGTGGGATCGTCGAAGACGTCTTCGACAAGCAGCGGCGCGTGCGCTGCAGCGTCTCGAGCTTCAGTCACGTCGGCACGATCGTCGAAGGCTCCGCGCTGCTCGCGACCCTGCCGGCGGTGATCGCGCAGCACATCCTCTCTGTGCGACCGAAACTGCGAACGGCACAGCTGCCGTTTCAGGTCCCCGCCTCACCGATCGAGCTGCTGTGGCCGAGCTCGAACGACGACGACGACGCGTGCCGCTTCGTCCGCGAGCAGCTCGTCGAGGTGGCTGCTTCGTTCCCGGCTTCGCTCCCACCCCCGCCCCGAAAACCAGCGCGTGGACGCAAAGAACGGACGTGAGCGCTCAATTTCGCCACATGACTCACCTAGGCCGGCGCAATGCGCCGCTGCAGCGTCCTGTGGGGCTAGTCACAGGTTCTTGTGACTTCATTCCGTGGCACGCCGATTGCTCTAAGCCGGGCATTCGAGGAGTCACGAATGGACCCCATGAATCTACTGGTTGTCGAACGAGGCGCGGACTGGGCGCATTGGTCTTCCACGTCGCATCTCGTCGGCCACGCAATGTTGGTTCTCGCCCAACAGGGTGACGAGCCGCATTCGGAGTTCCGGCAGAGAATTCGAACCAAGCTCAGCCGCCTCAAGAAGCAAGGGCTGCAATCGGTCGTGCTTTTGCGCGGAAGCGGCGAATCCGAGCGAAGCGGTAACCGGCTCATGCGAGAGCTGCTTCAGGGCGGCCCCACCGACTTTCGCGTGTTCCCTGCCGCAGCATCGGCAGCCGTGGCCGCGCTGGCTATGCGTGGGGCTCGCCCCCAGCGCTCGTCGCAACTATTTGAGACTGAGCTCGCGTAGCCCCCGTGTTCGGTCACCGTGTCCGAACACGGCGGCGCCACCGGCGGCCCTTGTTGAAGGAACTCAACAAACCGAAGGCGGAGAGCAGCAGCCACGCGGGTGTGGCGGTCGAGGAGCTCGCTCCTCCGACCGTTCCGCCGATTTGGCACCCGGAGTCGTCCTGCAGCGTGAGTGACGGCACTCGAATCCGCGCGCCGTTGCCGGCGGTTCCGAGCGCGCCGGCCCCATCGCCCGCGGTCGAGCTCGTCGACGCGGGGCTACCCGCCAGTGAACCGGGCGCGGCCGTGGGGGTTGGGGCGGTGATGCCCGGGTTCGCGGGAACCAGGCCGCCGCTACCAGCTGCAGGTGTTCCGCTACTGCCCGCAGTCGGAGCGACGATTCCGCCGCTGCCAGCTGCAGGCGGGGCGCCGCCACCTGTCGGCGCGCCTGCACCCGCCGTCGGCATCGCAGGCATTCCCGGCATGTTCGGGCACGCCATCTCGACGGCTTGAACGCCGCGGATCAACGGATAGGAAAGACCGTTTCGCGGATCCATGATCATCTCGCCGGTCTGCTTGAGAACGTCGAGAATCGAACTCGGGGTGAGTGCGGGATTGCATTCGAGTAGGAGCGCGGCGAGGCCCGCAACTCCGGGCGCAGCTTGCGACGTGCCACGGAACATCGACATCCCCGTGCCTTTGCCGGTCGACGTCAGTTGCGAGCCCGGAGCGAGCACGTCCAAGCGCGAACCTGCGGTCGACGTGAAGCACGCGATCGTCTTCGCATCGGTTTGCGCGTCCGAGCAGGCGGGCCAGTTGCCTCCGCCGAGCGCCTGATATGTGCCCCCCGTCTCGGGTTGGGGGCCGAGATCCGAGTCGTACGTCGCGCCGACTGCGATCACGCCGGTGTTGCAGGCCGGCGCAGTCATCGTTTCAATGTGACCGGTGTTGCCGCTCGAGGCGGTGATCGTCACACCGGCTTCGATGAGTTTTTTCGTCACGGCTGAGAGCGCCGGTTCGCCGCGGTCGCAGTCCGCTGCGCTCGCGTACTCTTCGGTCGACACCAAACTCGCGTTGATCACTTTGACGTTGAGCATCGACAGGTTCGTAGAGACCCAGTCGAAGCCGGCGACCCAGTCGGACACGCGGCCGCCGTTTTGCCGATTCAAGACTTTGACGGCGACGATGCTCGCGCCTGGCGCGTAGCCCTTCGCGATGCCTCCACCGCCGCGCGATGCGACGATGCCGGTGACGTTGCTGCCGTGGTTGTGATCATCTTCGGCGCTGTCGCCTTGGTTCTGATTGAGCGGCGGACAGCCGCCCGTCGTGAAACAGTGCTGCGCGACGATCGCGTCCTGCAAGGCCGGGTGCATCGTCGGCGCACCGCTATCGAGGATGGCAACGGTAATGCCCTTGCCGGTGAGGCCGCGCTCGTCGTGCACCTTGTCGATGCCGACGGCGGGCAGTGCTTGCGCGAGACCGCCGCTGCCTTGGCCATCGATCTGAATGGCGGCGACGTCGGCGAGGCCGCGCACGGTCGCGAGGCCAGCGCGCGTCAACGAGCCCGCGAGTGCGCGGATGCTGCCGTAGCGGTGCGAAACTTCGAAATCACTACCGAGACGAGCGATCACGGCTTGCTGCGCAGCCGCAGTCGACGCTTCGGATTCGCGAAGCATGAGAAACACGCCCGCGCGATCTTCATTCGCGAGCGCGCGTTCGACGCGTGGATCGACCTCAGCGACGTCTGTCTCGTGTGTCGTCGGCGACCCGGGCTCGAGCTGTGCGGATGCGAGCGATGGAAGCAGTGAAGTGCAGGACAACACCCAGTGGAGCAAGCAGCGTCTTGTCTTCACGTAATGCACCTTGGGTCAGACGCGCTGTCGTACTCTGTTCACGCGCGGAGCACTGCGAAAACTAACTCGAACGCGAACGAGGTCGAGGTTTTTTCGCAATCGATCTCGCAGCGGGAGTTCCGTCTGCGGCACGTTTCGCGACTCGAGTGGCGCATTGACACCTGCGTCATGGCACAAGATTGGCCCAATGCAAGCGCCGCTGACAGCGGCGGCTCTACTGATAGTCCTGGCAATAGGTCGCCGGCTTCGGCTCGGCGAGGAGGGCGGTCCAATCCTCGACGCTGACCTCGAGCGAATCGATGCGCTCGTAGACAACCGCCCAATCGCCGCGCGAGCGCCTCTGGTAGTGCCGCGAGGTCTGATGCAGTCGCGCTTCAATCGTACGCTCACGCGACCAGCAACCCTTGCCTGCGACGTCGGTGAGCAGTGGCTTTGTAACCGCGTACGCGGTGCCGGGCGCCAGCGTGGTGCGGACCAGCGCGTCGAGCGTTTTTGGCTCGGCTTCGTCCTCTTCACCGTCTCCATTTTTGTCGTCAGCCTCTTCGGCTTTTTCGGTGATCGGCTGCACGAGCTCGATCGTCACGAAGTCCGCTTCGGACTGATATTCGAGCGCGATTTTTTCTTCGTTGCGCACGAGCGCGAGCTCCGGTGACGCGTCGTTCGGCTCGTAGTCGATGCCTGCGCGCGGAATCCGAATCGGCGTCAGCGTAACGTCGCTGTCGATCACCCCGAAGTTTGCGACCACGTCGTAGTCGGTGGTGGACACGCTCGCGAGCCAGCGGTTTGCACCGCTCGCGATCAGACCTTTGTCATCGAGGCGTGTGAGCGCCAGGCTTTGATCTCCCAGCGTCGCAGTCACCGGTTTTCTTCGGCTGCGGATCGCGTCGTCTTCGAGCGGTTTGTGTTCGGGGTCAAACCCCATCTCGAAGCCGCCGTGCCGCGCGGCGATGCGGCGCAGATCCTCGAGGCCCAGATCGGCCATGCGAAGGTCGCCGCGAAACAAGGACAGGCGCGTCTGCGCGAGTTTCACGTCGTGCTGCACGTAGAGCAGACTCGCCAGCGGGTAGGGCGCGGAGTCGGTGACGGATGTTGGCGGCACGATGACGTAGCTGCCGTCTTGTGCGACGTCGTTGCCGAAGCCGCACGCAGCCGACGTGACCGCAGCCAACAGCAGCAGGCCGCATCGCGTCCTCTCCATCAGAACCCTCCACCGACGATGAAGTAGAACATGAATCCGCGCTCACCGTTTGGACCGATGCAGCTGCGGTTGCGCGATCCATCGGAGCAGGTCGAAAACGGCACGAGCCGGTAGACCAAGCGCAACGTCGTTCCGACATTCGATTCGACTTGCTGAATGAAGTGCCCGAGCCGCAAGTCGGCGCCGACGTCGCCGAGGACGTAACGGCCGTTCGATGCGGGGTCGATGAACGGCCGCTGACGGCGGCCGGTCGGATCGTAGCCCCAGAT
>Ga0193752_1001892_pt1 | contig 16661 bp, 13 predicted proteins | sample H1c1metaG_FD_144924 | JGI IMG/M metagenome (GOLD analysis project Ga0193752, IMG submission 144924) | Soil microbial communities from a riparian zone of the East river system, Colorado, United States - H1c1 | ecosystem: Environmental > Terrestrial > Soil > Riparian zone | place: USA: East River... | reverse complement strand
GCGTTGACGGAATCGTGGCCCTCCGAGAGATAGAGGATGTCGGCGAAGGCCGTTGCCGATGCGGCGGCGACCCGGCTTTCGATCTCGGCGGCATCCCACACGGTGCCGTCGGCGAACTCGACCTGCTCGACCCTGCCGAACTCGCTGTCCTCGCCGAACCAGTCGTTCAGGCGCAGGAAATTCTGCCGGCCACCAATCAACAGGAACAGCGTGTTGTACGGATCGCGGGTCACGAGGACCTGGGTGGGAGCGATGCCCTCGCCGAACCGCACGGTGTCATAGCCGCCGTCGTCGCGCACTGCATCGAAACCGTCGCCAGGCAGGTAAACGTAGGTGTCGTCGCCGTCGCCGCCGGAGAGGGAATCGTCCCCCGCGCCCCCGTGCAGCACGTCGTTTCCGCCGTGGCCGAACAGGGAATCCTCCTCCCCGCCGAAGCCTTCCAACAGGTCGTCGTCTTCCGAGCCATGCAAGGCGTCGTCGTCAGACGTTCCAAACAGAATCGACCGGTCCAGCCACTGCGCGAAATCGCCGATGGACCAGATCGAGCCATCGCCGAGACGCAGCTTCTCGATCCTGCCCGCTTCGGTCCAGTTCTCGATCTCGATACGGTCGCCCGCGCCCGCGTCGATGTTGATCAGAAGCGAGCCGTTCGGCTGCGTCTCGAACGCAAGGTCCGATGCGCCGATCCCGATGAAGCGGATGGTGTCGATGCCGCCGGTATCTGAAATGGTGTCGGAGCCGTTTCCGGCCGCGAAGCGGTAGATGTCGTTGCCGTCGCCGCCCAACAGACGGTCGTCGCCGCTTCCGCCGATCAGCATGTCGTCGCCAGTGGTGCCGGCGAGCTGGTCATCCCCGTTCGTCCCGGCAATCGGATCGATCGCTGCGAGGCCTAGAATCTGCGCGAGCGTGTATCGACTGCCGTCGGCGAAGCGGAATTCCTCGATGCCTTCGCCGAGCTGGTAGCTGGCGTCGGATATCTCCAGATCGAAGCCCGCGCTTCCCCAGCGAACCGACAACGTAGCTATCAGTTCCGGCTCCTCCGCTTCCGGATCCGAGGTGTGCGTGACGATCAGCTCCATGCCGGCGAGTGTCACCCCCGGCCCGAACTCGACCACGTCGCGCGACATCACGCCCGCCGCCATCAGGCGATCGAGCAGTTCCGCGTCATCGCGCGTCGGCAGCGACGCCGGAAGCGCCAGCGGCTCGATGTAGACAAGCTCGGAGAGCTCATGCGGCTCCAGGCCCTCTTCGCTCGCTTCCTCGAATGACGCGTAATAGCGGGTGTTACTCCAATCGGCACGATCCGCATCCTCGAAGCCGAGGCGGTAGCTGCCGCCGTACACCATCCGCTCGTCCCAGTTCAGGATGCCCTGGCCCCAAAAGTGCCAGTCCAGGTAGGCGACGCTGTCCGAGCCGGAATCGACCAGTTCGTCGATGCCGCTCTCGTCATCCACCGAAAAGTAGTACGTGTCCGATCCGCCGCCGCCGTCGAGCGTGTCCTCACCGTCGCCGCCGAAGAGCGCGTCCTGCGCGCCGCTTCCGGTTATGGCATCGTCGCCCGCGCCGCCGTCGGCGAATCCGCCCAGAAAGCGGTCGAGTGGCGTGAAATCCCAGTCGTGATCCTCGCGGTCGGCGAAGGGCTTGTGCGCAGCGATGTAACGGCTCTGCGATTCCGACGGCGACTTCAGGTCCGCGGCGACGCCCGCGTTCGCGCTGGCCCTCCAGTCCGAAGCGGCAAAGGCCACGGCCTCCGGGTCGCCTAGAGAATCGCCCAGGACGAGATCGACGCTGTCGTTGCCATCACCGGCTTCGACGAGCACCGAAAAGCGCGCCGTAATCGTGTTGTTGCCGGCGCCTGCCTGGACGTCCGGCACGAACAGCTGCCCATCGACGCTCGTCTCGATGTTGACAGTGGTCACGGGATCCACGACCGGCGAACCGCTGCCCACGACGACACCGGCACCCGCGCGGAATAAGCGCCAGCCGTTCAGCTGGTAGAGGTCGGGGTCGTCGAACTGCGAGGGATTCGACGCTCCCATATTGACGCCGCCCTTTGGCGGGATACCCACCCGCGCGCCGAAAACAGGCAGCAGGATGTCGCCTGGGCTTACTGCCATGCCGACGACCCCATTGCCCACGGGAAAGAAATACCCATTCGGCAGGTTTGCCGTCGCGCCGGCATAGTTGAAGGAAACCTGTGTGCGGCCCTGGCCGGTGTCCGCCACGATCGGTTTCGAGACGATCGTCGCAGTTTGCGTCACGGTTTGGAACGGAACGTAGAGCGCTCCGTTGCTGATGAAAGACGAATTGCTGGTGGAGGTCCCCGGCACAAGGTGGTCGACCGTGGTCCGTGTCGTGGCCCGAGCGGCGACGTAGGAGAAGCCTCGCTCGACTTTCTGGAATCGCCCGTCGCCGAGCGCGGCATAGCCATCGGCGATGCGCCCTGCCGCGAACACCTGCTCGCGCCGCGCCTTGAACTTGTCCTTCTGTTCCGCGAGCCAGTCCTCGGGATCCGAAGATTCGGGCGGCAGGGAAAGGTCCTCTATGCCGACGCTTTCGCCTTCGCTATCAAGCACGCTCCAGGCGTCCTGCCAGGACTGCGCCTGCCCGTAGAAACCGTCGACCAGCAACCCGTCGCCTGTCGCGCCAACAAAGACCCGCAGGTCGTCGCCCAGCCGCTCGGTCTTGAGCATGCCGTGCGTGATGCCCGAGTCGAGCTGGATGACGTTGGCGTCGTCCGGATTGGCGACGCCATCCTCGATCACGATGTCCTGGCCGCCGTTGAAGGCGAGCAGATACGAGTCGTCGCCTGCTCCACCGTCGAGCGCATCGTTTCCCTTGCCGCCATCGAGCGCGTCGTCGCCCTCATTGCCGATGAGCGAGTCGGCACCGTCGTCGCCGTAGAGCGTGTCGTCGTGCGGCGTGCCGAGCATGGCGTCTGCCTCGGCCGTGCCCTTATAAACCAAGCCTTCCGGCGCAAACTGCGCCATCAGCTCGGCATGGGTCAGCGTAACCGTTCCGCCCGCGCCATCGTTCAGGGTCACCGTGGCGAAGCCGCCAAGCTCACCCGCCCTCAACGAGACCCCGCCCGCTTCCGGCGTCTCGCCCGGTTCCTCGTCGTCGCGAACATGGAAGCTCAGGTACGACTCGCCGCTGAACGCCTCGTACTGCGTGATTTCCAGATTACCGGCATCAAGCGCGCCGTACGCGGTGAGATTGAGGTGATTGGTACCCTCGCCATCCATCACCACATCGCCCTCGCCGGCGTAGATGCTGTCGTCTCCTGCACCGCCGAGCACGATATCCGCGCCCTCTCCAGCGATGACCGTGTCGTTGCCCGCCCCGGCGTTGATGACGTCGTCGCCTTCTCCGCCGTCGACTACATCGTCCCCGTCACCGGCGTCGATCTCATCATCGCCCTGCCCACCAAGGATCGCGTCGTCGCCAGCCTTCGCCACGATGAAATCGTCGCCGGCCTTGCCGTCGATGCGGTCCGTGACCGCCGTGCCACGAATGACATTATTCGCTGCCGTGCCGTCTAGATCGAACCCTTGCTCGAGCACGTCCTGCCAGTTCATCGGCGCACCGTCGACGAACTCGATCGAGCCTACGACCGGTGTCGCGAAAGGATCACCTGGGTTGAAATTGGCAAACGAAACGCGGTCGCCTTCACCAAGATCGACGAGAAGGGAGTCATCCACATCGAGCCGGAACTTGACGTCCGCGCGGCCGATCCCCGCGCCAAGCCTCAGGACACTCGTATTGGGGTCATTCGCGTTGGACGGGCTGTCCTGCACCCCATCGATCCCGTCGCCGCGATTGAACACATACGTGTCCTTGCCCGATCCGCCGATGAGCAAATCGTTCCCCGTACCGCCAGTCAGCGTGTCGTCGCCCGCATTTCCGACAAGAGTGTCGAAGCCGCCCTTGCCGTCGATGCGATCGGTGACACCCGTACCCTCGATGTAATCGTTCTCGTCGGTCCCATCCAGGTCGAATCCCTGGGCGAGCACGTCCTCGTACGTCATAACCGTGCCGTCGGCGAACTGGATTGAGTCCAGCATCGGCGTCGACAAGGGGTCGAACTGGTTGAAGCCGTTGAAGTGAATCGTATCGCCTTCGCCGAGGTCGATTAGCAGTGAGCCCAGGCGGAATTTGACTTGGTCTTTGCTTATGTCCGGCCCCAGCACGAGAGAGCTTCGGTACTGGGCATCCGTCAGGATGTCGGGGTCCTCGACCACGTCGATGCCATCGCCGCGGTAGTAGACGTACGCGTCCTTGCCAGGCCCTCCCAGGAGGATGTCGTTGCCCAGGCCACCCCAAATCAAGTCGTCGCCCTCGCCACCGAAGAGCGTGTCCACGTCCGCCCCGCCAATCAGGACATCGTTTCCGCCCTGGCCGAAGAGCTGGTCATTGCCTTCCCCACCATCGAGGAGATCGTCGCCTTGCTGCGCAGCAGCCAAGCTGTCCCGGTCGCCGACGAGGATATCGTTGCCGGCCTCCCCCATCACGATGTCGGCGCCGGCCTCTCCGAAAGCCCAGTCCGCGCCGGCGCCAAGAAATATCAGGTCGTCTCCTGCTCCAGCGCGCACGACATCATTTCCTGCGCCGGCATAGACGAGATCGGCGCCACCATCGGCCGCCTCGGCGCCCGTCACATTGACGTACTGGTCGGTCCGCGAAGCGCCTTGCACCGTCGAGGTGATGCTCCAGTTGTAGAGGTATTCCTCTGGACTGGCGACGTAGGTCGTGCCGTCGTAGTCACCCTCTATGAAGTCGTTGCCCGCGCCGGCGACGATGATGTCTGCCCCGGCACCGCCAAACAGGAGGTCCTGCTTCGTTCCGCCGGCAACCAGATCGTTACCCGCGCCACCGCTCTCGAATTCGCCGCGGTCTGTCGACTGAGCACCTAGTTCACCTTCCGCAATAAGATCGAACAGAGGCCGCGCGCTGTCGCCGTAGAGGCGATCATTCCCCGACCCTCCCAGCAGAAGGTCGCCGCCAGTAACGGCGTCGGCCCCGCCTTCGATGAGATCGTTGCCGTCGCCGAGGTCATCCAAAATATCGCGTCCGGCGTCGCCCTGAATCCAGTCGTTGCCACCTCCAATGCCGCGCACTGTGTTGTTCCCGATGGTGCCAACCAGGTGCTCGTTGGCGCTCGAATCCAAGAACCATCCATCCGGGAGGTTTGTGGTGAAGTCAGTGCTTGGCGGCGTGCTCGCCAGATCGACCAGCCGAATGCCGTCGTAGCCCGCCGTCTGCGCGACGGTGAAATCGAAGTCCTTGAGCGTCAGCTTGTCGGTGCTGCCCGAGAAGGTCACCTCAAGGTTGGCACCGACCTTCGTATAGGTTGTGTCCCCGAGCGTCCACACGCCGTCGGCCTGCTTCACCCCGACAGCTACGGGTCTACCGTCCCGTACGACTAGCCCCTTCCCGTCGGCATCGAGCACGGTGTCCGTGCCATCTCCGAACTTGAGCTGGTAGAGGTCCAGGCCCGTACCGCCCTCGAGATAGTCGCCGTCTCCCTGGCCGCCAATGAGAACGTCCGACCCTGCGCCACCGTATAGGTGGTCGGCGTTGGTGTGGCCGCTCAGAACATCGGCTCTGTCACCGCCAAACGCGTAGATATGGGTGGAACCGAAAAGAGGTCCCTGACGAACCTCATAGTTATTTGCCAGGTCTCGAAAGAAATTGGACTCTCGTTCGTTGATGAACGAGATGGGCAGCTCGGGGTTATAAGTGGTATTGCTGGGGTCGACCGGACTCTTGTCTTCGGTACTGAACCAGAGTTTGCGTTCGAGGAAGTTTGCTCGATCGGTCAGATACAGAGAAGTAAGCCCATTTCTCTGCGTGGTGGCGTCGTAGATGTTCAGAGCACCATCTGCGTTGCGCGCCGCGTAGTCCGCTCCCATCAATGCAAAGGGATTGAGCGCTTTGAGTGCGTAGCGCACCGCGAGTCCTTGCGCATCGCTGTTTCGAGCTAGGTCAGTGATGCTCGATGCGGAAGTCCCAGCGAGCACCGTTAACTGTGTTCCAGCGGCCCCTGCGATTCCTGCATACGCGCTGCCGCTCTTCACTAAGTCATAGAGATTGGCGTAGAACGCATCCCTTTTGCCCATTGGCGTGGGGTCTATTCCGTTTCCAAGCAGTAGTCTGCGCAACGCGTCTAGCGCGGACTCCAGGGTCTGCTCCGTCGGATCGCCGGAGGCATCGACCAATGCGTTTAACTGAGCTGAAGTCAAGCTCGGGACAAGAGTTGAGTAAAGCGACTGAATTGCCAACGCATCGGTCAACCGCACGATGCTATGGTTGTCAAGACCGGAGCCCGGCGCGGCTTCGATCTGCGCTGGTACGCCCGCAGAAGGTTGAGCGCCCAGTCCTGTAACAAAGGAAATACCCTCGGACGCTTTGATGTTCCAGATACCGTTGGCACCAGGCGATGACTGACCGAACACACCCGAAACCAGGTCGGCAATATTTCCGATCAGGCCTCCGGAGCCCGGGGCGTTGAATAGATACGCTGCCGAGATCTCGGCGCCATAGTATTGCTTCAGCGCAGAGGCGAGATAGCCACCTAGGCTGTGGCCGGACACCGTAAAACCTTGGCCGTGAAGGGGGCCGCCTTCCTCGAGCCAATGCTCCATCTTGGTCTTGAGCGCGTCGAACTGGGGATTTAGCCGCGATGAAACTCCAACTGCTAGAAGCCCACTAGCTAACAGGTCACCTGCACCGGGCTCAAACCCGCGGATCGCCACTGAAAACTGCGCTCCCTGTCGGAAGAGGGTAGCGGAGACGCCGGACGAGTGACTAAACGCATCGACTACCACCCAGTTCCGGCTAAACAAATCCGCCTGCCGCGGTGACATCCCCACAACAGCCCCGGTCAGGGTTGCCAGATCGGGCTGCCCTGGCACAAATGAGCCATACGACGCCAAGGATAGTTCGGCGTGCTTCCAGAATTCTGCGATCGCACCCATCGTCCTACCTCGTAAAGATACGACGCATCAGCTCCGTTTCTCTGGATTCGTCCGCCTCAGGACAGCGATAGGACGATGGATTCCAGGGGCCGGGTAGATCCCCACCAGCTCGGTGGTACGTCACCAATTCCCCGAGAAGTTTCCCGTCGACCTTTCGCATGACCTGGAAATGATCTCGTCTCATAGAGATTTCGCCAGAATGGCGAGTGGTGTGTTCACGACCATACAAATACTGCTGATCCCATTTGAATCTGTACTCCGGGCCTAGCGCGTTCTCCCCTTGGCTTGCACGAAAGAAATTGACCTGCCCCCATTCATTAAACTTATCAGGAGACATAGCGATGGTTTCGTATACCCGGATGCCGCCATCGATTGCGCACAACCGTTTGACCTCAGCATCGAGGTCGGCCTTGCTTGGTGTAGCGCATCCCATCATGAGTGGGAGCAAGAGAAAAATCGTTGCTAGAAGAGCTCTCATCTTCGTGATCTTCCCTTAGCTATCCGCTTGCAGACCGAATGCGCTCATCGGCGCAATTTACTCCCGGTCTGGAATCAACTCACCAACAATTTTTGGCTTGTGATTTGCTCTCAATGTCCGTCCAGAGCCAAGCGATGTTGTTGACACCGAACACGAAATTGCAGGCAGGAAGCACGTAGGTCGGACGTTCCGATAATCGGGACAAGCAACGGACGCGGTATTAGCGACGACTGCGCCGCTGCGATCGGAACTACCGGTACTCAATCCTGGATACCACTAGGGAGCTAGCGCTCCCCGTTCCTAATCGGGCTCTGACCCCGATTTCAGACTGCGGGGGTGGATTCTTCCTTGGCTTCTTCTTTGCGAGTGCCGACGAAGCGGGAGAGGAAAAGGCCGGCTTCGTAGAGGATGCACATCGGCACGGCGAGCATGAACTGGGAGAGGACGTCCGGGGGAGTGACGATGGCGGAGATGACGAAGGCGCCGACGACTACGTAGGGGCGGGCTTCCTTGAGCTGGGCGATGGTCACGATGCCCATGCGCACGAGGACGATCACGACGATCGGGATCTCGAAGGTGACGCCGAAGGCGAGGAACATGGTGAGGACGAAGTTGAAGTAGGCCTCGATGTCGGGCATCGGGCTGATGGACTTGGGGGCGAAGCCCTGGATGAAGGCGAATACTTTGCCGAAGACGAAGAAGTAGCAGAAGCCGACGCCGCAGAGGAAGAGGACAGTGCTGCCGATGATGAGCGGGACGGCGAGCTTCTTTTCGTTTTCGTAGAGGCCGGGGGCGACGAAGGCCCAGGCCTGGTAGAGGACGTAGGGCACCGCGATCATGAACGCGACCAGCCCGGTTACTTTCACCGGCACCATGAACGGCGTGATCACGCCGGTGGCGATCATCTTGGCGTCGGGCCCCATGACGGCGATCAGGGGCTGGGCGAGGATGTCGTAGATGTAGCCCGAGCCGGGCCAGATGAACAGGCCGATAAAGATGACCATGACGGCGCCGACTGCCCGGATGAGCCGCGAGCGCAGCTCGATCAGGTGGGAGATGAAGCTTTCCTGATCGCTCATCTAGGAAGTCTTGATGCCGGCGGTCTTGGTGTCGGCGGGGATCTCGGGCGCGGCGGGCTTCGCGGGCGGCGCGGACTCGGCCTGAGGGGCTGATTCGAACGCTTCCTGCGGCGGCGGGCTCACGGTCTCGCCGGATTGCCCGGCGTTGAGGGACTGGGTGATCTCGTCGGTGGTCTTGTTGAAGTCTTCGGTAACCTTCTTCAGCTCGGCCTCGGTCTTGTTGACCTCGCTGGTGAAGTTGCCCTGGAAGTCGGTCGCGGCCTGCTGCATCGAGTCGCGCATCTTCTTCAGGTCTTCGAGCTCGATCTCGCGGTTGATGTCGGCCTTTACGTCGCTGACGTAGCGCTGCAGCTTGCCGGCGAGGTGGCCGAGGGTGCGCGCGAGGCGCGGCAGCTTCTCGGGACCGATCACGACCAGCGCGACGATCCCGATCACCAGCAGTTCCGAGAAACCTATGTCGAACATGTATCGCCGCTAGAGAACAAAAAGGCGCCCGGTCGGGCGCCTTTGTCGTGGACCGCGAAGCCGCTCAGGCCTTCTGCTCGGTCTTTGCCTTGATTTCGCCTTCGATCGTCTTGTTCGAGACCGTGGTATCGCCGGGCTTCTCGCCGCCCTCGCGCATGCCGTCCTTGAAGCCGCGCACCGCGCCGCCAAGGTCCGTGCCCATGTTGCGCAGCTTCTTGGTGCCGAAAATCAGCATCACGATCACAAGAACGATCAGCCAGTGCCAGATGCTGAACGAGCCCATAAAAATCTCCTATTTGCGCCTCGTTAGCATCGGACCGAGAGGTTCGGGCCCGCCGAGGACATGCATGTGGACATGATACACCTCCTGATTCCCCACCCGCCCCGTGTTGATGATGGTGCGGAAGCCGTCGCCGGCCCCTTCCTTCCGGGCGAGCTCCCCCACCAGCGCGAGCATCTTGCCGAGCGCCTTGTGCTGCTTCATCCCGGCGTCATACAGGGTGGGCACATGCTCCTTGGGGATCACGAGGAAGTGGACCGGGGCCTGGGGCCGGACGTCGTGAAAAGCCAACACATCCTCGTCCTCGTGGACCTTCTTCGCCGGGATCTCGCCGCGGACGATCTTGCAGAAGATGCAGTCGGCTGTGATGCGCGGATCGGCGCTCATTTCTTCCTCGCCGCCTTCTCGTCGAGGCCGGAGATGCCCTCGCGCCGCTGCATCTCGGCGAGCACGTCCCGGGGGCCGAGGCCGTGCCGGGCGAGCACGATCATGCAGTGAAACCAGAGATCCGTGGTTTCGCGCACCAGGTGCAGCCGGTCGCCGCTCTTCGCCGCGAGCACGACCTCGGTCGCCTCCTCGCCGATTTTCTTCAGCATGGCGTCCTCGCCCTTCGAGAACAGCTTGGCGACGTAGGATTTCTCCGGGTCGCCGTCCTTGCGCTCTTCGATGCTGGCGGCAATTCTGTCGAGGATGTCGTTCATTTTTTGTAGATGAGCTTGGGATCCTTCAGCACCGGATCCATCTCCACCCACTTCCCGTTCTCGAGTTTTCGATAAAAACAGCTCTCCCGCCCGGTGTGGCAGGCGATTCCGCCGACCTGCTCCACCTTGAGAAGTATCGCGTCGGCATCGCAGTCGATGCGCACTTCGCGCACCTTCTGCACGTGACCGGATTCCTCGCCCTTGCGCCACAGCTTTTTCCGCGAGCGCGAGTAGTAGACGGCCTCGTTCGTCTCGGCGGTGCGCCGCAGCGCCTCGCGGTTCATCCAGGCGACGGCGAGGATTCTTCCGGAAGCGTGATCCTGCGTCACCACCGCGACCAGGTCGTGCTCGTTCCACGGAACTTCGTCGAGCCAGTTGCTCATGGGTGGGATGTTAACTAGAGCCTGACCTCGATGCCGCGGCTTTGCATGAATTCCTTCGCCTGGCGGACGGTGAAGTCGCCGAAGTGGAAGACGCTCGCCGCGAGGACGGCGTCGGCGCGGCCTTCGAGGACGCCGTCGGCGAGGTGTTCTTTCGAGCCGACGCCGCCGGAGGCGATGACGGGGATGCCGACGGCTTCGGAGACGGCGCGCGTCAGGCCGAGGTCGAAGCCGTCGCGGGTGCCGTCGCGGTCCATGCTGGTAAGGAGGATCTCGCCCGCGCCGGCCTGCTGCATGCGCCTGGCCCATTCCACGGCGTCGAGGCCGGTCGGCTTGCGGCCGCCATGGGTGAAGACTTCCCACGACGCGCCCTTCTTCTTGGCGTCGATCGCGACGACGATGCATTGGGCGCCGACGATGCCGGAGGCCTCGCGCACCAGCTCCGGATTAGTGACGGCGGAAGTATTGATCGACACTTTGTCGGCGCCGGCATTGAGCAGGCGGCGCACGTCCTCGACCTTGCGTACGCCGCCGCCGACGGTGAGCGGGATGAAGACCTTGCTCGCCACCGCCTCGATGACGTGCAGCAGGATGTCGCGGTCGTCGGAGCTCGCCGTGATGTCGAGGAAGGTGAGCTCGTCGGCGCCCTCGCCGTCGTAGCGCGCGGCGATCTCGACCGGGTCGCCGGCGTCGCGCAGCTCGACGAACCTGACGCCCTTCACCACCCGGCCCGCGGTGACGTCCAGGCAGGGGATCACCCGCTTGGCGAGGCCCACGGCTAGGCCTTTTTCTTCGTCGCCTGGTCGGCGGCGGCCTGGGCCTTCTTCAGGTCGAGCTTGCCCTCGTAGAGCGCGCGGCCGGCAATCGCGCCGATCACGCCCTCGGGAACCAGCTTCGCGCATACCGCCAGCACGTCCTCGACGCTGGACAGGCCGCCGGAGGCGATGACCGGCGTCTTGATCGCCTGCGCGAGCTTGAACGTCGCCTCGATGTTGACGCCGCCCATCATGCCGTCGCTGCCGATGTCGGTGTAGATCAGCGCCTCGACGCCGTATTCCTCGTATTTCTTCGCCAGGTCGATGACGTCGTGGCCGGTCATCTTCGACCAGCCCTCGACCGCCACCTTGCCGTCCTTCGCGTCCAGGCCGGCGATGATGTGGCCGGGGAAGGCGTAGCAGGCATCCGACAGGAAGCCCGGGTTCTTGACCGCCGCGGTGCCGATCACCACCAGCGCCACGCCGGCGTCGATGTAGCTTTCGATGGTGTCGAGGTCGCGGATGCCGCCGCCGAGCTGGACCTGCAGCTGCCCGCCCACCGCGGCGACGATGTCGCGGATCACCTTCTCGTTCTTCGGCCGGCCGGCGACCGCGCCGTTCAGGTCGACCACGTGCAGGCGCTTCGCGCCCTGGTCGGCCCAGTGCCTCGCCATGGCCACCGGGTCGTCGGAAAAGACCGTCGCGGTGCTCATGTCGCCCTGCTTCAGGCGCACGCACCGGCCGTCTTTCAGATCAATTGCGGGAATGATGAGCACAGGGGTGCTCGAGGCGAATACTCGAAATGCTCAGGGGCGCCAGTTGAGGAAGTTGGAGAGAAGTCGCAGGCCGGCTGACTGGCTTTTTTCAGGGTGGAACTGTACGGCGAAAATATTATCCCGCGCAACCGCGCAGGTAAAGGGCGAACCGTAGACGCAGGTCGCCGCGGTGAGCGCGCGATCGCTGGGCGCCGGGTAGTAGCTGTGCACGAAATAGAACCGGCTGCGGTCGGGAATCCCCTGCCACAGCGGGTGGGGCCGCTCCTGGATCACCTCGTTCCAGCCCATATGGGGGATTTTCAGCCCCGGCGCCGAAAGCCGCGGCACGCGGCCTGCCAGCAGGCCCAGGCCGGGGGTATCCCCCTCCTCGCCCTGCTCGAAGAGCATCTGCAGCCCGATGCACAGGCCGAGGAACGGCTTCTGGCCCGCCGCGGCGATGACTGCCTCGCGCGCCCCGCTCTCGGCGAGCTGGCGCATGCAGTCGGGCATGGCCCCCTGGCCGGGCACCACCACCCGGTCCGCAGAACGGATCGCCTCGGGGTCGGCGGTCACCAGAACCCGGTCCCTGGGCGCGACATGCTCCAGCGCTTTGGAGACCGACCTCAGGTTGCCCATGCCGTAATCGACGACGGCAATATTCAAATTAGAGCGAGCCCTTGGTGGACGGCACGCTGCCCGCCGAGCGCGGATCGGGCTCGGCGGCCATGCGCAGCGCGCGCGCGAACGCCTTGAACATGGTCTCGCACTGGTGGTGGGCGTTGTCGCCGCGCAGGTTGTCGATGTGCAGCGTCACCTGGGCGTGGTTGACGAAGCCCTGGAAGAACTCGTGCATCAGGTCGACGTCGAACTCGCCGATCAGCGCGCGCGTGAACTCGACGTGGTACTCCAGGCCCGGCCGGCCGGAGAAGTCGATCACCACGCGGGTCAGCGCCTCGTCGAGCGGCACGTAGGCGTGGCCGAAGCGGCGCACGCCGGCCTTGTCGCCGATCGCCTTGGCGAACGCCTGGCCCAGGGTGATGCCGATGTCCTCGACGGTGTGGTGGCCGTCGATGTGCAGGTCGCCCTTGGCCTCGATCTCGAGGTCGAGCATGCCGTGGCGCGCCACCTGGTCGAGCATGTGCTCGAGGAACGGCAGGCCGGTCGAGAGCTTGGCCGCGCCCTTGCCGTCCAGGTTGAGCTTCACCCGGATCTGGGTTTCCTTGGTGTTTCTGGTGACTTCTGCGGTTCTCATAGCGCTTCGCGCAAGGCGGTAAGAAGTATACGGTTTTCGTCGGGCGTGCCGACGGTGACGCGCAGGCAGTTGGGTATTCCCGGGTGCAGGTTCTTCACCAACACGCTCTGCTGCTTCAGCGCATCGTAGGTCCTGGCGGCGTCGGGAACACGCATCAGGAAGAAATTGGCCTCGGAAGGAAACACCGTCACGCCCTTCAGCGCGGCGAGCGACTGGCCGAGGCCCGCGCGATCCGCCTTGATGCGAGCGGCCTGGGCCTCGAGCACGTCGAGCCGCTCGAGCAGGAACAGCGCCGCCGCCTGGGTGAGCACGCCCACGTTGTAGGGCGGGCGCACCTTGTCGAGCTGGTCGATCCACTCCGGCGGCCCGGCCAGGTAGCCCAGGCGGATTCCCGCCAGGCCGAGCTTCGAGACGGTGCGCAGGACCACGAGATTGGGGAACTCTCCCAGCCGCCGCATGAACGTCTTGCCGGCGAACACATGGTAGGCCTCGTCGATGACGACCAGGCCCTCGCACGCCCGGATGACCTTGACGACGTCCTCCTGCGGGTACAGGACGCCGGTCGGATTGTTCGGGTAGGCCATCATCACCAGCGCCGGCTTCTCCGCCTTCATGCGCGCGATGAACGCATCGGGGTCGAAAGAGAAATCCTCGCGCAGCGGCACCGCTATCGCCTTCATGCCGCTGAACGTGGCGCCCATCGAGTACATGACGAAGGTAGGCGACGGATACAGCATCGCGGCGCCCGGGCGCGCGAGCGCGGTGATGATGATCTGGATCAGCTCGTCGGAGCCGTTGCCGGCCAGGAGCTTCATCCCCGGCGGCACTTCCATGCGCCGCGCGAGCGCGTCGAGCAGCTTCTGCGGATTGGGGGGATAGCGGTTGACGTCGACCCGCGCCAGCACGGCGGCGAGCTCGCGGCGCAGCTCCTCGGGCAGGGTGTACGGGTTCTCCATCGCGTCGAGCTTCACCATGCCCGCCGACGAGGGCACGGGATACGCCTTGAGCGCGAGGATCTCGGGCCGGACCAGGTCTTCGGGTTTCATTTGAATCTCATCTCGGCGGCGCGCTTGTGGGCCGTCAAGCCCTCGCCCTCCGCCAGGGTCGCCGCAATCCGCCCCAACTTGAGAGCGGATTGTTGAGACACCCCGATGATGCTGGTTCTCTTCTGGAAGTCGTAGACCCCCAGCGGCGAGGAGAAGCGCGCCGTGCCGGCGGTGGGCAGGACGTGGTTCGGCCCGGCGCAATAGTCGCCGAGCGCCTCCGAGCTCCATTTGCCGAGGAAGATCGCCCCGGCATGCCTGATTCCGGGAAGAATTTTTTCAGGAAACTGAACGGCAAGCTCGATGTGCTCCGGCGCGATGCGGTTGGCCACCGTGCAGGCCTCTTCGAGGTCGCGCGTCAGGATCAGCGCGCCGCGCGCCCTGAGGGAGGCCTCGATGACTGCCCGTCTCGGCATTTCAACGATGAGTTTCTTTATCGAGTTCAAAACCAAGTCCAGATACTTCTCATCGGGCGACAGCAGGATCGCCTGCGCCGATTCGTCGTGCTCGGCCTGCGAGAAGAGATCCATCGCCACCCAGTCGGCCGGCGCCGAGCCGTCGGCGATCACCAGGATCTCGGAGGGCCCGGCGACCATGTCGATGCCGACCTCGCCGAACACCTGGCGCTTCGCCTCGGCGACATACGCGTTGCCCGGGCCCACAATCTTGTCTACGCGCGCGATGCTCTTCGTGCCGTAGGCGAGCGCGGCGATAGCCTGCGCGCCGCCGATGCCGATCACGCGGTCCACGCCGGCGAGCGCCGCAGCGGCGAGCACCAGCGGGTTCGGGTTGGGGCTCGCCATCACGAGGCTGCGCACGCCCGCCACCTTGGCCGGCACCGCGTTCATCAGGACCGACGACGGGTATGCCGCCTTGCCGCCGGGCACGTACAGCCCGACGCGCTCCAGGGCGCTCACCTGCTGGCCGAGGCGCGTGCCGTCGGCGTCGGTGTATTCCCACGATTTCTGCAACTGCTTTTCGTGGAACACCCTGATTCTCTGGTGCGCCGCGCGCAAGGCATCGGCCTGCTCGCGGGGAATGGCGTCCAGGAGATCCGCGCTGAGCTTGAATTCCTTCGGCAATACGCCGTCGAACTTCTTCGTGTACGCGCGCACCGCCGCGTCGCCGCGCTTGCGCACGTCGGCCAGGATGCGGCGCACCGCCTTCTGCAACGCCGGCTCCTGCGCCGCGTCGTAGCGCGTGAGCGCGGCGAGCTTTCGATCGAAGCCCGCGTCGCGCGTGGAGAGACGGCGCAGCTGCGTCATTTTCGTCACCTGCGGACCGCCTTCGCGAAGGCTTCGATCAGCGGCTGCAACTCCGCGCGGCGCGTCTTGAGCGCGGCCTGGTTGACGATCAGCCGCGCCGACACCGGCATGATCTCTTCCACCGCGACCAGGTCGTTCGCTTTCAGCGTGCTTCCGGTGGCGACGAGGTCGACGATGGCGTCGGCCAGCCCGGTGAGGGGCGCGAGCTCCATCGAGCCGTACAGGCGGATCAGGTCGACGTGCACGCCCTTGTCGGCGAAATGCTCGCGCGTGGTGTTCACGTACTTGGTGGCGACGCGCAGGCGGGCGCCCTGGCGCACCGCGCCGGCGTAGTCGAAGCCCTTGCGCACCGCCACGACCATGCGGCAGGCGGCGATGCCCAGGTCGAGCGGCTGGTAGAGGCCTTCGCCGCCGTGCTCGGCCAGCACGTCGCGGCCGGCGATGCCGAGGTCGGCGCCGCCGTGCTGCACGTAGGTGGGGGTGTCGGAAGCCCGCACCACGATCAAGCGCACGTCGCGCTTGTTGGTGCCGATGATGAGCTTGCGGGAGTGCTCGGGGTCTTGCTTAGGCCGGATACCGGCGCGCGCGAGCAGCGGCGCGGTCTCGTCGAAGATGCGCCCCTTCGACAGTGCAATGCTGATGCTCGCCATGATGTGCGGAATCCATTTGAGGGGCCGGATTCTACATTATTTGATCCGCTCGACTCGCGCGCCGAGGGCGCCGAGCTTCTTCTCGAGCGTCTCGTAGCCGCGGTCGAGGTGGTAGATGCGCTCGATGGTGGTCTCGCCCTCGGCCACCAGGCCGGCGATGACCAGGCTGGCCGAGGCGCGCAGGTCGGTCGCCATCACGGTGGCGCCCTGCAGGCGCTCGACGCCGCGCACCACCGCGGTGTTGCCCTGGATCGCGATGTCGGCGCCCAGGCGCTGCAGCTCGTGCGCGTGCATGAAGCGGTTCTCGAAGATGGTCTCGGTCACCGTCGCAGTGCCCTCCGCGATGGTGGCGAGCGCCATGAACTGCGCCTGCATGTCAGTGGCGAAGCCCGGGTAGGGTGCCGTGCGGATGCTCACGGAATTGGGCCTCGAATCGGCTTCAATGTGGATTTCGCTGTCCGTAGTGTTGATGGCTGCGCCGGCCTCGCGCAGCTTCTCCAGCGTGGCATCCAGCGTATCGGGCGCGGCGCCGGTCAGCTTCACTTTCCCGCCGGTAGCGGCGACGGCCGCAAGGTAGGTGC
>Ga0193752_1001891_pt1 | contig 16661 bp, 12 predicted proteins | sample H1c1metaG_FD_144924 | JGI IMG/M metagenome (GOLD analysis project Ga0193752, IMG submission 144924) | Soil microbial communities from a riparian zone of the East river system, Colorado, United States - H1c1 | ecosystem: Environmental > Terrestrial > Soil > Riparian zone | place: USA: East River... | reverse complement strand
ATTAAGGAACTACCGCATGACCGACAAGAGGCTTACCGTCAAATTATTGCCCTCAGCACGGAGCCGCAAGATATGGATTTGGCCCTGCCGGTGTCGCGCATCGAGCCAACGAAGGCACGCGAGCAGAATGGTGTGGAAACGGATATACCGGCCTACAAGCAGCATCTGCTGTGTGATGAGAAGGGTTTATATCCCTCTGAGTTGAAGACTTGGGAGCTGGGTGTTCTATCGGCCGAGATGAAACGCAGTGGCTTTAGATTCTGGTATCGCAATCCCAACCGCCCCAGCCAGGATTCGTTGGGCATTTCCTATAAAAATGGTGATGACACTCAGATCGTCAGGCCGGATTTCATCTTCTTCGCGGAGGAGGATGACAGCATAGTAGCGGATATAATTGATCCGCATGGCTTCCACCTTGCCGATGCATTGCCTAAACTGCAAGGCTTGGCTCGCTTCGCGGAAACCCATTCACCGTTTTACCGCCGCATCGAGGCTGTAGCGGAAGTTCGCGGAAATCTGCGGGCGCTGAACTTAATTAATTCCGATGTTCGCAAGGCAATATTGAATGCGACAAACGCCGAATCCCTGTACAGCAGTGCGGTGGCGAGGGATTACACCTAACTTTCGCTTCATACAAATGCTTCCCAAATAACAATGGACAATAAGTATTCGTTACTTTTTTTTGGAATCATTCATTTTTGCCAAAAAATTATCACAGTCTGGCTTTTGCATTTTCCGGTGAGTTTACAAAACTGCCCAATTATATTTGTATCCGTCCAGTTTATCAGAAGACGAAACAGTACTATAACATTCAACATTCTACCATGAATGTCTTTTTGACTGCATTAAGAAACTTGGAGATCATTGATCCGGATGAAACTTCTTTTGAAATAATGCCTGGTATCAATTTAACTAACAGCGAATTGGTAAAGTCGTTTCTACTTAACGATATAGTCGAACAGGCGATCGGATTGATTGAGCATAACTACATTCTTCAATCTAAAAATATTGCTTTTTACAATTACGATTTGGAGGATTTTAAAGGTAACACAAATGAACGATTTTTGATCATCATCCTTTGTTGGCTGGAAGAACTACTCAAAAATTCATGGTTAGTGAAGGATAATTGCATTGATTGTGATTTTGCTTTTCTTGGAAGAGGATTGAATACTGACCGCGCTGAATGCAGCAGTAATTTCTTGGCCGCCAAACGTACTATGGCTGATGGCAGCAGGCCTGTCGTGACGTTTTCTGTAGATGAACTGCGATTGTGGGCTGACCTGCATGATAAATCAGAAACTTATTATTTTACTAAAAATTCCTCGAGCCTCGGGAATTTCATGCTTCAGAAAAACTTCAGCAGGATTGGCAGAAGTATGGCTTTTGTTAAAGCAGCCCGAAACGCAGAAAACTTAGCTTATAAAATCTCTCACTATTGCAGCGCCTTTGAATCATTATTTACCACTGATTCCAGCGAACTGTCTCATAGGCTCTCGGAAAGAGCTGCTTTCTTTCTGCGAGAAACATTTCCTGATAAGTTGGAAACTTATAACACATTAAAACAGGCATACAATGTCAGAAGTAAACTCACGCATGGTGATGTTTTGAAAGAATCTCAAATTGAAAAAATTCCGGATCTTTCGGTAGGATGTGATACCATACTCCGGGCGACCATTCTTAAAATATTGAGTGACGAACAAATGTTGTTATTGTTTGATGGCAAGAATGAAAAGATTGACGAATACTTCAACCAACTAATTTTTAGATGACAACATGTAACCCGCACCAGCGCCAGCTATCTTCCTTTAAGTAGTCGTCAGTTTTACGATATTCGTCCCTGTAATAGTCATGACGACGTCTGCGTTTCATCTTGACTCCCCAACGCTTAAACACCGGCATGACTACTGTAAGAATTAACAAGAGTAAAATCTGAAGTTCATGTTATTGGTAATACCATGTTGTGCGTTCGGTTTTCTTTATCACCATTCATCTTCGTCAGTCTGATTTATTTCAATTTTCGTTGAAAGAGAGAAGTATCGTCTAAAAACGTCAAGACTGTCTTTAATGTCTTGATATTCTTTATGGTCGTTTAATTCTTCATCTATAATGTCAAAAACTTTGTAGTTAGCTATTACGATGCATTTCTTTATTGCTCTTGTAATTGCAACATTCAATCTGTTTGGACTGTAGAAGAAGTCTAAACGTCTCATTGATTCCAATGGATGTGAGTTCGACATACTGTAAACTATATAATTTCTCTCTTGGCCTTGCATACTGTCTACCGTGTCAACAAATAATGATTCAAAATTGCTGGATATTGACTTTGATGAAGTCTTGTTAATTTCTTTCTTGATTTCTCTAACCTGTGCCCTGTAGGGAGACATTATACCAATCTCGCTAAGACTTACACCATTTCGTAAGAGGTCGAAAACTAATTCAGCTACTAGTTTTGCTTCAAATGGTGAACGACCCTGCGCATCAAAAACATTATGTAGTAACAATGTATGGGAATCATTGTTGAGAATTTGAGTATGATAAGTGCATTGATATTGTGTATTGTCTTTTTTCGTAGTTGAATCAGAATGTAGAAGATTCTCATAAAACAATGCGTTTGGAATTTTTATAAGTGCTTCATTAAGCCTGTATGATGTATTCAAAAGATTTATCTCACTGGGATAAATGCGTGCTAACCTGCTAAAAATTGATTCGGCAAACATTTCATTATTCGAATTTTTAGGTATAATGGGGTCAAGTTGTTTGTGGTCACCAACAAAAATGTATTTACCTGTCCTGCACATTGCCGCTATAGATAGTGGAATGCTTAATTGCGAAGCTTCGTCAACGATACAAACATCAAACTCCCAATATCTCAATCTTTTTGTTGCATCATAGCAAAGTGAATAGGGTGTTGCACCAATTGCGATCCCATTTTTGCTAAGTTCAGAACTTGACTGAAATGTAGGATATTGTAGCCTTGTTTTTTTTGTAATGTTTTCATTGTTTTGAATGTCCTTGTTTTGAGCTTTCTCGCCGATCTTTACAACCTTGCTTGAATCTTTTACTTTATTGGAGATGGCTTGAAGGCAGTTATTGATAGCTGTATGTGTCGGGGCAGTAATGAATACTTTCAATCCACTATCAATAAGTTGCTTTGTGATGTTAGCAATAGTTTCCGTTTTACCTGTTCCTGGAGGGCCTTGAATAATACAAAAATCACTTGCATTTATTGCCTTTAGGTAAGCCGCGTTCTGGGAGTCGTTTAAGTAGCCGACTTTTTGCGAGTGATTTTGAAAGCTATTCCAAGTTTTTCCGATTAAAAAGTATTCTATTTTTTGAAGCGTTGAGCTATTGTCCTTTAACGTTTGGGCAGCGGTTAATAGAAGTTTTGTTCCAATGTCTGTTTTGACCGTGTTTATTTCCCAATTATTCCTAGCGTAGTCAACACAGTTTATATAGCAGGAATTTACATTAAAATCATTTGGTTTAAGAATAAAATCTTCTGTGCTATCTTCTTCAATATCCATTTCAAACCGATGCACACCATTGCTCAAAAGAACAGAGTTACCCTCTTTGAATTTTGAGATATTGTTGTCACAAATAATTCTAGCGGAACTTATATATTTTTGAGAATTTGGCAAAGGGTGACAATACTGATTCGGCAAGCCATCATAAAAAGCAAACTCGACTTTTAAATTTGACATTGTTACGCCTTTAGTAACTCTTTCGTTCAAAGGTTGATTCATTTGCTCTTCAAAATCTTCCAAATTTTTAAGGCGTTCAATCTCAATAGCGGCTTGAAATTCTTTTAACACATCCATTTTATATTTTGAGTTTCAGTGAGTTTAAAATTACTTTGGTTTCCTTCTTCATTTCGGGAACGTTTACAACGTAATAGTCGGAATAGTTTTCGTGCAGTACCACCAATTTCATGGAAGATATTTTCATCGAATGCTCGGTTTCTATGATATACTTGTAAATGTTCTGCTGCAGAGAATATCTGAAATAACTACAGTTATTTAGATCCGTTAACCCATTTATTTCGATTTGGAAACCACGTCTGTCCGGCTCCCCATTTCCTTTAATTATTAATTTTTTACTACGTTTCCAGTCAAGCATAACATGCTCATTGTTCTCATTCTTTTGGAAAAGGCAGTCAATTGTTCCTGCGACATTATACTTGTTTGAATAAATCATCTTTTCGGCATCAAAAAAAACTAGGTTTCTTTTCTTGATTTCTCGGTTGCAGAAATTAATAAACAAATCAAATTCCTTTAAATCAGAATCAAATTCTTTACCCTTTAGGTACTTTTCAATTTGATTATGTAGGAATGTTCCCTTCTCTGCTGCTTCATCACGAATCATCAAGTATTCTATCAAGACATCTTCTTCTGTTCTATCTTCTTCTATTGCCTTTCTCTCGACGTACCTTTTCAGGTCGAAGGGAAAAAAGCGTTCGATCAGGGTTGTTACAGATATATACTCAGCATTGCCTGTCTCGTCTTTTGGATGAAAATATTTGTGTGTTTCTTCATCAAATGCGATACTGCTATTCCAAGTTTTAAAATTGAATCTTCTTGTCCTTTGTATAGCACTTTCAATACTTTCATTTTCTAATGTGTCAATTTCAATTTCTTTATTGTTATGCTGTTTTTGAAAGTGATCAATCCCTAAATATTTCTCTCTATAAAATATTTTTTGCCATTGAATACATTGGTTGTAGTCCCATTGATTTTCCTTTTCACACTTTGAATGGTTGATGAAGTCCCGATTGTAAATTGAACTAATGACGTTTTTAATATGTTCGATACATTCTTTCACTTGACAATGGACTTGCTTTTCGGTAAATCTTATTACAACCCAACCACTTTCAGTAAAAAATAGATCTCTGATATTATCTTGCTTAACTTCTTCTTCGAGATTTATACAGTGTGTTGGATACCTAAAATACCCGTCATAGGGTTCATCAATTTCAATGTCAATATAAAGGTTTAGATTTTTGTTGAATAAAATGATGTCTGGCTCATATGGTTTATTGTAGTTTGGGATAACCATATGAGCATTGTTTGTTATCTCAATATCGGTGATTTTATTTTTAATTTCTTGAAAGAAATCATTTTCCTTGTAACCTTTTTGGTTACTGCGTCCGGTCCTTAGTAGTTTTAAATAGGAATTAGGTTTTGGCATTTTCACGACAGGATATATGTAATTATCGCCTTGTGCAAAATGATTGTTAGGAGTAAAGCGAATTTTTAAGTCGTCTGTCTGTTCTTTATTGGGTTCGGATTTAATTACCTGTTTGGTTATTTGTCCTGGATGGCTTGTGAGTTCTTGTTCTTGTCTGGGTTCTTGGTTTTGCTGCTGTCCTTTTTCCTTTGTATCAAATTGAGTATTATCTCGAAATGTTTGTTCGGTTTTTTCTGTTATGGTTTCTCTTTTATTGACTTCCCTAGTTTGCTTTTTCGCAATCTTAATCATAGCCCAATCGTGTTTGATGCGTGTAAAAAACTCACTTTTTCTTTCTTTGGTTAACTCAGCAGGTGATTTTATGCCATAAAGTCTCATCTTTTCTAAAAAGAAGGCTCTATATTCTTTCTGTAATTCTGATAGCTTTCTTTCTGTCATTAGGCTTTATCTTCCTTATTAAGCTTTGTCTTACAATGGCTCACAAGTCTGAAATTTACGAAATCTCGCTCCAGGTGCTTCATAAATCACCCAGTAGAACGTTCGTTGTCCTTACCAGTCATTCAACCAACTGAAACCTTAGTAATAACCCAAGGATCTGATAATGTTGAGATTCCGAAGCAAACTCTTAGAGGCCAATAAAGAAAAAACAAAAATTAGACACGACGTGATACGCTTGGCTGGGATCGTAAAATGAAAAAAGCTAAAGAACGAGCTTTGCGCTATGCACGATCATAACAAGACAAAAAACAATGATTGTAGTTCTTTATCATGCTTCTCCACCTTCATGCTTTTTAAGTTTCTTCTTAAGTTCCTCAATTGTTAGAGTTACCCCCTTTTTTCTGTGAATCATTCTATGGCAATTTGCGCACACGGTAACCAGATCGGTTAATGGATTAGTTAATAGTTCCTTGCCAGTATTTTCAGCCAGTTTATTAACATGGTGAACTTCAATAAAGTCTTTGCCCCATGAACCATAAGTATCAAAGTAATTGAATCCACATACCATGCAGTTCAACCCACGATTTTTGATAGCCGATGTTCTTAGTGAGAAACTTCTTTCATATACTATTGACGTTACCATTTTAATGCCACCTTCCGTTTTACTGGTATTGGTTATTTCCTCGCTTTCCTGAATACTGATTATATCCTTTATTGTTTGAGAGTATTCCTTTATATCGAGGTTGGCAAAGTTTTTAATTCTGTTCCATATTTCTTGTTCAGTCATCGAATTCAGATATTCAAGGACCTTTCGTGCTGATTTTCCCAATGGATTGGGCTTTCTGTCATCTGCTCTCCAGCCAATTCTTCCTGAAGATTGCAAATGACTGTCAAAAGCATCTCTGGCGTTTTTTAAACTCCGCTCAAAAGCGAGGATTGATCTACCACCGCTTAGTTTTTCATAAAATATTCTATATGCTTCAGTCCAATTATCAACATTAAGCCGACTTGGTGGTGACGGGTAATTATCGGCAAGTGTTTTTATTCCGAATTTGGATAAATAATAACTTGTCTCTAGAAATTGGATTGATCGTATTTCCATGAATTTTACTTTTGTAACAGGTAAATCAGGCTCTAATGTTGGCCGGCACTTTGGTTTCGAGGATTCGGACAAGAATTACATCCTGAAAGATAATCGCATAACATTCTGTAATCCGGCCAATAATCACTTATTCAACAGTTGTCGAAAACGCAATAATAAAGCTTTATTCTTTTTGTTCTGATTCTTCCAAATGTTTGAATGCATCATTCAATACAGTTTTATATTGTTCTATTAGTTTTTTTGAATTCAGCCGCATGAACATCAACTAAGTCCGAAACCGCCGCTCTAAGTTTTTCGACATTTACCAAATAACCCGTACCGTAGGCTTGAAGAAACTCGTCGGGGTTCAACTTCATGAATTCCGAAAGCGAATTGTTTTCTAATAAGGTCGTCAAATACTCGTCATTGGCCTGTATGATTCCTTTGCGATAGTCGAAAATCTTATGGCTATTTAAAACGTTATGCCATTGCTTACTATCGTTTCTGCCATACCCGTCGATCCTAAGACATTCACTTAAAGGCTGTTGCAATAAATAACATTCGAACAGGCACCCATATGTCGATGTAGCCAGGTATTCCGCAATTCTTTCTCTAGGAGCTAAGTGTTTCTCTTTTTCAGCAGCCGATAAATTCACTTTAGCATCGGGATCAGCATTGCAGATTTGTCGGTCCAGGTCAATATAGAACGGGCGAAGAAACTGCTGACCATAACGAACAATACCCTGCAGATGATAGCCGAAGCGGTCGGACAAATGGAGGGGAGTAATTTTCAGAATGCGTTCAAGCGGGTGGCAAGGTGTACCCCGAGGGAATGGAAGAGAAAAACAAGTTTGAATAATTGTATGTTTAACAGGCTTATGACCTATTGTCGACAATGTCCCGCCGGGTGCAAAATTGAACCTATTTGAACGTAAATTGCATTCATATCCGCTCATATAATGGCAAGAACTACTAGGAAAAAGAGTAACAAGGTTGCAAAAAAGAAGAAAAATGTCGTCGCCGTGGATTTGTTCTGCGGTGTCGGTGGCCTGTCGCATGGGTTTGTGCTGGAAGGGTTGAAAGTCGCGGCAGGAATCGACCTTGATCCCGCCTGCGAATTCGCTTACGAAAGCAACAACAACGGTAAGTTCATCAAACAAGATATTTCCAAGGTAACTGGCAAGGACCTGAAAAAACTCTTCAAAGGCGCCGACATAAAGGTACTGGCGGGCTGTGCGCCATGCCAGCCCTTCTCGACCTATTCCAACCGATACAACCAGGAACGTGACAACAAATGGAACCTGCTGAGCCAGTTTTCACGACTCGTCCGCGAAGCGAATCCGCAGATCGTCACGATGGAGAATGTTCCCGCGCTGGAAAAGCATCCGGTGTTCATGACCTTCGTCCGTTCACTGCGCAGGCAACACTACGAAGTGTGGCATGATGTTATCGATTGCTCCCAATACGGAGTTCCCCAAACAAGAAAACGTCTTGTACTACTTGCTTCGAAACTGGACAAGCTCGCATTGATACCACCTACCAGCAAAAAAGCAGTTTCCGTCAAACGCGCCATCGGCAAACTCCCGAGCATCAAGGCGGGGCAAACGCATAAGAAGGACAAGATGCATACGGCTGCAGGACTTGATGCCATCAATCTCGAAAGAATAAAAGTGTCGAAACCGGGGAAGACTTGGAGGGTGTGGCCAAAGGGCATGATCGCCAAATGCCACCGGCAAAAATCGGGAAAGACATTTTCAGGGGTATATGGAAGAATGACCTGGGGTGACCCGGCTCCCACGATGACAACGCAATGCTATGGCTATGGTAGCGGCCGCTTCGGCCATCCCCGACAACATCGGGCTATATCGTTACGCGAAGCGGCGATTCTTCAGAGTTTTCCCCGCCGGTATAAATTCCTGAAAAGAGGAGAGACGGCCAGCATAACGACACTCGGTCGTTTGATCGGTAATGCAGTTCCCGTAAAACTCGGCAGGGCAATCGCGAAATCCATCCAGCTCCATATCAAAGCTCACGCGTGAGCGAAAACTCCAACCCATTTCTGCTTACCATAAGCCTGAATGTTCTCGAACATCTCGGGATCAACCTGTACAGCAATGTCCCGTCTGTTCTCTCGGAGATTGTAGCAAACGCGTGGGATGCGGACGCTCAAGACGTGAAAGTAAATTGGGACCGGGACAATGATAGCATCATCATTCAGGACACGGGGTCGGGGATGTCGGCAGACGATATCAACAAACGATTTCTGACCGTCGGATACCGTCGCCGGGACGAACAGCCCGGCGATACAGCTAAGGGAAGAAAACCTATGGGGCGAAAAGGTATCGGTAAGCTGTCACTTTTTTCCATCGCGGGTTGCGTGGAAATCGAGACGGTGAAGGATGAAGAGAAAAGCGCCTTCCGCATGAAACTTGACGATATACGCGAGAAGATCGACAATGAGGCTGGTGAAGGAACTTATTACCCCGAATCCATCGGTACTGAACGAATAGATTTTGCCAATGGTACAAGAATTTCGCTGAGCGATCTCAAGAAGCGCCAAACGGTGCACACTACTGAAATGCTTAAACGTCGTCTTGCCAGGCGATTCTCGATTATTGGGCCGGCACTGGGTTTCCAGGTCCACGTCGACGGACAGGAGGTGACACCGAAAGATCGTGACTATTATGACAAGCTCCAATACATGTGGACTTACGGGGATGTGAATGATGTTCTTGAGCTTGCTCCGCAAACACAAGACTTCGACCGGACGGAAGCAACCAATGGTCTTGGTCTGAAGATTACCGGTTGGCTCGGTACCGTCAAAGAGATCAAACATCTTAAAGACGAAGAAGGCGAAAATCTGAACCGTATCGCGATTTTCGTCAGGGGAAAAATGGCTCAGGAGGATATTCTCGGAGACTTCGCGGAACGCGGCGTGTATGCCAGTTATCTGATTGGCGAACTCAAGATCGAAGGTCTTGATGAATACAATGGGCCCTGGACCAATAAGGATGACGATGCAGCCACGAGCAGCAGGCAGCACCTGGTCCAGGATGACGACCGATATCTCGAAATAAAAAAATTTCTTTCTTCCGAATTGAAACATTTACAGAACGAGTGGCAGAAATTGAGGGCCGAAGAAGGAGCCGAAAAAGCATTGCAAATTCCCGCAGTCAAGGAGTGGATGTCGACACTGCCGAAAGCTTCAAGAACGAAAGCCAGAAAATGGCTGGGAAAAATCAACAAGATCCGGCTTGACGATCCGGACGAGCAAAAGCAATTAATCAAACATTCGATTCTGGCCTTTGAATTCTATCGCGCAAAGGAAAACCTTGATGCCCTCGACCGCATCGACGATGAAACGTTCCAGACCGTAGTAGGCATATTCGAAGATCTCGACAATCTCGAAGCCACACTATATGGCCAAATCGTTCAGCAACGAATCGAGATCATCAAGACTCTCGAAGAAAAAGTCGATGCAAATTCCCTTGAGAAAGCAATTCAAAAATATCTTTTCGATCATCTTTGGTTGCTTGACCCTGCATGGGAAAGAGCAGATGGTAGCGAGATCATGGAACAATCGGTGACGAAACTTCTGGGCGAAGTCACCGCCGAATTGACCGATGAAGAGAGAGCGGGAAGACTGGATATCGCCTACAGGAAAAGCGCGGGCCAACATATCATCATCGAACTCAAAAGACCTGAACGAGCCATCGATTCGGCGCAACTGCAAACGCAGGTGCGCAAGTATTTGTCCGGCATGGACAAGCTACTTATGCAGCAGGGAAAGAATGCGGAAAATGTAAACATTGTGATTCTGCTCGGGAAGGAACCGAGCGACTGGACTACCGAAGCCAACAAGAATCGTTCGCTCAATGCACTGAAAAGCTGGCAAAGCCGTGTCGTTTTCTATGAACAATTGCTGCATGATGCCCGCAAGACTTATCAGGATTATATGAAAAACCGGAATTTGGTCGATCATCTCAGCGAAGTGATAAAAGCGATAGACGACTATGCACCGGAAACAGAACAGGAAGGATAAACTCACGAAAGAAGAGCGTAGTCTCCTGATGGGAAGGGTCCGCTCGAAGAACACGAAACCGGAGATTCTTGTCCGAACTTTATTGCACGGGCAAGGTTACAGATACAGGCTGCATCGGAGGGATCTACCGGGATCACCGGACATCGTTTTTCCCTCTAGGAAAAAAGTGATTTTCGTTCACGGATGTTTCTGGCACAGGCACCAAGGTTGCAAATCGACGACGACGCCCAGCACGAGAAAGAAATTTTGGGAGGGGAAATTTGCCGCCAATGTTAGCCGGGATGTACGCAATATCGGAGCTTTGGAGGAAAAAGGTTGGAAAACATTGGTAGTATGGGGATGCGAGATAAGGAATTCCGAACTGCTATCATCAAGGCTTAGAACATTTCTAGAAGGCAGTAATCGAAAATAATTATCGGATCACATTGAAAATTCAACAATCATGATCAACACCACGGGAAGGTTCTTTACTGACGCCCTTGCGAGCTTCGGCCGGGTGGGTGACGAAGCCACCGTCGCTACTACCAATGCACGCAATATCATCCGCAAAGTGGTAACGGCCTATGACGAAAATGTCGGTATCGGTCATGTGGGAGCGAACGGAAGAGGTGTCCCGCCCAACTTCAGAAGAAGAAGGATGGGTCCCAATGGTCTCGTATATGGCAGAATTCAGAGTGGAAAGACGCGCGCGATGATCACCAGCACCGCGATGGCTTTCGATAACGGATTTCGTATTGCGATCGTAATGACGAGCAATATAAATGATCTCGTGAGTCAAACGCATGGAGATTTCAGTCGTGTATTACGTGGCGTGCGCGTGTTCACGAAAGACGACGAGCTTGCCGATCATGTGGAAAATGCAAGACTTGATCTTTCTACTCCAGGCGGACGTATCCTTCTTGTAACTTCGAAAGGAGGGCCTAGCCTGCGAAACGTTTCACAATTCCTGACCTCCATAAACGCTGAAAGGTTTCCGATTCTCATCTTTGATGACGAAGGCGACCAGGCTTCGCTTGATACCAATATATACAGGAGATCAAGATCAGGGGACCTGACACTTGCGCCGAGTACCATCAACAACTTGATCGGAAGAATAAGAAATAATCATCCTGCCTGTATTTATGTTTCGGTAACAGGTACACCCCAGGCCGTGCTTTTGCAAACCGCATCTACGGATAATAAACCTTCTTTCATAGAAATGCTGCCGGCAGGGAGCGGCTATACCGGCGGAGACGTTTTCTTCTCGACAGACGAAGCTGATCAGAACCCGCAGCATCTCGTTTCCATAGTGCCGCCGCAGGATCAGGCCAGACTCCTCAATCCACGAAGCGATTTTCCGGAAGGCTTGAGAGATTCAATATTGTTCTTTTTGCTCGCTGCTTCCGCTGCGAAGATCAATCTCGGGATTCCTCCCAATGGCTACCAATTCCTTTGTCATCCCAGCCTGCGAAACAACGAACAGGACCAGGCAAGAGCCAGGATTTCCGCATACCTTTTGGATATAAGAAGAGTTTTGCTCGGGAACGCAGACACCCTCGGAATAAATCCGTCCCTTAATGAACAATACAGAACTTTGCGCACTCAATTGGGGCCAGCCAGGGCACCCGCACTCGCAGTCCTGCGAGGAGAAATAGAAGAGGAACTTCTAAGGAACACTATCCTTGTCATCAATGCAACGAACACCCGCAGACGCGGTATCGCTTACGGCCCAGGTTTCAACTTCCTGATTGGTGGAAACACCCTTGGACGAGGCATCGCCATTCCCAACCTGCTGGTCACCTATTATCTTAGAACAGCAGTGACATCCCAAATGGATACGATGTACCAGCATGCACGCATGTTCGGGTACAGGCAGACTACACTCCCCTACACCAAACTGTTCACGACGCGCATGCTTTATTATCGTTTCAGGGATATACATGCGTCCGACCTTGCTTTGAGAACTTTTATCGAGAAGCATATCAACGACGACCCTCGCACGTTTCCCATTGATATTTCCATGGGGCTGCGACCAACGCGCCGGGGTGTACTGGATGCCAACAGCGTCGAATCGATCACCCCAGGTGAACAAATCTACCCGAACCGTATGCGGTTGCCACAAGCTCCACGATCCGTCAACCAGGTATGGACAAAACTGTTTGAGGTACTCAATGTCCGGAACAAAAATCATCAACGTCTGGTCGCATCAGGAAGAAACGGAGTTCTGGTGTCGATAGAAGATGCGATCGAGTTGATCGCATCCATCCGGACCAATTCCGAAAATTCTTGGCACGATAGTTCCATCCAAACAGTGCTGACTAAATTATGTGAGAACTTGGGTGGACGAATCCGGTTGAAATATCGTCCCGCCGAAAGAACGATCCTGGAAGATGGTGTCATTTCTTCGGGTACATTGAGCGGTGCCGAACAGGCAACCGCACGGCTTGATCAATATCCGACTCTATGGATCATGGATGTCACCCCTAGGGTTCCAGCCGGCGCACCTGCTCTTCCCGTGTTCATGTTTCCGACTATTGTAGTGCCGAGCAGGCTACCAAGCGTTTTCGTTTTCACAAAAAGATAAACGCCCTTATCAATGAAAACGATAATAAAAGACGAAGAAGGGTTCAAAGACTTGCTGGTGCGTGTTGCGGCATTCTGCGAAAAGGCTTTGGCTCAGGCTGGTCAAACAGGCATTGATTTGATAATTCCCCTGCGGAAAAAATTGATCCTACAGGTCAAAGTTTACTCGACAGTGGCCTACCATCGTTGTCTGCGAGAACTGCATGAGTATGGATACAGTGACTACCGGCCAAGTTATGCGGGCGGGAAGGACGAGGATTGAGGTAGTTGAATTGAGTCCGTGAGGACTTTTTTGTGGGAAGGAAAATGTGAGAGATGGAAACTCTGAATGTGGTGGTTATTCCGGAAACGGAATGGAGAAACTTGAATGATAACCAGTAGGAAATTCTAAGATTGTTGAAAGACCTGATGGCTAGAGAACGGAGTCCTGCTGCCGGGATGTTCGCTTCATATATCACTGCGATAGAATTCATGAAAGCTGTTAGGATCGGACGAAGGAAGTTCGATCAATTGGTACAGATCAATAAAATGAAGACGATTAAAAAAGACCGGAAGGTATATCTGCGGGTCGAGAAGGTTGACAGATATTTCAAGGACTCGCCCACCAGATAGTGTCGAAGAATAGTAATTTTATTGAAATCTGGTCAATGAAAAAACTACTTGTTATTACTGGTGCAGGTGCTTCTATTGACTTTGGAATGCCTTCTGTTCATTTCATCGACAGCCTTTTTGAAGGTTGGGCACAAGAGTGTGCTCTATTGAAGCATGATCCTTCCAAATCACTTTATACCTGGGTAAAGGACAACATGTGGGAGTATTGCATACAAAATAAGAGGAATAGAATGAACATGCTCATGGGGTTCGAGAACCTCCTGTTTGTCATACAGCACCTTGCTGCAATGGGATATGATCGGGAATGGCAGCATTTTAATAATCGAATCTTGCCATTTGTGAAAATGAATGAGCTTCCTGCTGTTATTAGTTTTAAGCGGGAGCGGATTGCCAGTGGCGGTGAATTCAGTTTTCTTCAATCTTGGCTGGTCGACCAGTTATTGAATTATTTTAGACGATCATGTGGTGAATTAGAGAAGACCAAAAGCGCTGAAATCGAGAAACTGCAGAGTTTCTTCATCGAACTTAAGAGATCGTTCGACATTGGATTTGTCAATCTCAACTATGACAATGTCGTTTTGACTGCGCTTCCGGATCTTCAGACAGGTTTCGACCTCTCGGATGGATCTTTTAAAAGAGATTTGCTGTATGATAAGAAATGGAATTTCTGTTATCATCTCCATGGGTCCGTCCATTTTGACATGCTCGGAGGAAAGGGAATGGAAATGCACAAAATCTTTTGGAACAAGGATCTGAACTCGAAATTTACTCAGAACTCTTCCGGCAGAAGCGCCCAGGCAACGGCCCAAGGGATAAATCATCTGACATCTTCTATAATCACGGGCCTTGATAAAGCCAATCAGATACTCAGGGAACCATTCGCTTCCTACTTTATGCAAATGGACCGGTTGATTTACGAGTCCGATGCTATTCTTTTCATTGGATATGGGTTTGCGGATGAACATTTGAATTCTTTATTTCCATTTATACGGTATGATGGAAGAAAAAGGAAAGTTGTGGTTATTGACTATGCAACGGATGACGAGGATGGGTTGCATTTCCGCCAGGACGATTGGACTTATGGGTTATTTTCTGCAATTCCTTCAAATGCCTATGAAATGGGAGATGGAAAACATGCATGGGCGAATGCAACAAGCTATTTCAAGAGTCGAAACCTCCTTGAAAAAAGCATCAATCAGGAATATCCACTTGCTATATGGTATAACGGTCTTTTGAAAGCATGTGAACATCCCGATACAGTATTGGCGGAGCTGGAATGACTCCAGAAAGCGCTTGGTCGATTCCAGGATGATGTTCTTTTCTCCAGTTCAGGAGAGCCGTTACTTGAGGCAGGCGCATATGTTGGTTTCTTTAATACTACAGTTCACCGGGTCGATCATACTATATGACTTGTCCGGCCGAGCGTTTAAAAGCGTAAAACAAACCGTAAAACAATTGACGTCGAAAATTTATCACCTGGACATGTCTTCGAAACCGGGACTGATAAAATACCGAGACTTATTTATTGTTGGATGTCTTACTGGATTTCGATTCAGCGATTATTCCACGCTCGCATCTCATCACTTTAAGGACGGAATGCTACACGTAAGGGAACGAAAAACCGGCACCACCGTAGTCGTTCCATTAAGAACCGATGCCAAAAGAATTTTAATAGAAAAGTATGAGTTAAAGTTGCCAAAAGTCAGCATGGTCAATTTCAACTATTACATTAAAGAAGTCGTCAGGTTAGCCGGCTTGAACGAACCAGTAAAAATTTGCCACAGAAGAGGGAATAAGATCCCGGAAGAAATACGATTCCAATATGCCTGGATATCTTCACATATTGCCAGGCGTTCCTTCTGTACCAATGAATACTTGGCAGGAACGCCATCAGATCTCATTAAGTCTATCAGTGGTTACAAATCAGAAAAATCTTTCAGAAAGTATATAAAGGCTGATCAAATAAAGAAAGCTTCTATGATCAAGGAATTGTGGGATAACCAGCCAGGTTTGTGACTCGCAAGTTTTGGTCTATCAAGTGATAGACCTACCGATAGACCAAGAAAAACAAAACCCGCTACCAGAGCGGGTTTCACCTATAAATTCCAGCGGACCGGACGGGACTCGAACCCGCGACCTCCGCCGTGACAGGGCGGCATTCTAACCAACTGAACTACCGATCCATTCGCCGGGGAACTCCCCCTTAAAACGGACGGCAAAGATAAGGGTCAGATGATTTACACCCAATAAAATGTTGAACCTGAATTCCCTCGTTTTCAACCAACATCCTCACCTTTATCCAAAGATTCCACCATGCGAATTGTCATCATCGGCGGCACGGGCCATATCGGCACCTACCTGGTTCCTGAACTGGTAAAATCCGGCCACGAAATCGTCTGCGTCACCCGCCAGCAAAGGCAACCCTATCAGCAGGATCCAGGCTGGGCCCAGGTGCGGATGGTCAACCTCGACCGTGATGCCATGGAAGCAGCAGGATCCTTTGGACAGGCCATCGCGGATCTTCATCCCGACATTGTGATCGACCTGATCTGCTTCACGCACCCCAGTGCGCGTCAGTTGCTGGATGCCCTGCGCGGCAAGATCAAACAGTTCCTGCACTGCGGCACGATCTGGGTGCAGGGTCACTCTGTGCAGGTGCCTACCACCGAAGACCAGCCCCGCAATCCCTTCGGCGACTACGGCATCGCAAAGGCCGAGATCGAAAAATACCTGCTGCAGGAA
>Ga0193752_1001890_pt1 | contig 16672 bp, 14 predicted proteins | sample H1c1metaG_FD_144924 | JGI IMG/M metagenome (GOLD analysis project Ga0193752, IMG submission 144924) | Soil microbial communities from a riparian zone of the East river system, Colorado, United States - H1c1 | ecosystem: Environmental > Terrestrial > Soil > Riparian zone | place: USA: East River... | reverse complement strand
AGGCTTCTTGGTGAGCGCTGAGACCATAGCAACCGCCATAGTGATACCTGCACTCGGGCCGTCTTTTGGTATTGCGCCTTCTGGGACGTGGATGTGAAGGTCTTTGTCACGAAAATCGTCCTGGTTAATACCGAGTGCCTCGGCACGCGTGCGAACACATGTAAGCGCGGCGCGGGCCGATTCCTGCATAACTTCGCCAAGCTTACCGGTAAGCGTAACTTCACCCTTCCCCCTAACAAGCGTAGTCTCCACTTGCAAAACGTCCCCGCCGACCTCGGTCCACGCAAGGCCGTTGACAAGGCCGATCTCGCTCTTGCGGGCGATATCCTGCTTGCGAAAGCGAATGATCCCGAGCAACTCGCGCACTTTTTCCGCGTCGATAACGGCCCGGAAATCCTCCCTGGCTTCGGAAACCACAAACTTGCGGGCGATCTTTCGCAGGCACGAACCGATCTCGCGCTCGAGATTGCGTACGCCGGCCTCGCGGGTGTAGTGGCGAATGATCTCAAGAATGCCGTCATCCGTAAATTTAACTTTTTCCGCATCAATGCCGTTGTTTTCGGCCGACTTCGCAATAAGATGACGAACGGCGATCTCGCTCTTTTCCCGCTCCGTGTAACCGGAGAGATTGAGGATCTCGAGGCGGTCGAGAAGAGCGGGTGGAATCGTATGAAGCACGTTCGCCGTCGCGATAAAGAAGACGTTCGAGAGATCGTAGTCGACGTCAAGATAATGATCACGGAACGTGTTGTTCTGCTCCGGATCGAGCACCTCTAAGAGCGCTGCACTCGGGTCGCCGCGGAAATCGCGACCGAGTTTATCGACTTCGTCGAGCAGGATCACGGGGTTTACCGTGCCGGCGCGTTTCATCAATTGGACGATCTGTCCAGGGAGAGCCCCGATATAGGTACGGCGATGGCCGCGGATCTCGGCCTCGTCATGAACGCCGCCAAGAGCGAGACGCACAAATTTGCGGCCCGTCGCCTTTGCGATAGATTTGCCGAGCGAGGTTTTACCAACGCCGGGCGCGCCCACAAAGCAGAGGATCGTTCCTTTCGGGTTCTTAACTAGCTGGCGAACGGCAAGGAATTCAAGGATGCGTTCCTTGATCTTTTCAAGGCCGTAGTGATCCTCGTTAAGCGTCTTTTCAGCCTCGGTAAGATCGTGGATCTCCTCGGAACGGCTCTGCCAAGGCACGCTGATCAGCCAATCGAGATAGGTGCGGGAAACTGTGCTTTCGGCGGACATCGGCGGCATCGCTTCGAGCCGCGAGAACTCCTGCATTGCGCGGTCTTTGGCTTCCTCGCTCATGCCTGCTTCTTCGATCTTTTTCTTTAATTCTTCGAGCTCAGCCTTTTCATCCTTGCGGCCGAGTTCCTTGTGAATGGCTTTGATCTGCTCGTTCAGATAATATTCGCGCTGGTGTTTGTCCATCTGCTTTTTGGTACGCGAATGTATGGAGCGATCAAGCTGGCGTTTTTCAATCTCGGTTTCCAGAACCTCGCAAAGCTTTTGCAGGCGTTCCTGCACCGAGAAAGTTTCCAGAAGCTCCTGCTTTTCCTCGACGCTTATGCGGAGGTGCGATGACATTGCATCGGCGATCTGTGCGGCGGAAATTCCTCTTAGAGAGGCATGAAGCGCATCGGTATATGCATCCGGCGATACGCGTAAGAATTGTTCGACAAGCGTGTGGATCTTTTGCAGCAGCCCGTCAGTACGGTAGCCCGATTCATCGCTCGAAGGAACTTTTCGGACATGGGCGAAGAACATCCCGTCCTCGTTTTGCTCGACGCGTACGGACTGGCCGCGCTCGCGACCCTCGACAACGACTTTGATCTGGCCGTTCTCCTGGCGCTGAGCCTGGAGAATGCGGCCAAGAGTCCCTACCGTGTATATCTGACCCGGCTGCGGCTCATCGATGGTCGCGTCGTGCTGGGTGGCGAGAAAAATATCGCGCTCGCCGGTCATTGCCTGCTCGAGGGCGCGAACTGAACTGGGACGACCGATCTTGAAGGCCACTTTCGTATAAGGAAAGATGACCACATCACGGATGGGAACCATCGGGTAACGTTTGATGTCCGAAGGCATTTGGTCGGTAAATTCTTGCATACAAACTTTCAGTTACGGGTAAATACTTCTATGAAAATTAAAGGTTAAAGGGTTAACTTAATTTACTCAAAATTCGCCAAGAAAGGCAATCTGAAATCGGGGGAAAAGCAAATTCTGTAAATACCCTGTAATGCTCTTTAATAAATTACCATTGGCCTCGATATTTTAATTTTAAATAATGGTGCGAAGAATTTCTAGTTTTTTGCGACGTGGATGTAGAAATATTGTTTATGCATACGGTAAATCTGCCCGCAAAAAGCGCAAAAAGGAATATGAACAAAAAAAGCAGCCCTTGACCGGCTGCCTTTTAGAACAATTATAAACATGAACCTGATATCTAAAACGGACATCACGCCGCTTCGTCGATGCGGCCCGCAACCACCTCGAATACCGGGGTCTTTTTCTCGATCATATCCTTTGTAATAAGCAGATCTTTCACCTTTTTATCAGATGGAAGGATATACATCGATTCGAGCAGGATTTCTTCGAGTATCATCATCAACCCGCGGGCGCCGACCTTTCGCTTGTTGGCTTCGGTGGCTATGGCTCGAAGCGCATCGTCGGTAAACTTCAAGCCGATGTTATCGAATTCGAATTTACGCTGGTATTGACGGATCAGAGCATTTTTGGGCTCCGTCAGAATCTTGACCAACGCTTCTACGTCGAGCTCCTGAAGCGTCCCGATAACCGGAAGACGGCCTACAAATTCGGGGATCAGGCCGTAATGCATCAGATCCTCGGGCTCAAGCTGGCGGATCGCCTGATTGTGGCGTTCGAGGCTCGATTTGATCTCCGCCTGAAAACCAAGTGATTTGTTGCGAAAACGTTTTTCGACGACCTTTTCAAGACCGATAAATGCGCCGCCGCATATGAAAAGAATATTGGTCGTGTCGATCTGTATAAAATCCTGCTGCGGGTGCTTGCGGCCTCCGCCCGTTGGGATATTCGCGATCGTTCCCTCAAGAATCTTTAGAAGCGCCTGTTGGACACCTTCGCCTGACACATCGCGTGTGATCGAGGGGTTGTCGTCCTTGCGGCAGATCTTGTCGATCTCGTCGATGTAAATAATTCCCTGCTGAGCACGCTCGACATCGTTATTTGCCGACTGTAGAAGGCGAAGCAGAATATTCTCGACATCTTCACCCACGTAACCGGCTTCGGTCAGGCTTGTCGCATCCACGATGCAGAACGGGACGCTTAAAACCCTGGCGAGCGTTTGCGCAAGCAGGGTTTTGCCCGTACCTGTGGGCCCGATAAGGAGAATGTTGGATTTTTGAAGTTCAATGTCCGAACGCCGCTTTGCAAGCTCCAGGCGTTTATAGTGTTGATAAACCGCCACGGAAAGCCGCTTCTTCGACTCATCCTGGCCGACAACATACTCGTCAAGAAACTCTTTTATTTCGAGCGGCTTGGGAAGCGCACTTCTTACACCCGTGCTTTCGGTTTGCTCGTCGTCATTGATGATCTCGTTGCAAATATCGATGCACTCGTTACAAACATACACGCCAGGGCCCGCGATAAGCTTGCGAACATCGTTCTGCGACTTACCGCAAAATGAGCAGGATAAGAGTTCTTCAGTTCGTCGGAATTGTGGCATAAATTCTGGTTTACCGGGTTAACCGAGTTGGAGACTATTTCTCCCGGTGCTCGATCACCTCGTCGATCAGACCATATTCCTTGGCCTGGACCGGCGACAGGATGCGGTCGCGTTCGACATCGAGTTCGACCTGGTCATAGCTCTGTCCACTATGATGCGCCAAAATGCGCGAAGTCATCTCGCGCATGCGAATAATTTCTTCAGCCATGATGCGAACATCGGTGGCTTGGCCCGACGCCCCGCCCGAAGGTTGGTGGATCAGGATACGCGAGTGCGGCAGCGCAAATCGCTTACCCGCCGCACCGGCGCAAAGCAGCAATGCCCCCATCGAAGCACATTGGCCGACGCAAATAGTAGTCACATCGTTTTTGATGAACTGCATCGTATCGTAGATGGCCATTCCCGCGGTGATCGATCCGCCGGGGCTATTGATATATAAATTAATATCGCGTTCGGGATCTTCTGCCTCGAGAAAAAGAAGCTGTGCAACGATCAGATTAGCGATCATGTCATCGATCGGGGTGCCGATGAAAATGATGCTGTCTTTCAAAAGCCGGGAGTAAATGTCGAATGCTCTTTCGCCTCGCGAAGTTTGCTCGACAACCATTGGGACTAAAGCCATAATTTCCTCTCTAATTTTCTAATAATCGTTTCAAACGGGATAAAGTTTAAGAGCTAGTTTAATAAAGGGAAGTTAAGTGGTTGAAAAGACGGCTAATTGCCATCCTGCGACACTAGATTTTACACCTTCTCTTTCAAAAATCAAGGACAAAAAGCGTTCGTTAACTCTTTTCCTTGGCCGCCTTCTTCTTCGGTTCCTTTGCCGCGGCCGGTTTTTTCCCGGAAGTTTCCTTCTTTTTCGACGCTTTTGGAGGTCTTTCCTCTTCTTCAAAAGGCGCGCCACTGACGGTTTCGTCGACCCACTCCCCATCGACGACCTGAGCTTTCGAGATCAAAGCCTCGATAGCTTTGCGTGTCCGGAGGTTGTTGCGGATATTATCTTCTCCGCCCTGCTTCGTCAGTGATTCACGAATCTCATCTGCCGAGGTCTTATAATACTCGGCCATTTTACCGATCTCTTCCGAAACCTCATCATCCGAGACCTCGACACCCTCTACGTCGGCCAATTTCTCCAACAGCATTGCGCCGCGAACGTCGCGCTCTGCCTGGGTTTGCATTTGGCTATAGGCCATTTGCACAAAATCGGGTTCGACCTTGTTCAAATCGACTCCGCGCTGCTGCAGGTCTTGTGCAAAATTGTTCAAAAGATTACGCGCCTGATTCTCGATGAGGGTTTGCGGAACCTCGAACGCGTGATTCTCGATCAGTTTGGCGATGGCGTTGTTTCTTAGCCGCGCATCGGCGTCAGACTCGGCGTATTTCTCGAGGTCGTCGCGCAATTTCTTGCGGAGGTCCTTCATCGACTTGTAGCCTTCATCGAGGCTCACTGCCCACTCATCAGTCAATTCAGGGGTTTCCATCGTACCGACAGATTTTATTTTTGCCTTGTAATCCACGGTTTTACCGGCAAGCTGCTCGGAAGAAAAATCGGCTGGATACTCAACCCGAAACTCTTTATCTTCATCCTGTTCGACACCGATAAGATTCTCAGTAAAAGCTTTTTCGATTACCTCATCGCCAAGCGGTATCTCGAGGTCTTCTGCCGTAATCGGCTCCGCATCGGGTTCATTCACAAACGTGCCTTCAAGATCGACAATGACCGTATCGCCCATAGCGGACTTGCGTCCCTCGACCGGCATAAGCGCCGATTGCTGCTGCTGGCGTTTCGCGATCAGATCTTCGATCTCGGAGTCGGATACGGGTTTTACGCGCCTCGTCACCTCAAGGCCCTTTGCCTCGGGCGCCGGTATCTCGGGCATTACCTCGACATGGACGTGAAACGACAGCGGCTGCGAGCCATTTACCTTTATGTTCTCGGCATCTTCGAGGTGAAGGCCGGGTTCGGTCAGAGGATGAAGGCCGTGTTCCTGGATGGCCTCGGCCACGATCGCGGGCACTACTTCCTGCAGCACCTCGCTTTTGATCTCTTCACGAAAGCGAAGGCGGACCACATCGAGCGGCGCAAACCCTCTACGGAAACCCGGAACGCTTGCCTTGCTGGCATATTTCTTGCTCACCTTGGCATAGGCATCCTTAAGGGCATCGCCCTCTACCTGGACCTTGATCTCTTTTTGTGTCGGGGAGACGTCTATTAATTCAGTTTTCATTATCATTTTCCGGCAGCTTGCAGGTCATTTCAGCTATTACTTCCGCACTACTTGCCAGCTTTAAAGCTACCTAATTTTGCTGATTCTAATCCCTATTCTCGGTACATTTCAGTGTTAAATCACACATGAAAAGAATAACTAAGTTGAAAGTGAATGTCGAACTAGGAGCGGCCTGCAAAAGAAGACGGCCGCGTTTCGAATGTCGAACACGGCCGCATCTTTTAATGTGCTAGCTTCTTTAGTCCCAATAGACGGTGAACCGGTAACGATCGTTCCCGCCCTTACGGTCGTCAACACGGATGATCGCGGTCCAGTTATTGCGGCGGCTCGGTTGTTGGAGCACAAAAACGTTGCCGCGGCCATTGGTCTTTTCTACGCGTACCGTAGTGTTATTACGGGGCATGCGACCGTTAAACCTGGACCATTCGTCGGTGGTCATCTGTCCGCTGACGGTGTTCGTGGTTGCATTACGGTTTTTGATCAGCACGTTTACCTTGGCATCGACCGTACCACGCCATTCCATGCTTCCAGATTGGGCCTGGGCCTGCTGAAAACTGCCCAAAACAATAAAGAACAAAACAAAAACAAATCCGAAAAATAACTTATTCGTAATCCTCATCTTATTATCTCCTTGTCCACTTGGGTCTAAAACTTGGTGCTGAGGGCGAGACTCGAACTCGCACGCCTTTCGGCACTAGATCCTAAGTCTAGCGCGGCTGCCAATTACGCCACCTCAGCACATTTGCGGGTTCTCAAGAATGAATTTATCGAATTAGCCAATAAATGTCTAGCTTGCCGAAAAACGGTACCGGGCCGAACGATACGGGAAAGATGCTTCACTCTCCGGGATATTTTTTCTTATATTCCTCGAGTACGCGGTCCGTGCGCATCTCCGCGATCGCTATCGGGGTATTCTCGGGCAATTTACGAGTCTCTTCCTTCTTCGCCAAGAGCTTATATCCGCCAAAGCCGATCGCACCCACCACGGCGAGCAAAAACACGTACCACAGCAGCGAATAAACGATACCAACGGCCCAGAAACCGAACCAGATTAATAGAAGCAAACCGAAAATAACCAGCAGCCACTTGATAAATTTCATATCTCTCACCGCCCCTTGATAACCATTTTAACTCATTTCGCAAAAGCAGTGCCAAAATCGTATAATCCAACCTGATTTCAATATTTCGTGAGGTTATCACCCTTGTTTTCTCGAACAGTCCCGATCAAAGAGATCGCCGTACAACTCAACGCAGAATTTTCCGGAGATGCAGCGATCCAGGTTTCGGATGTCACGCACGATTCGCGGCAAGCCCGGTCCGGAGCGCTGTTTGTCGCGATCAAGGGATCGACGATGGACGGGCACCGGTTCGTTGAGGACGTTATTCACCATGGCGCGGCGGGCATCATATCCGAAATCGACCGTCCCGGAAATTTTGAAGGCGCGTGGCTTAAGGTCGAGGATGCGCGTGTAGCGCTCGCAAAAGCAGCGGCTGTGATAAACGGCAATCCTTCGCATCACCTGGACCTTATCGGTATAACGGGAACAAACGGTAAAACAACGACGACCTATCTCTGCTTTGCGCTTGCGGAAACCGCGGGTGAAAAAGCCGCGATGCTTACAACGGTCGAATACCGGATCGGCGAAAGATCGGAACCGGCCGTCAGGACCACGCCGGAGGCATCGGACACTAATCGTTTTCTGCGCGAGGCGGTCGATGAAGGCTGCAAGACGGCGGTAATGGAAACGTCGTCGCAGGCGATAGACCTTCACCGCTGCGACTGGCTGCGGTTCAAGGTCGGGATATTTACAAACCTGACGCGCGACCACTTGGACTATCACCACACGATGGAGAACTATTTCGACGCGAAAAAGAAGCTTTTCGACGGGAGATTGGGTGAAGAAATGCCCTCGAGCGTAATAAATATCGACGACGAGTGGGGCGTGAGACTGGCTTCGGATCTGAAAGCAAATGGCCAGAGAGTCGTGACATTTTCGCAAAAGGGCGAGGCGGACCTGATGGCGAGCGATATCGAGGTTTCTATGGTCCGGGGTACGTCATTCCTACTCAAGACCCCCGCGGGTGAGCGGAAGATCATTTCCCCGCTAGTAGGTAAACCGCACGTTTACAACATGCTGGCCGCAACGGCGTCGGCGCTCGAACTTGGTTACGATCTCGGGGGCATTGAAAAGGGCCTCGCAACATGCACCGGGGCGCCGGGACGATTTGAAAAGGTCCCGCATGACGGCGATTTTGCGGTGGTGGTCGATTATGCGCATTCTGACGATGCATTACTGAACACGCTAAAGACCGCGCGTGACCTGACACGCGGGCGGATAATTACAGTCTTCGGCTGCGGCGGCGACCGCGACAAGACCAAAAGGGCCCCGATGGGCGAGGTTGCGGGCCGGAACAGCGACCTGGTCATCGTTACCTCGGACAATCCGAGGACCGAAGACCCGATAAAGATTATCGAGCAGATCGAGACTGGTTTAACGGGAACGAATTGTCCTTACAATGTAGTTTCCGATAGGCGGGAAGCGATCTATACGGCGATCTCGAGGGCGAAGCCGGAGGATGTAGTACTAATTGCGGGTAAAGGGCACGAGACCTACCAGATCATCGGAAACGATAAGTTTCATTTTGACGACCGCGAGGTAGCACTTGAAGCAATCATGAAAATAGCCGAGTAAGGCTAATCATTTCCTGAGCGAATCGACGAATTTTTCGAGGAAATCTTGCTGAGCGGGAGAGATCTCTATAAACCGGACGGCGAAGCCTATTTCATAAACGTGATTAATGACCTCACCCAAAAACTGGACCTTCATTCCGTCCGTCAATGGAAGAAAAATCTTTACGGTTTCAGAATCGTCCACTTCTCCGGACGATAATACAAAACAACCGAGAACGCTGATATCGCTGACCGTGCCAGGCCTTCGGCCGACGGATCCTTCCCATTCGATGTCAATATTGACACTATAGCGCTCCGTAGTACGACGCTCCTTACCGCTTCTTCGATCCAGAATGGACATTTCGATGATCTTATTCCCCCGTACTGGCCTCTTTTGCCCGCTTGCTCACCAAATAATAATAAACGGGTAATCCGAGCAAAATCAGGAAAATACCCACAAAAGACTGCTTAGGTTCGCTTGATACCGTACTCACAAGCAGCCAACCCGCTACCAGCAGGAACAGGACCGGAACAATGGGATATCCAAAAGCTCTATAGGGCCGTTCTGCATCGGGATATTTTTGTCTAAAAACAAATATCGAAGCTGTTACAAGCGCGTAAAAGATCCACGAGCCGAATACGACGTAGTTGGTCAGCGTATCGAACGAGCCGCTCAAGGCCAGGATGCAAGCGAGTATGCCCTGAAATATCAGCGACCGAACCGGCACATGCGTGGCCGAAAGCTTTGCGAGTCCGCGATGCATAAGGCCGTCCTGCGCCATCGCGTACGGTACGCGCGACCCTGCGAGTATCGAGGTATGCAATGTCCCGAGAGACGAAAGCATCAAGCCAACTGTAAATATCGCGACCGCGACCCCGGTGGCAAAGGTTGTAACATCGCCGCCAAAAAATCTCGAAACGATCGACATTGCAACGGACGAACTCGTCGGAACGGATGCGATAGTCGTGGGGTCAAGGATAAAGAAATAACCGATGTGAACAAAAACGTAGAGTACGATAACCAGGATCGTACTTCCGATGATCGCGAGCGGAATATTACGATTCGGATCTTTTACCTCGCCGGCAACGAAGGTCAAGTTGTTCCAACCATCATAACCCCACAGTGCGCCAAGCATAGCTGCCGCAAACCCCGCGGCGAAACTGAATCCCGGTGTGCCGTACCTCACTGATTCCGCAACTCCAGTACAGGTACCGCCTGCTTCGATCATCGAAAAATTCCCGAAGCTGCCGCCGGTAACAAACAAAAACGCGCCTAATCCAACGAAAAGAATCAGGAAAATCTTTACGCCGGTGAGCACCGTGGCTATCTGCCCGCTTAGGCTTACAGTGGCACAATTTATCGTCGTGAAGATAACGATCACCATTATCGCGACGATCTGCAGCAAACCGATCTCGAATTCACTGCCCCAAATAGTTGTCTTTAGAAATACCGTCTTGGCGACCTGTCCGCCGAGGAAATCGTTCATCCCGATCGCAAAAGCTACCGCGGCTGCGGCCTGCGAACCCGGTTTAGCGATGAACATCTGCATCCAGCCATAAAGAAAGCTGGAGGCTTTTCCAAACGAATCACGCAAAAAGACGTATTCCCCACCAGCTTCGGGCTTCATTGCCGTCAGTTCGGCGTAGGTCAGGGCTCCGGCGAGGGATAGCAATCCGGCCGCGATCCACGCCAGTATCACCCAGGTTGGACTGCCCACATTACACGTCATCACGCGCGCCTTCAGGAAAACACCGGTCCCAATCACGTTCCCGATAATGACCGAAACCGCGGCAAGAAGGCCGAGGGCCCGGATCAGTTTTTGTTTGTCGTCGATATTCGGAATCATAGGTTTCGGATGGGAAATTAAATGAAATAACCAAACAAGTTGGAGATATATTACGCGAAAACCCTGCGCAAGTGAAATCATCGACGCGGCTGGGTTCGTGATAGAATCCGGGTGTGCGTGAAATCGGTATTTCGGCGGATGAACTTGTAGGCAGGCTGCTTGCTCTACCGGGCGAGCGACGGGTCTCAATACTGGACAGCTCCGGTGTCGGGCACCTGGGCTCGCACCTGCTTATCGCCGGTTTTGATCCGGTCGAGTCGATAGAGATTTCAGGAGAGAACGCTCAGGAAACAATTGCAATTTTTGAAGAGAAACTATCGGGCGATCTGTTTGGAGTATTTACTATTTCTTACAATCTCGGCCTAAAACTCGAGAAAATTAAGCCGCGAACGAAAAAGTTTGACGCTTTTCCCGAACCAGATATTTATCTCGCACTTTTCGAAACGCTTATCATCCATGATTACGGTACGGGTAAAACATACCTTACCGGAAAAGAAAATCGATTTGACCAGGTCGAAAGAGCGTTGTTGTCGGCTACTCCTTTCGCTCAAGCAGAATCCCGCGGGCTATCGTGCAACTTTCAATCGAATTTCACTAAAGGCGAATATATATCCGCGATCGGGCAAATAAAGGAATATATCCGTCATGGCGATACCTACCAAACCAATCTGACTCAGCAGCTTCGCGTGAAATTGCCTGACAACGCAACGCCGCAGCGCATTTTTTTGAATCTCAGGCGTGACCACCCGGCCGCGTTCGCCGCATTTATTGGGAGGGGTGGATCAACGGTCGTTTCAGCCTCGCCCGAGAGATTTTTCAAGGTATCCGAAGACCGCTCGATCTCGACATCGCCGATCAAAGGCACAAGACCCCGTGGAAAAACGCCCGACGAGGATAACGCCTTGAGAAACGAACTGCTCACCAGCGTAAAAGACCGTGCCGAGAATGTAATGATCGTCGACCTACTGCGAAACGATATCGGCCGGATCTGCGAATTCGGCAGCGTGCACGTTGAGAAGCTTTGCGACCTGGAAGAGCACCCATCGCTTTTCCACCTTGTTTCGACCGTAAACGGCGAATTGCGGCCAGGCATCATGATTTCCGATATTCTCCGGGCTGTTTTCCCCTGTGGATCGATCACCGGTGCGCCGAAGATACGAACCATGCAGATAATCGACGAGATCGAGACAGCGGACCGCGGCCTCTCCATGGGTGCGATAGGAGTATATTTACCGCCATCATGGGATCTTGGCCTCGGAACCTGGGACTTGAGTGTTGCAATACGGACTATGGTAATACGCGATGGTGAGGCGGTCTTTAATGTAGGCGGGGGAATCGTGATCGACAGCGACCCCGAAAAGGAATACGAGGAGTCGATGCTGAAGTCGCGGGCATTGTTGGAAGCGTTTGGGGTAGACCGGTCATGAGTGCAGCCTGAACGAGATCGGCATCAACGAATAACTCCGAAATAAAAAATCGGGCGCGTTTTGATTTCATACACGAATGGGGGGAATATTACCGATTTAGTTAGGCATTGTTACGTAATAAGTAAAAGTTATTTGAAAAATAAAGCTATTGGGGACATTTAAGCTCCTGCTTTCTCTTGAGTTTACGTCCTGCGAACCTTTGGCGGTATGTGAATTGCAATTTTGATCTTTAGAAAATAGAGAAAGGAATGGAGAAGTATATGAAAATCGTCAAATTATCTTTAATAACTTTTACGCTCGTCGTCTTTTTAACAGCTTGTGGTTCGAACCAGCCGGAAACCGTGTCTACCGATCAGAATCCGATCGCGGGGGCCGCCGCGAACACGTGGGCGAGGGAAAATCTCGACTTGCAGGCGGTCGGCACTTTGCTTGAAAAAGCAGACGATGCGGAAGAGTTTGAGTATTTACTCAACTCGGAAGAGGGCGTGAACAATCTCGACTTAAACGGCGACGGCTACGTTGATTACATCAGCGTCCGCGAATTTGACGACCGCTACGACGACCAACGCGGTTTTTCGCTATTTTCGACGTTCGGTCCCGACCTGATCCAGGAAATCGCACAGATCATCTTTTATCGAGATCGGTCGGATTATCAGGGCTCGAGAGTTTTATTGGTCGGAAACGATCAGATCTACGGCGATGACTATTACTACGAGACAAATTGGCTCGATAGAAACGTGGCGGTCGCGAGTTGGATATTTACGGACCGCGACGACTTTTACCGCTCGCCTTACTATTACGGTTATTATCCCGACTACTACGAAGTTTATGAAGTGGTCGAAACGCCCGTTTATGTGACCAGGATTCGGCAGTATTACGACGAACCGGTATTTGTGAGAACAGCGCAGCCACCGGTTTACATAACGAATATCAAGATCAAATCCCCGAATAAAGGCAAGTCGTGGAATAAGATCTACGCCCGGCTAGCCAAGCCGAACAGGGAGCAGGCAGAATTCCGAAAAAATAATCCCAACAAACCCGCCTTTGTTCCGGTGAAAAAGGGCGATAAGAAACAGTTTGAGCGGACCGAGGTTCGAAACGGCCATCCGGAACGGGTGGATCGGATCGAGATGCCAAAAGGTAATCCGAACCGAATTGAAAAACCTCGAGAGATCAGGATCGACACACCCGTTCGGCAGCAGAGACAAAGACCGAATCGCATCGACAAACCCGGCAAAAGCATGAACGAACGACCGGCAATGCGGGGAAATCCGAATAGAATCGCGAGAGACCCGATCAATCGGCCCAGCAGAGTTCAGCAGCAGCCGGTAAGACAGCAAAAACCGCAAGGCAATCCGCATGGGCCGAAAAATAGTCCCGGCGGAAAAGGCGGAGGCAAAGGCGGAAAAAAAGGCTAGATAATTCCCGATCTTAATTTTTGAATTCGATTGTCTTCACCGGGCAATCGAATTTTTAAACATTAACGATAAGAAAGATTTGGCACGCGTTTGAAATAGAGGGAACATTTTTATCTTCATTGGTGTCTAACTCCCAAAACACTGAAAGGGAGAGAATATGACAAAGCCGAATATCAACGTTACACCGCTTATCGACGTCCTCCTGGTGCTGCTGATCATTTTTATGGTGATCACGCCGCTGAAACCAAGCGCTTTCCAGGCAAAGATACCGCAGGAGCCAAAACCCGGGGCCGAACCAAACCCACACACACTTGTTGTTTCGGTCAGTAAGGATTCGTCTCTCAGCTTAAATAAAGAATCGGGGATCGGAACTGTCGAATCTCCGGAAAGAGTCGTCTCGATACTAAAGGAAACCTTTGCGCAGCGGGTGACGAACCGGGCTTTTTCCGAGGCCCTGACGGGAGAGAATGGCCTTTCCGAAGAAGAGCGGATCGAGAAGACAGTTTTTATAAAAGCGCCGCGGGGGTTGGATTATGGGAGCGTGGCAAAAGTGATAGATGCAGTGAAACAATCCGGGGCGCGACCGATCAGCCTGCAGATCGACGACTTAACGGAGAACTGATAACGGAGAACGGATACCTCATCAAATAATCCCGTTATCGGTTCTCTCTTTTCAGTTCTCAGCTTTAAAAATCGTGTTATAATTTTGGTGCCTGAGATGTAATGGAGCTATGTCAATAGAGCCAATTTTTCCGCTCTCCTTTTAAACTAACGGTTGATGGTGAATTACTACGACATTCTGAAAGTTTCACCAAAGGCATCGAACGCCGAGATCAAATCGGCATATCGCCGCCTTGCGCGTAAGCTGCACCCGGATGTGAACGGCGGATCTGAAGAGACCGCGCGGGATTTCGCCAGGATCGCCCGTGCCTACGGCATTCTGGGAAACCCGAAAGAGCGGGCAAGCTACGATCAGAGCCTCCTGCAGGCAGAATTCAATACGTCCAACGGCGATTCGGTCTTTTCTTCCTCAAATGCGTATGCCAGCCGAATGCGGCAGATGGTTTATGAAAAACGGTATAACGAGATAATCGATCGGATGATCGCCGATGAGCGGCAGGAATCCATCGATCTTCAGAAAGTGATCTTTCCTACTGTTTCCCTGTTCGTTTCCACAATATTTGTCGGCATATTTAAGCCTATGTTCTTTACGAACGCCGCGATCATCGGAAAGATAATCCTTATTTCGCTGTTCGTTGCGGGTCTCATCCACCTTTTCAGCCGTCTGCGGTCCGGGTTTGAACGTTATACATATGACGAGACCGTGATCCACGATTCCATTCTGGATGGCAATGAACCCGAGCAGAGGCCTTATTCGCGCCTGACCGCCGGAGCTTTCCTGGTGATCGGTTTGCTGGTATGCCTTGGCATCGGGGTCGCAGTGGGAAATTACCTGGAGCTTTTTGTCGCGGCTTCGATGCCCAATATGTATTCGTCCTCTCTTCGGCCGGAGTTTGTATTTTACCCGCCGATCATAGTATTGCTGGTCGATCTGATGCACGCATTTGTTTCCCGTCTGGATGTTTAGATCGGCCAGTGAATCGAAGCCACTTCTCAGCCATAGACTTGACACTTTTCCGGCGGGTTCGTATAATCTGAAGTTTGTCTTAGGAAAGACTTTTGTAGGATTAGTTCAAAATTATTTAGAGGATATTAATGGCAAATCATAAATCAGCCGAGAAACGTGTAAGGCAGAATGAAAAGCGAAAGGCTATAAACCGCAGCAATCGCACCAAGTTACGTACACAGATCAAAAAGCTCCGCACCGCTCTGGCCAGCCACGATAAGGGCGCGAGCACTGAGCTTTTAAACCCGACCGTTTCGTCGATCGACAAAGCGGTCAACAAAGGTATCATTCACAAAAATACGGCGGCCCGTTATAAATCGCGGTTAACGAAGCACGTCGGCGAGTTAAGTTAAGATAACCGCCTCACAATAGTTTTTCTCCTTTGACTAAACGGGAGCGTGTCCTAAGCGGGGCGGCTCCCGATTTTTTATTTTTGAACATCATTTCGCGTTATTAGTTTGCGCGATGATCCCTGACCTTCTATATTCGAAGCTTTAGAGGAGTTCCCCTTTTGCCCGAAAAGAAAAATTACCGCTATTACGACCTGATCATGGCAGCCTTTGTCACAGTGCTGCTTTGCTCTAACCTGATCGGTGTACAGAAAACATCAACGGTAGACCTACCCTTCTACGGTGAGTATGTTTTCGGGGCCGGGGTCCTATTCTTTCCTATAAGCTATCTCTTTGGCGATATTCTTACAGAAGTTTATGGATATGCCCGATCCCGCAGGGTAATTTGGGCGGGATTCGCTGCTTTGATTTTCGCATCGCTCATGTCATTGGTCATCACTTGGTTGCCCGCCGCGAAGGTAATGTCCGCGGACAAACAAGCAGCAATAAATCTAATTTTCGGCCAGGTTCCCCGGATCGTAACAGTTTCCCTCCTCGCATTTTGGATAGGTGAATTTATCAATTCATTTGTCCTTGCGAAAATGAAACTGTTGTTTGCGGGTAAATTTCTTTGGATAAGAACTATCGGTTCTACCATATTCGGGGAGATCGCCGACACCTTGATCTTTTATCCGATCGCCTTTTATGGGGACTGGACCAACGAACAGCTTATTAGCGTAATGATCGGCAACTATTTCATCAAGGTGCTTTGGGAAGTTGCGGCCACCCCGTTCACCTATTTTATTGTGGGTTATTTAAAGCGTGCGGAGCATGAGGATTATTTCGACCGGGATACCGATTTCAACCCCTTCTCTCTCGAAGCCTAAGCGGCTTAATTCTTGCAACAACAAAAGTTGGCGAGATTTTGCTTCAGCGTATATTAGATCACCCGCAGGGAAAAGTCCTAAATTTATCTAAATTAATATAAAAAAATCTAAACGTGGGAAGCTCAGCGGATCTTTTGCAAAATGTCGTCGAATCTCGGATGACCGCGGACAGGGTCGGCCCGTGGATCGACGAGAAGGGCAACGTGCTCCAACTCCTTTTGTTTTAACGAGTTTTCGAGATAATCGAACCCTTCGTCGATGCGATCTAAGGCGACGTAAACATAGAAATTGTCCATCAACAGCGAGTCCGTCTGACGCTCTGCTTCCTCGAGTGCCTTGACCGCTTTCTCGGTATCGCCGCCAATTGCGTGGAGATATCCGAGAACCGCAAGGCGGCTAGGGCTGGGCGCCGATTCGTAGCCCTTTTGCATCAGATCGAGGCCCTTTTCGCGTTCACCGGTCATCGCGTAGCAGATAGCCATTGCCGGATAGAGCGGTATGCAGTCCGGATATAACTCCAGCGTCTTTTCGG
>Ga0193752_1001889_pt1 | contig 16681 bp, 10 predicted proteins | sample H1c1metaG_FD_144924 | JGI IMG/M metagenome (GOLD analysis project Ga0193752, IMG submission 144924) | Soil microbial communities from a riparian zone of the East river system, Colorado, United States - H1c1 | ecosystem: Environmental > Terrestrial > Soil > Riparian zone | place: USA: East River... | reverse complement strand
CTTGCGCATGGCGCGCCGAAAATCCAGCGCTTCGTGGATGGATTCCTCCACCAGCGCGGGGCCGCCCGGCGGTTCCATCATCGCCGCCGCCACGTCGCACGACGCAATGATCGCGTACTGCGGCGAAGTGGACGTATGCATCAGGTACGCTTCGTTGAAGGTCTTCAGGTTCAGTTTGCGCTTCTGGCTGTCCTGTACCAGGATTTGCGATGCCTGCGACAGGCCCGCCAGCAGCTTATGCGTGGATTGCGTGGAAAACACCATCGATTCCTTGCACAGCGGACGGTCGCGCCCGATCGCATGCATGCCCTTGTAGAACTCGTGAAACGTGGCATGCGGCAGCCACGCTTCGTCAAAATGCAGCGTATCGACATTGCCGTCGAGCATTTCTTTCAGCGTATCGACGTTGTAGACAATGCCGTCGTACGTGCTCTGCGTGAGTGTCAGCACGCGCGGCTTGGCACTAACTTTGCTGGCGAAAGGATGCGCCTTGATCTTTTTCTCGATGTTCTCCCACTTGAATTCTTCCAGCGGGATCGGGCCAATGATGCCGAAGTGATTGCGTGTGGGCATCAGAAACACCGGAATGGCGCCGGTCATGGTGATCGCGTGCAAAATCGACACGTGGCAATTTCGGTCGACAATAACCACATCGCCCGGCGCCACCGTCGAATGCCATACAATCTTGTTCGAGGTGGAAGTGCCGTTGGTGACAAAAAACAAATGGTCGCAATTGAAAATGCGCGCCGCATTGCGTTCCGACGCCGCCACCGGGCCGGAGTGATCGAGCAACTGGCCCAATTCATCCACCGCGTTGCACACGTCGGCGCGCAGCATGTTCTCACCGAAAAATTGATGAAACATATGCCCCACCGGACTTTTCAGAAACGCCACGCCGCCGGAATGCCCCGGACAGTGCCACGAATACGAACCATCTTGTGCGTAATGCGTTAGCGCCCTAAAGAACGGCGGCGCCAAACCATCGAGATAGGATTTCGTTTCACGCACGATATAGCGCGCCACAAACTCCGGCGTGTCTTCGAACATGTGAATGAAGCCGTGCAACTCGCGCAGCACGTCGTTGGGAATATGGCGCGAAGTCTGCGTTTCGCCATACAGAAAAATCGGGATGTCGGCATTGCGAAAACGGATTTCCTGAACGAATCCGCGCAATTCTTCGATGGTGGACGGCGCTTCTTCCTTGGAAAACTCCTCATCGTCCACCGACAGGATGAACGCGGACGCCCTGCTTTGTTGTTGTGCGAACGACGACAGGTCGCCGTAACTGGTGACGCCCAGCACTTCCAAGCCCTCCCCCTCAATCGCCTTAGCGAGCGCGCGTATGCCAAGGCCGCTCACGTTTTCGGAGCGAAAGTCCTCATCAATGATGATGACGGGGAAGCGAAATTTCATGCAAATCTCCCTGCCGCGCAGGCGCGCAGCGTATGCGACGGAATAATTGGTGACGAACTACGTATTCTGCACCACGATCTTCGGAAACGCCGACGAATGATCCTGCTGCTTTTCGGCGATTTTCACCGCCACTCTGCGCGCGATCTGCTTGTAGATTTGCGTCGCGCGGCTGTCGGGATCGGCCACCACGGTGGGCGTGCCGGAGTCGGCCTGCTCGCGGATGTGAATATCCAGCGGCAGAGAGCCCAGCAGTTCCATGTCGTAATCCTTGCTCATTTTCGCGCCGCCGCCTTCGCCGAAGATGCGTTCTTCGTGCCCGCATTTCGAACAAACATGGATCGACATATTCTCCACGATACCGAGGATCGGAATGCTCACCTTCTCGAACATCTTTAGTCCTTTGCGCGCATCGATCAACGCGATGTCCTGCGGCGTGGTGACAATAATCGCACCGGTCACCGGCACTCGCTGCGCCAACGTAAGCTGAATATCGCCCGTACCGGGCGGCAGATCGACGATCAGATAGTCGACATCGCGCCACTTGGTTTCATTCAACAGTTGTTCCAGCGCCTGCGTCACCATGGGGCCGCGCCACACCATCGGCGTTTCGATATCGATCAAAAACCCAATCGACATCGCCTGCAGGCCGTGGCCTTCCATCGGCTCCAGCGACTTATTGTCTTTGCTCACCGGCTTGCCGCTGATGCCCAGCATCATCGGCTGCGACGGGCCGTAGATATCAGCATCCAGCACGCCGACGTTTGCACCCTCGGCGGCCAGCGCCAGCGCTAAATTCACCGCGGTTGTACTTTTGCCTACGCCGCCCTTACCTGACGCGACTGCGATGATGTTCTTCACGCCGGGCACTAGCTTTACGCCACGCTGCACCGCATGCTTCACAATATTCATCGTTACGTTTGCAGTGACGTTGCCCACGCCTGGCAATGTCTTGAGTTTGGCAGTTATTTCGTCGCGTATCGGCGCAAGTTGGCTTTTCGCGGGATAGCCCAGTTGCACGTCCAGCGACACGTTGTTGCCGTCCACCTTGATGTTGCGCGCCGATTTGCTGGTGATGTAATCCTTATGCGTGTTGGGATCGACGAGCGTTTGCAGCGCGTCCTTGATCTGCTGTTCGGTGATAGCCATGTGAGTCTCTTCCGGTTTGCGGTGATCTGTAGTGAGGGCGGAATTGTAATGAGAATTGACGCCCAAGTGTGAGTTACCGCAGGGGAAACAGAGCGGGATTTGTTACAATTCAAGTCTTTAGCAGCAGTTTCGCAATATCCCCATGACTAAGCGCCGCATATTCGTCACCACTGCCCTGCCCTACGCAAATGGCGCGTTCCATATCGGGCACATCATGGAATATATTCAGGCCGATATCTGGGTGCGTTTCCAGCGTATGCAGGGTCACGAGATCCATTTCGTCGGTGCCGACGATGCGCACGGTGCGCCGATCATGATCGCCGCCGAAAAAGCCGGCAAAACGCCGCAACAGTTCGTCGGCGAGATCGCGGCAGGCCGTAAACGCTATCTTGACGGTTTTCACATCGAGTTCGACAACTGGCATTCCACCGAATCGCCGGAGAACACCGCACTTTCGCAGGATATCTATAAGCGGCTTACCCAAGCTGGGCTGATTTACAAAAAACCGGTCGAGCAACACTTTGACCCGGTCAAAGGCATGTTCCTCGCCGACCGCTACATCAAAGGCGAATGTCCGAAATGTCATGCCAAAGATCAGTATGGCGACGCCTGCGAAGTGTGCAGCTCGGTGTACGCGCCGATGGAACTGATCAATCCGTATTCAACGCTGTCCGGCGCGACACCGGAATTAAAAACGTCGGATCACTATTTCTTCAAACTCTCGGATGAGAAGTGCGTTGCTTATTTGAGAGCATGGCTGGACGAACCGGGCCGACTGCAACCGCAAGTCGCCAACAAAGCGCGCGAATGGCTGGAAGGCAGCGGCGATCAGGCGCTGGGCGATTGGGATATCTCGCGCGACGCGCCTTACTTTGGTATTCCGATTCCCGATGCGCCGGGTAAATATTTTTACGTGTGGCTGGACGCACCGATAGGCTATCTCGCCAGCTTCAAAAATTATTGCACGCGAGTAGGCATCGACTTCGAAAAGTTTTTAGCCGATCCCGCCACAGAGCAGATACATTTTATCGGCAAAGACATCATTTATTTCCACACGCTGTTCTGGCCGGCGATGCTGAAGTTTGCGGGCAGCCCCTACAAAACGCCGAATCACGTCTACGTCCACGGCTTTATCACCGTCTCCGGCGAAAAAATGTCCAAATCGCGCGGTACCGGTATCAGCCCGCTGCGTTATCTCGATGTCGGCATGAACCCGGAATGGCTGCGCTACTACATCGCGGCGAAGCTGAATGGCAATGTCGAGGACATCGACTTTAACCCCGACGATTTTATGGCGCGGGTGAACAGTGATCTGGTTGGCAAGTATGTGAATATTGCGAGTCGCGCCATTCCATTTATTTCCAGGCAGTTTGATTCAACGCTTTCACTTCCCGCTGCAGTGGTGAATAGTTTTAACGATTGGGTTCAGGGAAAAGCGCAAAATCCCAGTGAGCAATGGACAAGTGAAATCGAAAGTAGCGATGAAAACCTCTGGACCTATTTGGAAAACAAAGCAGGTGAAGGGTTGGAAATCCATACAGCTAACATACTGTATTTGATTTATCGGCAATCCACGTTTGTCAGGCTTGACTATGAAAAACGTAATTTTTCTGCCGCACTTAGAACAATTTCATATTTTGCTGGCGTTGTAAATCGATATATTGACCGCTATAAACCTTGGAACCTTGCCAAAGATCTGACAAAAATCGAAGACCTGAGAATTGTTGTAAATGCCGCGGTTCAAAGCTTCCGATTATTAACAATACTACTCAAACCTATACTTCCAACGCTATCGCGCGAGGTCGAACAAATACTAGGGATTGAAACGCTAACTTGGACAGATTTGACATGCTTGCTTCCAAATGGCCACACTATCAATGAATACAAGCATCTTATGACCCGCGTCGACCCCAAACAACTCGACGCATTGTTCGAAGCCAATCAAGAGAACTTGCAGGCAACCCAAAGTGCCTCCCTCATCCCCGGCCCTTCTCCCGAGGGGAGAAGGGAGCAAACCAGTGCATCCTCGCAAAGCGCATCGCAAGCAGACGGTGGTCTCCCCTCTCCCGCCGGGAGAGGGGCCGGGGGTGAGGGAAAGGGGTTGAAACACCCGCCGGTCCCAGAAGACCTGCTCACGTTCGCACGCAAGTTGCGGCAGGAGCAGACCGACGCCGAGCAATTGATCTGGCGTCTGTTGCGTGATCGGCGGCTGGCCGGCGCCAAGTTCCGCAGACAACATCCAGTCGAAGTGGGTGACAAGAAATTCATCCTCGACTTTTATTGTCGCGAGTTGAAGCTCGCAATTGAACTGGATGGCGGGCAGCATCAGGAAGCGCATACCAAGGACGATGCGCGCACTGCCACCTTGGAGAGTCTGGGTATTTCCGTGCTTCGTTTCTGGAACAACGAGGTACTGCAACAGACTGAATCTGTGCTGGAAAAACTTTGGATGACAATCATGGAAAGATCTCCCGCGCCTACTTCGTCAACTTCTCCCTCACCCCTTACCCCTCTCCCGGGGGGAGAGGGGAAAAGTACGGGCGCTGATGCGCCTATTACGATTGACGACTTCGCCAAAGTCGATCTGCGCATCGCGAAAATCGTAAATGCCGAACACGTCGAAGGCGCCGACAAGTTGCTGAAGCTCACACTCGATGTCGGCGTGCTGGGCACGCGTCAGGTGTTTGCGGGCATCAAGTCGGCGTACGATCCAGCCACGCTGATCGGCAAACTCACCGTGGTTGTCGCCAATCTCGCACCGCGCAAGATGAAGTTCGGCCTTTCCGAAGGTATGGTGCTGGTCGCATCAAACGAAGTCGCGGCCAAAACCGCTCCGGGCGAAACGCCGGGCTTGTTCATGCTGTCAGCGGATAGCGGCGCGCAACCGGGCATGAAGGTAAAATAACGTAAGTATTTGTTTTTATTGTATATTTTAATACCAACTCGCTAATGACACTGCACAGCGTAGAAGCCATCGCCATCGACATTCCGCTGCCTCAGAATTTCGGCGGCTCGACGTACAACGTGCTGAAACGCAGCACGGTGATCACGCGCCTGCGCACCAAGGATGGCTTGACCAGCAACGTCTACAACGGCGACAACCGCGAACACGCGGGCGAGATTGCGCGGCTGATCCGCGAGGTGCTGTTTCCGCTGGTGAAGGGCGCGAACATTTTCGAGTACGAGCGCATCTGGGAAAAAATGTTCGCGCTCACCATTGCGCAGGGCGACCGCAAGACGCTGATGGAAGCAATTTCTTGCATGGATTGCGCGATCTGGGATTTGATCGGTCGGTGCCTTGGCAAGTCAGTACGTGAACTGCTCGGCGGTTATCGCGACACGCTGCCGATTATTTCCATCGGCGGTTACTACATGCCGGGCAAGAAGCTCGCCGACTTCGGCAAGGAAGTGGAGTCCTATCGCAAAGCGGGCATGGCGGGCTGCAAATTCAAGGTCGGCGGACTCACGCCCGCAGAAGACGCCAAACGCGTGGCGGTGGCGCGGAAAGCCGTGGGCGATGATTTCATGATTTGCGTCGATGCCAATCGCGGCTGGAACGCGCAGGATGCGATTCAGTTCGCGCGTCTGATCGAGCACCTGAATATCGCGTGGTTCGAGGAGCCCTGCCATTGGTACGACGACGCCGCGATGATGGCGCGCGTGAGGAAGTCGATCCGCATGCCGGTCACCGCCGGCCAGAGAGAAATCACCTGCCAGGGCGTGCGGCGGCTGCTCGATGCCGGCGCCGTGGACTACGTGAACTATGACGTCTCCGAAGGCGGCGGCGTCACCGACTGGCGGCGCGTTGCCGGGCTATGCGCCACCGCCGGCGTGCGCATGGCGCATCACGAAGAAGCACAGATCGCATCGCAACTCTTGTCCGCCGTGCCACACGGCACTTACGCCGAATGCTTTGCGCATCCGGAGCGCGATCCGATCTGGCAGCGCATGTGGCTGAATCGCCCGCAGGCGAAAAACGGCATGATTAAAGTGTTGAACCTGCCGGGCTTTGGTATTGAGCTGGATGAGAAAATGGTGAAGCAGTACCGAATCAATTAGACATGCGCTCCCTCGGCACGCTCAGGTTTTTTTGACCGCAATCGCCGTCAATATTCCCTGCATCAGCGCTACCGGCGTCGGCGGACAACCCGGCACCGCCACATCGACCGGAATCACGTTCGATACGCGCCCACGGCTGGCGTAGTTCTCGCCGAAAATGCCACCGGTACAGCCGCAATCGCCGACAGCCACCACCAGCTTGGGGTCGGGCGTCGCATCGTAAGTGCGCTTTAGCGCAACCTCCATGTGGCGAGATACGGGCCCGGTCACCAGCAACATATCCGCGTGGCGCGGGCTAGCCACGAACTTGATGCCCAAGCCTTCGAGATTGTAGTACGGGCAATTCAACTGGTTAATCTCCAGTTCGCAGCCGTTGCAAGATCCGGCATCGACATGGCGTATTGCCAGCGACCCGTGAAAACGTTCCAGCACCGCTGCCTGCAATCGATCCAGCGTCACGCGCAGCGCATCATCGGGCTGCGGATACGCTTCGGTCTTGATGCCGGTTTTGACCACCTGCCTGAGCAATTGAAACATTTTACAAATCCTGGCCCGCGTAGCTGAGATTGAACGATTTATTGATCAGCGGAAAATCCGGCACGATATTACCCAGAATTGCGTGTTCCAGCAGCGGCCAGTTATGCCACGACGGGTCACGCGGATGCAGGCGCGCGATGCGCCCGTCGCGCGCGGTTTCCAGTGCCACAAACACATCGCCCCGCCAGCCTTCCACCCAGCCGATGCCCAGCTTGCCTTCGGGCGGCGTTGGCACGGGCGAGGCAATCTCGCCCAGCGGCAACCGATCCACGATCAGCCGCAGCAGCCGTATCGACTCGGTGATCTCCGCAAACCGCACCGCCACGCGTGCCGCGACATCGCCGCCCTGATGCGTTGCCATACGCACATCGAGTTCACGATAGGGTGCGCATGGGTGAGTAACGCGCACATCCCAAGCCTGGCCGCTGGCGCGCCCTGCCTGTCCGATCAGTCCCAACCGCGCGGCGAGATCCGGCGTTACGCGCCCGCAATCGACGAAGCGATCCTGCAAACCGGCATGTTCATCATAGATGTGCTTCAGGCGTTGCACTACTTCTTCCAGCCGGCTGCATTCGTCGCGCACGCGGGTCACGCCGTCATCGGGAAAATCGCGCGCAACGCCACCCGGCACGATCACATCCATCAGGTAGCGATGATCAAACAGCGCTTGATTCAGCCGCAGCACGTCTTCCTTGAGGATTAGAAACTGCGACAGCCCGAAGGCCAGCCCCGCATCATTGCCGAGAAAGCCCAAGTCGCCGAGGTGATTGGCAATGCGTTCGCGCTCCAACAGCAAAGCGCGCAACCACAGGGCGCGCGGCGGCGGCGTGACGCCGGCGGCGCTCTCCACCGCCATCGCATACGCCCAGCCGAATGCCGCAGCCGAATCACCCGATACCCGCGCCGCCAGTTTCGCGCCGTGCATCAAATCCATCTGTTCAAAACGCTTTTCGATGCCTTTGTGCTTGTAGCCCAGGCGCTGCTCCAGCCGCAACACGCGTTCGCCGACAATCGAAAAGCGGAAATGTCCGGGCTCTATGGTGCCGGCATGCACCGGGCCGACGGGAATTTCATGCACGCCGTCGCCCGCCACCGGGATGAAAGGGTAGGCATCCAAGGCCGGTACATCATCTATATTTTTTTGTTTAAAATCAGATACTTGCGTACTTTCATCCATTGACGACTTGCGCAGCGGGTACACATCAGCAGGCCACGCCGCATGACGCAGCCATTTACGGTCATCCACGGCGCCTGTGGCGCTGAGTCCCAACAGATCATGCAGCGCACGCTGCATGCGAATTGCGACGGGGAACATATCCGATGTATCGGGATAGCTCGCGCCTTCCAGAGGCAGTGTAATCACCGCGAACTCCGCATCGGTGGCGAACGCGGCATGCACCGCATAACGGCCCGTATGTTGAGTTTGATCCGAGCCCCACAGCGCCACCAGCCGCCCGCCGCTGGCCGCAACATGCACGCACAGCGTACGCCACAGCGTAGCGTCGACTTGCCCCCTATGAATATTGACCGCGCCGTCCAGCGTGTCGAATGCCATGTCGAAATCGACGATGCTCACGGCCTGACCCTTATCCGATCAATTTCGCCGCAAGCCGGTACCAATCGGCGAGGTACGGTGGAATCCACAGGCCCAGCATCAACACAAGACCCAAATGCACGAACACCGGCACCAGCGCCGGTGCGTGCGGCAGGCGCTTGGCGGTGGTTTCGCCGAACACCATCGCCTGCACGCGCATAAACATCGCGGCAAACGCCACACCCAGCGACACCAGCAATATCGGCGCCGCCCACGGCTCTTGGCGCATGGCCGTGGTCAAAATCAGAAATTCGCTCGCGAACACCCCGAACGGCGGCATGCCGAGTATCGCCAGCGTGCCCAGCATCATGCCCCAGCCGATGGTCGGATTGGTCACGATCAAACCGCGGATATCATCCATCACCTGTGTGCCGGTTTTCTGTGCCGCGTGTCCGACGGTGAAAAAAATCGCCGACTTGGTGAGACTGTGTACCGTCATATGCAGCAGCGCCGCGAAAGTCGCCACCGGCCCGCCCATGCCGAACGCAAATGTGGTGAGCCCCATGTGCTCAATCGACGAATACGCAAACATGCGTTTGACGTCTTTCTGCCGCGACAGAAAAAAAGCCCCAATCACCACCGAAAGAATGCCGAAACCCATCATCAGATTGCCCGCGAATGGTGTTTCCAGCGCGCCATCCACCAGCACCTTGCAACGGACGATGGCATAGAGTGCAATGTTCAGCAACAACCCTGAAAGCACGGCAGAGATCGGCGTAGGACCTTCGGCGTGCGCATCCGGCAACCAGTTATGCAGCGGCGCCAGGCCCGCTTTGGTACCGTAGCCCACAATCAGAAACACAAACGCCAGCGACATCACGGTCGGCTCCAGATCGCCTTTAACCTGATTCAGATGCGTCCACAGCAGCGCGTTACCGCCACCGCCCAGCACTTTTTCCGCCGCGAGGTAAATCAGTATCGTGCCGAACAACGCCTGCGCGATGCCCACGCTGCACAGGATGAAATATTTCCACGCCGCTTCGATGCTGGCCGGCGTGCGATACAGGCTCACCAGCAGCACCGTCGCCAGGGTCGCCGCTTCCAGCGCCACCCACATAATACCTATGTTATTGGTCAGCAACACCAGCAGCATGGTAAGCACAAATACGTGGTACATGCAGTGATAAAGCCGCAAGCGCCGCGACGTAATGCGGCCGCGTCCTTGCTCGTTCAGCATGTAAGGACGACTGAATAACGCCGTGGTAAAGGCGACAAACGCGGTCAGCGTCACCAGAAACACATTGAACGAATCGACAAAAAACGCATCGTTATAGACCAGCAGCGCGCCTTCGCTGATCACGCGCATCGCCAGCAGCGCGGACGCCGCAAACGTGACCAGGCTCACCAGCACATTGAGACGCGAAGCCTGGGTGCGGTCGCCGTAGATCGCCAGCAGAATGGCGCCCACCGCCGGCGAACCGAGCGTAATCGCGACCTCGTTCAAGACTCGGATTCCTTGAGCTTTTCCATATGCTTTAAATCGAGGCTGTCAAAAGCCTCGCGCACCTGGAAAAAGAAAATGCCGAGTATCAGCACGCCGACAATCACATCCAGCAAGATACCCAGCTCAACCACCATCGGCATACCGTAGGTTGCGCTGGTCGCAGCAAAGAACAGTCCATTCTCCATTGCCAGAAAGCCGATCACCTGCGGCACCGCTTTGCGGCGCGTGATCATCATCAGGAACGCCAGCAACACCACCGCAATCGCGATGCCCAGCGTGCCGCGCGTAATGGTTTCCGCCAGTTGCGAAATCGGCAGCGCAAGATTGAATGCAAAAACCACCAGCGCGATGCCCGCCAGCATGGTGGCCGGAATGTTGATCAGCGTTTCCACATCCCATTGGATACCGAGACGGCGAATCAAATAATGCAGCACCATCGGCAACGCAATCACCTTGAGCAATACGGTAAAAAAAGCCGATAGATAAAGCTCATGATGTCCGGTATACCAGCCGACGATCAGGCTGTTGACCGCGAGCACTGCGCCCTGCCAGGCAAACAGGTAAACCAGCGACAGTATCCTGCGCTGCGCCAGCATCGCAAACGCGATCAGCAACATCAACGACGCCATCAGATTGATCAGTTGCGCGGACATCGCCAAGGCTCAGGCTCCCAGCAACAGCAGCGTCAGCATACCCAGCGCAGCGAGCATAAAGGCCATGCTTAAAAATTCGGGGGCGCGAAAAATGCGCATCTTTGCGGAAATCGTCTCCAGCAACGCGAGCCCCGCCCCGGCCACGCCGAGCTTGACGAACAATGCCAGTATCGCGCCCGGCAATACCTGCCACCCGCCCGCCTGCGCAATGCCCCAAGGCACGAACAGCGCAATGCCAATCGCGCAGTAGGTAGTGAACTTGATCGCATTGGCCCACTCGATCAGCGCCAGATGACGGCCGGAATACTCCAGGATCAGCGCCTCGTGAATCATGGTGAGTTCAAGGTGCGTTGCGGGATTGTCGACGGGAATGCGCGCGTTTTCCGCCAGCAACACCATGACGAACGCCACCGCGGCGAACGCCAGACTGGGATACAGCGCGAACTCCCGATGCGCCAGTGTATCGACGATGGTATTGAGCGAACTCGATTGAACGATCAACAACGGCGTGAAAAACACCATCAGCAGCGCCGGCTCCGACAAGCTCGCCACCAGCATCTCGCGCCGCGCGCCGAGGGTGCCGAACGAGGTGCCGACATCCATCGCCGCCAGCGCCGAGAACACCCGCGCCAGTGCAAACACACCCACCAGCGCAATCACGTCGGCGGCGGGCGCAAACAACAGATTCGTCTCGATGATGGGCACCACGCTCGCCGCCAGCACCATGCAGCCGAACTGAATGTAGGGTGCGCTGCGGAATAGCGGTGAGGCGTTGTGCGCGAGCACAGCGTCTTTTTCCAGCAACTTGAACAGCACGCGGTACGGCTGCAGAATGCCCGGCCCGCTGCGGTTCTGCATCCAGGCCCGGCATTGCGCCACCCAGCCCAGCATCAACGGCGCGATCAGCACCACCAGCAGGGTCTGCGTCAGTTGCGACAAAAATGAAACGAAGATATCCAGTGTCATCGAACGAACAGCAGCAGTGCCAGAAGGGTAATGAAGCTGTAGAGTAAATATAGATGGATGCGTCCATGCTGCAATACGCCTATCCACGACGCGATGCGCTCATTTGCCCGCGCAATCGGCAGATAGAGCCAATACCATAAACGGTCTTCATTGGTTTTGAAGTAAACAGGCCGACGGCTGAAAGGATCCGGCATCTGACGGCGTACACGGAAAAAAGGTTCGAAGATCTGGGTGATCGGCTGGCCGAACCCCTCGGCGGAGTCCTGCATGCGCGAGGTCTGCTCCGGAAAACCACAATCCCACGCCGCGCTCCGCCGTACACGTCCGTGATAAAAGCCTCGCACCGCGAGAAACGTAACCAGCAGCGTGCCGGCGATGCCCAGAAGAAAGAAGATCGGGCTATAACTCGCACGTTCTGCCGCCACCGGCGTGAACAACAGCCAGCCGCTACCGGAAATCGCCGCGCTCAAGGTGAAATTCACCAGCGGCAATGTCACATGATCCAACAGCAATATCACCGCCATGGGGAACAGGCCCAACGCAACGCAGCCCATGGCAAACCAAGCCAGCCCGGCACGCTCCCATAGGCCCGCATCACGTGCCTCGCGCAATTTTTCTTCGCGTTGCTGACCGAGAAAAATCACGCCATAGAACTTGACCATCACATACCCCGATAACGCCGCAGCCAGTACCAGCGCGGCCGAACCCAGCGGCACCAGCATGTTGAGGTACGGATTGGGCAGTCCAGGGGAAAACAGGAAAGCCTGCAGCAACAGCCATTCGGAAACAAATCCGTTCAGCGGCGGCAACCCGGCTATCGCCAGCGCACCCACCAGCGACAACCCCGCGACCCACGGCATGTTGCGAATCAAGCCGCCGAGCTTGCCCAGGCTGCGCTCGTGCGTGGCGTGTAACACCGAACCGGTGCCTAAAAACAACAAGCTTTTGAAAAACGCATGGTTCACGCAATGGTACAACGTCGCTACCAGCGCCAACGCCGCCATGTGCGGATTGCTGTACGCATGAAAAATAATGGCCAGCCCTGCGCCTGCAAAAATGATGCCGATATTTTCGATCGACGAATAAGCGAGCAGGCGTTTCATGTCGCTTTGCACGGCGGCGAACATCACGCCGAACAGCGCAGTCAGTAAACCCAGTACCAGCGTCACCACCCCCCACCACCAGATTTGCGTGGGCAGCAGATCGAAGGTCACGCGCAAAAATCCGTAGATCGCGGTCTTCAGCATGACCGCGCTCATCAGTGCGGATGCCGGCGATGGTGCTGCGGGATGTGCTTCGGGCAGCCACACATGCAGCGGCAGCAACCCGGCCTTGGCGCCGAAACCGAACAGCGCCAGCAGAAATGCCGCGCTCGCCCAGAACGGCGAAAGCGCGCTCGAACGTAGCGCATCGAAGGTGTACTGCCCCGCTTCGCCATGCATCACGCCGAAACATAGCAACAGGGCTATGGCCCCGATATGCGCCATCAGCAAGTATAGAAATCCCGCGCGCCGAATTTCGGCAATTTTATGGCTGGTGGTCACCATAAAATACGACGACAGTGCCATCGTCTCCCATGCCACCATGAAGAGGTACGCGTCGTCGGCCACTATCACCAGCACCATGCTGGACAGAAACACGTGATACTGCAGACACAGCAGGCCCGGCACCGTGCCTTCGCCCTGGCGGAAGTATCCTGCTGAAAAAAGCGATACACCCAGCGCAACCGCACCGACCAGGGCGATGAAAAATGCAGACAGCGCATCCAGCCGCAGGTGGAATGGCAGATCGGGAAGTCCCAGCGGCAACACCAGCGAAACGGGTTCGACACGGATGGCAAACACCGCGACGAGCAGCAGCATCGCGCCCCCTACCGTGCCCATGGGAAACAACACGCGGCTCACAAAGCGCAGGCTGGTCGGACGCGCCAGACCGGCCAAACCGATCAGCAGCCAAAGCAGGACGACACCTAGTATCAGGTCTAGTGGCGCGGTATCGAACGGATACACTTTTATTTTTTCGCGGCTTAGAGAAGACTTGGCAACATACTCAACCGCACCAAGTAAGCCTGTATTGTAGTCTCATTACGGTGTCCAAGAGAAGCCGCAAGCAAAATGCGCGCAGCCCATGCAAAAATGGGTCGCGGTTGCGACCGCAGATAACCGTAACCCTCGCGCTGCTGCAATCGCGTAATTTCAGCAATGCCGGACTGCACAAAGTTCACTTCCGGAATGAATAATTTGCGATCCAGCTTGCTGGTTGCGCAGCGTCATCTCGCACACACCGAACTTCACCTTGGGGTTCACCTCGATGTGATTGTTGATATTGCGTAGGCCGCATTAGTATTCACCGCGTCGTTGACGTGGTAGACGACTTTATCTTCCTGTGCACATGCCGTGCCAGCGAGCGAGATCCAAGGCCAGAAGCGCTACTTGCAACACCCCACGTTTGATACACAGTTACGTTGAAATTTGTACAATATCTGTACACCTTACATTACGGCACTTTCGCGGTCCAAACATTATTCGACATGGTTACCAGGCATCTGATCATCACCGGCCGCGTACAAGAGGTCGGCTACCGCAACTATATGGCATATAAGGCGCAACAGTTTCATATCACCGGCTGGGTGCGCAACCGCAACGATGGCAGTGTGGAAGCGGTGATCCAGGGCACGCTAGAAAATGTCAAAGCGCTGATCCTTCGTGCGCATCGCGGGCCGCGCAGGGCATCCGTTAGTGCCGTTACGGTGAGCACGGCTTCCGGGAATTTCACGGATTTCGTCAATCGCCTTACAGAATAGGCGCGATGCGCAATTCAGCAAGGACGACTCAAACGATTTTACTTTCATCACACCCGTTTATTTCTGGTGCCAATTGTTTAACCATCACCTTCAATTTTAGCCATGGCCTGAGAAACTTTGTCGTAACGCGCACCACGTGACCATCTGCGATCCACTGCAGGTGTAGGCGACAATCCGCTTTTGGGTAGTCCAAGCGAGCCCTATTTAAATAGGAGGCAAAGCACAACATGTCCACGACACGCACGTAACAATTCTCACGCGCTCGCGGGCGTTTCCGGACGTGCTCGCGCCTCCTCGTGGAGGCCACCTGCTGATCGACAGCTCGGATCTCTTCAAATGGTTGCGCAACAGCGCCGACGAGCGCCTCGGAGCAATGTTTCATCCAAACCACCCCCTCAAGCGGGCAATTCACCTCCACCACTCATGCGATTGACCTTTCGCCAGTCCAAATCTATAGTTGCGTTCTGAGAAAAGGGTGATTTATATCTCATATTCACTTACTTGCGCGCTGCGCTTGCGTTAGACTAGATAAGTCGGGAACGTCAACAGGGACAAACTCGAATTGAGAGGGCACGAAAGAAACCTTGGCATCGCCAGCCATCTGAGGGCAAGGAAGTTGTCCATGCGCCCGACTTCCGGTTCAGGGACTCAATCCCGTGACGACCTGACCAACGTAATCTGCAGGCTCGATACGCGAGCACAGAGGATCTGGCGAAGGCAGCATGGATTCGAGCAACTGGCGAAGGTCGTTTCCAGGCGCACGGTGAAGAAAGACGACGGCCCTGCTACACATCCCCGCGTCGGATTTCAATTATCTGGTACGCCGGGGCGACGTTGATCTGCCTGGATTCGACGGAAGACCGATCCGGACGGAATGGAACGATAAGGAGTAACGATGCGGCTTAGTCTTGGCGCGAAATTCACGATTACCGTATCGATCATCCTGGTGGGCACCATAGCTGCAAATACGCTCTATTTTCTCAGTACATCGGCTCGTTTCCACGAACAGCAACTGATTGAACGCGGTAACGCGCTGGGGCGCCTGATTTCACTGATCAGCCCGGAGGCAATATTGGGCTTTGATTTTCTGCTGCTGAATGACTACACCCGTGAGGTGTCTTCACAAAAGGACATTATTTATGGCTTGATCGTGAATCCAAAGGGCGTGCCGATGAGTTCCTATATCGACGACTCCGATCCGTTGATCAAGAAACAACTCGCGGCGGCGGGCTCGAAAGACATACTGAAGTTGCTGCAACAACTGAACGGCCAAGACGGATTGATCCAGTTGCAATTTCCGATTACCCACAATAATGAATTGCTGGGACGATTTCTGGTCGGCATCAGCCGGCAATCGCTGCAGAACGAATTTCATCGACAATTGATCATTCAGTTACTGGTGTTGACCGCCATTGTTCTGTTTCTAAGCGCAGCAATCCATCTGGTCTTTCGGGTTAACGTCCTGTTTCCGATTAAAAGGCTGATCGCCGCATCCCAGGATGTCGGCCGCGGCCAATACACGCTTGTAGAGACGAAGTCAGAGGACGAAATGGGATTTCTCACGCGGGCATTCAATGCCATGACTGAAGAAGTCCAGCGGGAGCAGGCCAAACTGCATCGCCAGGCCAATTTCGACGTATTGACCGGCTTACCCAATCGGATGATGGCTTATGATCGAATCAGGCAGGAAATAAGCCGAGCCAGGCGCTCCAATCAGCGGTTCGCCGTATTTTTTATCGATCTCGACAATTTCAAGAACGTCAATGATTCGCTGGGCCATGCGGTTGGAGATGAATTATTGATCGCGATCGGTGCTCGCGTTCAGGCCAGCATAAGAGAATCCGACATCGCCGCGCGTCTCGGCGGAGATGAGTTTGTGGTTCTGGCTCCCGATATCACCAGCGAAGTAAGGGTAGAGGAACTCGCGGAACGACTGATCAAAGCTGTATCGGAACCGCAGATGTTGGCAGGGCGCAAAGTCGTCGCAAATTGCAGTATCGGGATCGCGCTTTACCCGGACAATGGACAGAACATGGAAGAACTGATGGCGAACGCGGATAACGCCA
>Ga0193752_1001886_pt1 | contig 16702 bp, 11 predicted proteins | sample H1c1metaG_FD_144924 | JGI IMG/M metagenome (GOLD analysis project Ga0193752, IMG submission 144924) | Soil microbial communities from a riparian zone of the East river system, Colorado, United States - H1c1 | ecosystem: Environmental > Terrestrial > Soil > Riparian zone | place: USA: East River... | reverse complement strand
ATCCGTTACAAAATAGACGATTTCCGCAACGCCCTCGTAGTTGATCTTTTCCGCGGTATCGGAGGGTTTGTGATAATCCTCGTGGCTGCCGGTAAAAAAGAACAGTACCGGGATCTTTTTACCGTAAAAAGAAGAATGGTCAGAGGGGCCAAAACCATCATCGTTAAGCGCCAGGTTGAATTTATTGAGCGCCGGCACGTCCGTCTTGATATGCGGAGGTGTGCTGACGCCGATGCCTCCTCCGCCACCCGGAATAACGGCACCGGGGTTGATATTCTTATCCTCGATCAGTTTCTTCCACTCCGTGGCAGTACCCATTCCGCCGACCGTCATCTTCTTGTCCTTCATCCGCCCGACCATGTCCAGGTTGATCATCGCGGCGATGTTCTCCACCGGGAAAACGGGGTTATTTACAAAAAACTTCGAGCCGATCAGGCCCTCTTCCTCACCGCTAAAGGCAACGAAAATAATGGTGCGTTTATTGCTTTTCGATTCCTTGATCAACCGCGCGATCTCGATCATAGCCGAAACGCCTGACGCATTATCGTCCGCACCGTGGTGAATATCGGTCGAATTCGGGGCAAGGCTGCTCGTGCCGCCGTGGCCGAGGTGATCGTAGTGCGCCCCGATGACAATAGCCTCTTTTTTCAGCGTATCGTCGCGCCCTTCCAAAATGCCGATCACGTTTGACGCTTCGGCCGGTTTTTTCACGAGATCGACCTTTATCTCGGCCGAGGCATGCGGGCGGCCCGTCAGATTCAGCTGCATTACACCCGCGCCGTCCTTTCTGAGCGCGATAAAACCCTCGTCGCGTTTTAGCTCTTCATCGCTTTTGTTACCAAGCAGCATGGCGCCCACCGAACGTGCGATAACCGCCGCTGGGATCGCCGTGTCGCCAAGCGTCTGATCGAAACCCAATTTTGCGAGCCGATCTTCCTCGAGTTTTGTCTCGGCCGCGATTACGAGGATCGCTTTTGCTCCCTTATCGTAGGCGATCTTTGCCTTTACGCGGACATCGTCGAACTTGGCAAAGAGCGAATGCGGATTTCCCGCATCGGGCGTGCCCTTAAATACGAGCACGATCCTGTCCTTAACATCCAGCCCCGCGTAATCGTCGTATTTCAGGTCGGCGGATGTAATGCCATAACCGGCAAAAACTATTGGCGTTTCAGCGACCGCACCATTTGAGGAAAAGCCCACTGGCATCCAGTTCGACTTGAGATTGATGGTTGCGTTCACCTGTGGCAGGTTGATCTTCAGTAAATTATCCGCGCCCAAGTCGACCCCCGAAAAATACGGGAAGGGCTGCATATAGCCGTTGGTGGATTTATTGCCCTTCGATGTTCCCGAGACGCCCGGTTTAAGCTTGAGCGCGGCAAACATATTGGCGATATACCCTGCGGCCATCGTCGCGCCCGCCTCACCCGTCTTTCGCCCGTCAAGCTGGTCGGAGGCGAGATAGGCGACGTTTTTGCGAAGGTTTTGCTCGGTGACATCCGGCTTTTCAGCTTTTTGCGCTGATACGCTGAAAACAAACGATAGCAGGAGTAGAAAACTAAATAATTGCTTTTTCATATTAACCGATCCAATCGCAGACGCTCCGGAAAAACTGTGGCCTGCCCTTACGAAAAATAACATCCTTTTCATCAACCGTGGGGGTCAGTTCGGGGGGTTGAGCGCCCTCCGGTACGATCCACATCTCGATAGAAAGAAACTCTCGATATCCACCGTTCACAATCTCGAAGTCTTTCATATCGGCCTTCAGAAACGACGCCCTCTTCTGGAAACCCCTTTGGAAATCCCCAAATTCGTCGCGCATTGGGTTTACCGGTACGATCCGTTCTTTTCCCAGTTTATTTCGGCGCGTTACTTGATACTGCTTCGCCCCATAGAAAACTATATAGATCCGCGATCCCGGACTGGCGCGTTGGGCTATCAGAGCATTATCTACCCGCGCGCCAAAATCGCAGCAGAATATCATGCCGAATTCATCTATTTTTAGCGTTTCAGTAATAGCTTCCTGCCCAAAAGCGGAAGCCGCAATAACGAAAGTCAGTATAAATAGAGCAAACAGCTTCATAGCTTTGTCGAGCTGATAAACAAGGTGCGGATCTTCACCCCCTGCTCCCAAATTTCTTTTGTCATACCCGTGTCGGTCGTGGTCAGCTTATCCCTCGTCTTCCCGTCCTCGATGATTCGGACTGCCTTACCCAGATTGAAGTAAACCCTTCTCTCTGCCGGGACCTGGTCGTCGTTCCCCGCCTTCTGGAAATAAAAGAGTAGCGCCATCGTTTCACTGAACAGGTACTCCTCAGTGTAAGAGCGCGAGGAAACTTTCCTATCCACCACTACCTTTACCAGCGTTTCCGGGTACATGCCCTCGCCCGTCACTTTGTAAAAGAACTTGTACGTCCCCTGAAAGATCCCGACCGCACGCCACTGGTGGTTGCGCTTGTTTATCGTTAGCTCGTTTACAAAAAGCTCACCGTATTGGCCCTGCTCGTCGTCGGTCTCGGCCAGCTTAGCCTTTTCCGATACTTCCGAGTAGTACGTGCGGATCTTTTCGACGGTTTTATCGACGCTCTGGGCCGCGACCATTGGGACGGCCAAAAATAGCAGGCAAAAGGTAAAGATAATTTTCATATTGGTTTCCTCGATCGTTTGACGCTCTCGGCGTCTCACAATGAACGATCTGGTCCCTACCCTTTTGCACGCCTCACAAACTCGGTCAACTCGGTTAATCCGGCCAACTCACCAAACTAATTTACCCAATCCGCAATGAACACATTCGTATCGCCTTGCTTCGCCGCGTTGCGGTTCGAGGCAAAGACCAGCTTTTTGCCGTCCGGCGAGAACATCGGGAAGCCGTCGAACGATTCGTTAAACGTCACTCTCTCCATTCCTGTACCATCGACATTGATCAGCGCCAGGTCGAAATTGCGTTTGCGCTGGTCGGTCGCGAAATAGTTCGTGCAGAAGATGATCTTTTTACCATCCGGTGTAAAGAACGGGGCGAAGCTCGCCGCGCCCAGCTTGGTCACCTGGCGCTTGTTGCTGCCATCAACATTCATTACCCAAACCTCGAAAACGGTCGGCTCGATCAGGTTGTTGGCCAGGCGGTCCTTATAGCGCGCGATCTGCGCGTCGGTTTTCGGGTGAAACGAGCGATAGACGATCTGCTTGCCATCGGGCGAGAAAAACGCGCCCCCGTCATAACCCAGTTCGGTCGTAAGACGCTTGACGTTCTTGCCGTCCTTATCCATTACGTAAAGGTCCAGGTCGCCATCGCGCATCGATGTGAAAATTATCTTTTTACCGTCAGGCGATATTGTCGCTTCGGCGTCGTAGCCCGGCGCGGGCGCCAGGGGCTTGATATCCTTGCCGTCCGGTGTGGCGGTATAAATATCGTATTCCGGGTAGATCGCCCAGACATACCCTTTCGACATATCAGCGTTCGGCGGGCAGTCCTTTCCTCCGCCGTGGGTCGAACCGTAGAGCACCTTCTTGCCGCCCTTAAAAAAGTAAGAGCAGGTTGTGCGCCCTTCGCCGCTCGAAACCATCTTGACGTTCGATCCGTCCGCATTCATCGAATAGATCTGGTCGCATCCGCGGCCGTCGCGCTTTGATTGAAATATCAACTGCTTGCCGTCGGACGAAAAATAGGCCTCGGCATTCTCGCCGCCGTTAGTAAGCTGCTTGATATTGGCCAGGTGCTTTTCGCCCTCGACTGCGAGCGAATTCTGCTGGGCCGATAGGTTGACAGATAGAGCTATAATAATAACAAGGAGAAGAAAGAGTTTTTTCATAGATTACATAATAATATGGCTTTTTTTTCTTAATTGCATCCGGTGGAATTAAACGCACGAACTAATGTCATAAGTGAAACTGATTCTTAATTTAGGAAAATGGTTGGGCGAATTTATCCGAACAAGAATTGAGGGTAGGGGAAAATGACGTTCGAAACAAAAAAAGAAGTTCTGGATTGGTACGAAAAACAGCCGCGAGCGCTGACAGACAAGTTTATCAGCGAGATACCGTGGAACGAGGTAAAGAACCACCCGCTCGATAAGCGGTTTATCCCCGTTCTGCTCTACATGCGCGACGTCGAAACCCTAACCGATCTTTACCATCGTGAATTGTGTCGCACGCCGACAGGAAAGGATCCTATAATCAGTAAGTTCATGGAGCGCTGGGGCGTAGAGGAGATAACGCACGGCGAGGTGCTGAACCGTTTTCTGAACGAGGCCGGATTCGAGACTGAAGAGACGTGGCAGGAGCAGGTTAGACGGACCGTCCCCCGTATTTACAAGGCAAATGCTTATCTTCTGACAGTGCTCGCGAATCTGATAGGTAAAAGGTTTACCGCCACGCACATGAGCTATGGGGCGATTCACGAAATGTCCGCCGCCCAGGCATACCGCCGGATGCTGAAGCTCGCCGACCACCCGGTGCTAACGCATATTCTGAACGCGATAATCCGGGAAGAATCCGCGCACACGCAATTTTACTGGAGCGTTGCCCGGCTCGAACTGCGCAACAGCACGATCGCTCAAAGGCTCTCACGCTTTGTGGTGGACTATTTCTGGCAGCCCGTCGGCCAGGGATCGTTGGCTAAAAAAAGAACGCATTACACGATCGGAACATTGTTTGGCGAAGAGGAAGGCTTGGCGTGGGTCGATAAAACCATTACCCGCCGCGTCTCCGCGCTGCCCGGATTTTCCGGCATCACGACAATCAACGAGGTGACGGCAAAGATCAGCCGGAATATGCGGCCTGAGTTCGAAATGTCTTAATATACCCGCGATGTATTGTTTAAAACCGCTCGGAACTTCTGGCATTGTTAACCAGATGTCTCTGAAAAGTAGTTCTTAAAGATCGACCCGATTGAAGCCGCATGTCCGTGTTGGAACAGAAGATTTATTTTCCCGGGTTTCGTTCCACCAGGAGAGACACTTCTATAATCCGTCGAAACCGCTGATGCGTAAAAATCGTTATTTCGACTCGTTTCGGTGAACGGTGCAACCTCGTCTCTGCCGCTCGCGTCCTAGACGACATGAAAACCTTGATCCTCATGTTACTTTCGATCTTCCTGCTTACCGGAACGGTCCTGGCGTGCCAATGTGTCGAAAAAGGAGATACGCATGGGGCTTACGCAGCCTCGAAGAATGTGGTGGTTGCCAAGGTGCTCTCGGTTCACAGAGATGGCGAGGGGTCTGCGGGGGAGCACGGCATTAGGCGCACGATGATGGCGGTGGAGAAGGTTTACAAGGGCGATGTCCGGCCAGGCGCCGAGATGAAGTTTGCGCAGGACAGCGGCGCGGCGTGCAGATGGGCGTTTAGCGATGAGAGCGTAGGGCGGAGCGTTCTACTTTTTCTGCCGCCTGACAACCTTTCGAACGGCTTCTGGAGCGTGGGGAGCTGCTTCGGCTCGATGTCGATGGAGGGCGCGAAAGATACGCTCTATTACCTGGACAACCTTGCCACGCTCGGCGACAAAACCCGCATCTACGGTACTCTTTACCAGATCGGCGAGAGCTCTCATTTCAGTCGGATGCCGGGTCGCCTGGTGCGCATCCGCGGGAATAGGCGCACGATCGAGGTTAAGACGGATAAAACGGGAAAGTTCGAGATATACGGCCTCAAACCGGGGCGATATACGATCACGCCGGACCGCCCGCGGGGTTATAAATTTACGCGGGAACAGGTGGATAAATACCCCGTTATCGAACTCGCGCCTGCCGCCCACGCCATGGCCGATTTCTATTTTAGTAAGCCGAAGAAGAAGAAGTGAAAAATGGTGAACCATCGCAGAGGAGATTGACGATTTAGCCGCGCAGGCCCGCTGTAAGCCCGGGTGCGAGTTCCTCAACACAGCAAGAGGGTCCACACTGCACAATAATCGGCGAGCGAAGGACTTTAGCGGTACAGGCCTAAGCTCGCAATTCTCGTCATATCTGCCGCCTATTGATTCTTTCGAGAGTAAATTGCTATCCGGGACCGGATTTCGCGATCTGCCACATCGGTCTTTGCACTTTTACGCTATCGCCTGATATAGATCTTGTACGAGTATGTGATCTCCTTCTCGCCGTTCGGGATCGTCATATTCCATTTGATCGTCGAATTGGGGTTTACCATCTGCAGATTAAGCCCCTGCCGCGAGATCCTGCCCGCATCGGTCGCCGAAATCACCTCGCCGATCACATTTCTCGTCAGCACGACCTCGACCGCGTCCTTCTTGATGTTCTTCAGCTTTATCTTTCCCTCGACCGTAACGAGATCGAAATTGTAGGTACTGCCCGCATAATTAAGCTGCATTCGCTCGCGCGATTTTTCCTCGAGCGTCTGCGTTCCTATGACCTCTGTTGCTGGGGTAACACGCAGGATGTTGTCTGTGCCCGTCGGCGTAAACGTCATCATGTCCTGTCCGATCGGTTTCCACTCGCGAAAGGTTATCGCCGGAGCGGTCGTCCACGGCATATTGGTCTGGTTTTTGAGCCGCAGCGCGTACCACACCTTGGTTGTGAGGTCTTGCTTCACCTGTTGAGACGACGAGCTATTGTAGTAATCGAGATAGCGTTTTTGCGTTTCCGGATCGTCGTTCAGGGTCCATTCAAAAACCTCGGTACACGGCACGGTCAGCGAAAAGAGCCGAAGACTGGACCTCTCGTTCTTTTTTAGCGAGATCTTGTTGGCTTGGTATAGATAAAGCTGTTCGGCAGAAAACGAGGTAACCTGCTCCTCGGCACCGATTGTTGGCGCGGGTGAATTGTTCGGATCGTCGTCACGGCCGGCACCATCTGCGAGCGAACTTATTTGCGAGGTAACGTTCATATAGGAATCGCGCCTATTGCCTCCCGCTCCGGCGCGGAAAAAGCTCGAAACCCCAGCAAACGCCGTGTTTATAGAAAGGGGCGATATTGTATCCTGGAAAAGAAAGTGCGGCACGCCGACTACGAAATTAACATCCGTGTCCTTAAGATCGGCGAGTTCGTTGATCAGCATTGCCTCGAGTTCTAGCTTCGCTTCCTTGATCGGGGTTCCCTTTACTTCGACACGATATGACGGTATCCAGCGAATTCCGCGCTCCAAAGCCGCTACGCCGAGGCCTATTTTCTGCCCTGCGGCGGCATCGGTCTTGATCGACAGGCGATTCTGCCTGACCACTTTCGGCTTGGACCATTTCGGCTGGCCGATCACCTCGACCGATTCTATCCGACTCGCCGCAAACGCCTGCATACCCGTCTCGGTTTTTATCGCGATGCTCATTTCGTTGAGCCTCTGCGCAAGCTGCGATTCGTAATAGCCGTTGTTAGCAACAGGCTGAGGGATAGATTTGAAGCCGCGCATTGAGCTGATAACCTCGTAAGTTCCCTGCAGCGTTTTTGTTTTCGCATCGCCGCCGGTCAGCTCCACCCTTATCTGCGCACCCTCATTTGCCAGCAGGAATTCAAACAGCGTCACTACCCGCTCCGTTTCCTGCGACTCATTCTCGGAAGCGACAAGCTGCGTCACCTTCACATTCGGCGAGGTGGAATAGCCCCATATTGTGCCGAGCACGCCGATCGGCGTTTTTTCCGTGTATGCCCAACCGTTTTCGGTGGTCGTCTCCGCCTCGCGATAAGTAAAAGCGTAACCATTCTTAAATACGGCGACACGGTTTATCTCGGGCGAAAAGGCCGTTTGGGAAAATGCTAAATTTGTGAAAAGTGAAAGCAGGGCAAGCGACGCAAAAAGTGTTTTCATAATTCAATATTTTGAACTCCGACAAACTTGATGCGGTTGAAGTGAGAGATAGTTGCTTTTGCGGCTCCTGCCGCGATTGGAGCGCAGGCGGCCCGCCTGCATTGAGCGCGAAGCGCGAACAACGTTAGAACCTTCTATAAACCTCGATCCCTTCCTTCAATTCCAATCCAAGCTTCCCTTCACCCTCCGCATAATCCAGGTGCGCGATAGCTTCCGAAATCGCAAGAAACCGGTGAACGTCGTGATCGAAGGAATCCGGGAAAAGGCGCTGCGCCACATCAAATGCGGTCACGCCATCACGATTTACCAGCCCGATCACCTTTCGCTGCCGGTCGTCGATAGCACGTACGTAGCGATTAAATATCTCGTCGAAATCCGAGATCGGCTCGCCATGCCCGCCGTAAGCAAGCGTGGGCGAATAACTCCTTAATTTAGCGAGGCTTACAAGATACTCGGCCAACGATTTAAAACGTTTATCCGGATCGACCGGGTCGGGCGAGACGATCGGGTTAGGAGTGATGCGCTTAAGGACGCAGTCGCCGCAGATCAGGGTGCGGTTAGCCTCGCGGACGAACGAGCACGATCCGGGGGTATGCCCCGGCGTGTGCAGAACGCGCAGCGTGCCCGAAGCAAACTCGAGCTCCGCCTCGTCCCGAAGAAAATTGAATTCCCCGTCCTCCAGCGAATCCGTCAGCAGGCTGATCTCGCTGTAAAGGCCCTGCATCTCGTCGAAAACCTTTGCCGGAACACCCGAGCGCATCAAAAGCCGGCGATGTTCCTCGCGGGCGAGCCGTCCGAAAAGGTGCCCGGTTTCCCATTCGTGGACCAGAATCTCGGCGTCCTTCGCCTCGTCGCGCACCGATTTCGCCAACCCGCAGTGGTCCTCGTGCGCATGGGTGAGCACGATGCGGCGGATATCGGAGAACTGAACTCCGTTTTGACGCAGTTTATCGCGAAGCGCATCCGCCGCCTCCTTCGTTTTCGGCCCGACGTCTATCAACGTCAACGGGTCTTCCTTGATCAGGTAAACGTTGACCGTGCCGACATAAAAAGGCGTTGGAATTGTAAGTGGAATTATCTTCATTAATTATTTGCTGCGAATTAACACGAATACCATGAATAAGTCGGAAATGAAACCACGGATGTACACAGATGAACACCGATATATTGCGCAAGCACATGTAGTACTTTATGAAGGGTTGATCCGACCTTCCGTTTTAAACCTCTTATCTGTGTCTATCCGAGTTCATCTGTGGTTCCAAACTGTGATTATTCCGCTAGAATAGTAAAGTATGAAACCAAAGATCGTTATCGCCGGGGCCGGACCAGCAGGCAGCAGCCTTGCTATTCGGCTGGCGGGTCAAGGTTTCAACGTCACACTTATCGAGCGTGAAAAATTTCCTCGTCACAAACTATGCGGCGAGTTTATTTCGCCCGAGTGTCTCGAACACTTTCGCGATCTCGGCGTGCTCGATAACATGCTTCTCGCGGGCGGCGACCGCATTACCGAGACAAAATTCTATGCTCCTTCCGGTAAAAGCGCGAGCGTGCCGAGCGAGTGGTTCGGCGGGCCGTTCGCGCTCAGCCTCAGCCGTGCGGAAATGGACCACCGCCTTATGCAGCGGGCGCGCGATATGGGTGTCGAGGTTCTGGAGGAAACCAGCGCGGCGGGGTTGCTATTCGAAGATGACGCTGTACGCGGGATCAGGGCCCGGACGATTGACGGCCAAACCATTGACGTCGACGCCGACTTGCTTATCGATGCCACCGGGCGGTCAGGCATCCTGACCAAGCTGCTGAATAAGGAGCAAGGGCGGCCGAAAACCCCGAAATCCCCTACACTCATCGGATTCAAGGCCCATCTCAAAAATGTCGCTATGGAAAAGGGTGTCTGCGAGATCTATTCGTTCCGTGGTGGATACGGCGGTTTGAGCCACGTCGAAAACAATGCCGCAAATTTCTGTTTCTTGATCAAGGCGGACCTCGCACGTCAGTTAAATGGTAAGACCAATCAAATCATCGAAGAGGTCGTTTTCAATAACACGCGCGCCGCTCAAACTCTGAAAAATGCCGAGCCCGTCCATGATTGGCTCGCGGTCGCGGTTGACGGGTTTGGGCCAAAGGAGCTTGTACCCGCGCCAAACCTCTTCAGCGTGGGCGACGCGGCGGCTTTTATCGATCCTTTCACCGGCAGCGGTATGCTCATGGCGCTGGAAAGTTCGGCAATAATTGCGCAATGTATAACAGCGCACTTCGATGATATAGGCGTCTTAAGTCATGTATACCAAGTGGCTTACGGTCGCGCATTCAGAAAACGCCTTTTTATATGCGGGCTGCTGCGACGGGCGGCATTCTCACCGGGCTCGGCCCGCGTTTTGATCGCTGCACTAAACTCGAGCAATAAAGCTCGGGAATTACTGGCCAGGGCGACGAGATCAAGCTTGCGGGCAGGGCAGAATAAGGTTTAAGATTACAAAAACCTTACAATTTTGCTTGCTATAAAACGAAATTTGGGTTAAAAACATCAAAGCATTTCTATATCAGTTAAAGTATTCTGCCGGTTAAAATTGGACAAAATTAAGCCTTCGAAAAGGCGCGGATTTCACAGGAAAACGAAGCAGTTGATTTTTTCCCGAATCAACAGTGGTATTTTACCCGGCAAATGACTGTACAAGTATCAAAGAGGAAGGAGAAAAAACAATGAAAGGGTTTCATTTTAGAGCTTCGGCGATCTTTCAAAAATTGCTGTTTGTGGCGGTCTTCATTTTTGCCGCGGGTTCTGTGATCGCTCAGACGCAGTCTAGCGCCGCGGATCTGACTGGCACCGTCACCGATCCAAATGGCGCGAGCGTGGCGGGCGCCATCGTTACCGCTAAGAGCTCGGCGACCGGTATCGTCAGGACCGTGACGTCCGGCGCTGATGGTTCGTACCAGATCATCGGACTACCTCCGGGCGAATACGAGGTAACGACCGAAGCTACTAATTTCAAAAAGGCTGTTATCTCGCCTATTACACTAACTGTAGGTCAGGCGGCCAACCTGACGATCAAACTCGAGATTGGCGCGCAGGACGTTGTGGTCAATGTTTCCGGATCTTCCGTGGAGCTGATTGAAACGACCAGAACGAGCGTGGCCAGCACGATCAGCCAGCAGACCATTGAGAATCTTCCGATCAACGAGCGCAGCGCGACCGGTTTTGCGCTGACTTTATCCACAGTCGGCCGTGATAATGGCCGGCCTATCGGCCCGGCCCCAACATCTGGCCTAAACATCGGCGGGCAGCGCGGACGTTCCACCCTCGTGCAGGTAGACGGCGCAGATTTTACCGACAACTCGATCAACGCAGCACGCTCCACTGTTTCGCAGGAAGCCGTGCAGGAATATCAGGTAGCAAGCAATTCCTATGCTGCCGAATTCGGCCGCGCAACGGGCGGGATTGTTAACGTTGTAACCAAGCGGGGAACGAATAATTGGAATGGCAATATCTTCGGATTTATTCGCGATAAGAGTATTCAGGCTCGAGCTCCTTTCGCGCCCTCTAAGTCGGCTTTTACCCGAACACAGGCTGGGGCGACAATCGGAGGCCCGATCGTCAAGGACAAGGCATTTATATTCATGTCGTTCGAAAGACGTCAGCGAAATGAATCCGGCTTCTTTACCAGCGAAGTTGCACGAGGTCTTACGGGATCGGTAACAGTGGGCGCGCCCTTTTTACCCTTTACGCAGACATTCAGGTTTATTACGCCTACGCAAGCTACACAGGCACAGGCTCTTCTCGCCACTAACCCCTCCGCCGCGCTCCAGTATCTCTATCTCGCTTCGAGCGGCGGTTACACCGCGTTGACGGGAAGCAATCCACTGCTTAGCATCGGCGGCACCATACCCGCCGGAAGCCAAGTCGGCCCCCGCTTCGTATTGAGCGGCGCGCCCGTTCCTGCCGGAACTATGAATACCAATGGAGACTTGATAGCCTTCCGCGCACTTAATAATCTCCAGAGGGTTTTCCCGATCTATGAGCGAAGTAATTATTTCACGACGCGCGGAGACGTTAACATTAATGCAAATAACCAGTTGACGCTGCGCTTCGGATACAATCCGAGCGAATTGACCGGTATCCAGGTCGAATCACAGAATCAGTCGCTGGGACAGAACGATTTTTCGCGTACGGGTATAACCGAAGTTAAGGACTACTCCTTTACCGCAGGGCTAAATTCTTCGATCACCCCGATGACCTCAAATGAATTTCGTTTCAGCTACGGCCGGCGCAATACGAGTTTCAGGTCTCAGGGCAGTGACGCAGTTGCTTTCAACATCTCGGGCACGGCTTTTATCGGCCGAGAGCTGTTTTCCCCGGTCGACCGTACCGAAAACCGCGTTCAGATCGCTAATAACTACAATTGGGTAGCTGGAGACCACACGATGAAATTCGGTCTCGACATGAACTGGGTCGATATCCCCAGCGCTCTCTTCGAGCTGAACTTCGCCGGTCTCTTCAATTTCGGCGACACAACCGCTTCGAATCTTAATACGTCGTTCGCCGGTTTGGATCCGTTTACACCGGTGCAGTCGTATGGGCTCGGCCTGCCGTCAAATTTCATCCAGGGGTTCGGCAATCCGATCAGCCAGATCAAGAATCGTCCTCTAGCTTTCTTCCTTCAGGATTCATGGAAAGCAACAAGCCGCCTGACCCTGAATTTCGGTATCCGCTACGACGTGGAATTTACCGAGACGATCCAGCCGGTCGATTTCCGCGATCCACTCTCGGGCATCAATCTTCCGGCAGCTTCGCTGCTGGCGGCCCAGGATGTGATTGGGGTTCAGCAGGGCTTCCCGCGCGATACGAATAACTGGGCTCCACGCTTCGGGTTTGCTTACGATGTGATGGGAGACGGCAAGACAGTGGTTCGCGGAGCTCTCGGGCTGTTTTACGATCATCCGCTCCTGGCTGTCGCCTTCAACTCCGATATCGCCGACGCAGCACAGCAGCAGCAATCGGTGCTAACGGCGGCCGGCGGCCCCGCGCCTACATCGCTTATTAACGCAACTCAGGTATTCCAGGGAACCGTCTGTCATCGTGGCGCGGCCACATCGCCCTTCTGTGCCGCATTCTATGGCGCCAATCCCGCCGCTAATTCTACACCCGGCGTTGCTACAACGGCCAATTACCAGTTCGGAAGACAGCGTTTCGACGATCAGACATTTATCGGATACAGCTCAGTGCTCCCGTTCACACTTCCTGTCTCCAAGGACTTCAAGTATGCTTCGGCAACCCAGGCTAATATCACCGTCGAACGCCAGGTAACGAGCAATATGTCGTTCTCCGGATCGTACATATTTGTGGGCGCGCACAATCTTCCGCATCCAAATGATATTAACGCTCCGCAGACCAATCTGCAGATCCAGAATTTCCAGCGATTTTTCGGGGGCGCTTTACCGGCCTCCACAACCCAGGCCGTCGCGTTCTCGATCGCGACCACTGCTCCGGGAACGGCAACGGGTGTTGGCTGTTTTGTAGTAATTCCGGGAATGGTCGCCCAGTGCCCGAACGGTCGTGTCGTCGCTCCGGCGATCGCCAACTTTTTCCGGCCTAACGCGCCCAATTACTTCCTTGCCAGTGCGCTTTCGGGCGGTGCTGTTTCAAAAGCAGTACTCGACTCGCAGCTGGTAGGCAGTCTTCGTACAACAGGTGCCTTAACGCCATTTGGAGCGGTGAATGCGCAGGTTTCGGATGGTAACTCGATATATCATGCACTTAACCTGGAGCTAAAGAGCCGGTTCGCGAACAACTTCGCGTTCCTGGCGTCATATACCTTGTCGAAATCTGAAGACGATTCAAGTGACCTGCAAACCCTGCTTATCCCTCAGGACACCAAGCGTTTTGACTTGGAAAGGTCTGCGTCCCTTTTCGATCAGAGGCATCGCTTTGTGTTCAGCGGAATGTACACCACTCCAACCGGCTGGCGCACATCCGACAGCATAGCAAAGCTGATCTTCGCCGATTTCACGATCGCGCCGATCCTGGAAATCTCGTCGGGAAAACCGTTCAACATTATTACGAACGTCGATTCCAACAACGACCAATCAAGCCAGACCGACCGACCGCGTGTTTTAGCAAACGGAACACTCTGCGCACCCGGGGCGGATCCTGGATGCGGAACGATCTTCGCAACGGACGCTAACAACCAAACTGTGTTTGCTACCGGCGATATGGGACGCAACCGGGGACGAACTCACGGTTACGCCTCGCTCGATCTTCGGATCTCCCGAGCATTCCATTTCGGCGAGCGCATTCGTCTCGATCTGATCGCTGAAGGGTTCAACCTCTTCAATCGTTTCAACGAGGCCTCGGCTTCTCCGAACTACAAGGATGTGAATGCTTTTGGTCAAACGACGAAAGGAAACTATTTCAGTCTCCCGACCGCCGCGTATGATCAGCGTCAGTTCCAGTTCGGTGCGAAGCTGTTCTTCTAAGCCATTTTGGAATTTGATTAGGCCGGGTAGTTTCAATCTATCCGGCCTTTTTTGCGCCTGTGCTACTCTTTGATGTATGTCCTCGCTGACAGAAACAATACGCGAAAAGGCGCTTGAGATCGGCTTTCACAAGGTGGGATTCGCCCGTGCCGAACCTCTTCGCGAGGAAGGTGCGAGGCTTCGTGAGTGGCTCGAAAAAGACTTCCACGGCGAAATGGCGTGGCTCGAGCGCGAACCTGAAAAACGCACCGACCCTTCACTTATTTTCCCCGGTGCCAGATCCCTTATCGTGCTTGCGCTAAACTATTACACCCCTCATGAGCACGAACCCGACCCAGCCAAAGGCAAGATATCGCGTTACGCCTGGGGCGACGATTATCACGATGTCGTAAAGAAAAAGCTCCGCGAGCTACTGGAATGGATCACGTCGGAGGTCCCCGGCGCCGAGGGAAAAGTTTGCGTCGATACCGCACCGGTGATGGATAAGGCATGGGCCGTTCGCGCCGGGCTGGGGTGGCTCGGCAAGCACTCCAATGTGATAACAAAAGAGTACGGCTCGTGGATATTTATCGGCGAGATCATCGTGAATTTCGAGTTGGATTACACCACCGAAACGGTCCCCGACCACTGCGGAACCTGCACCGCGTGCCTCGACGCATGCCCTACCGGCGCCATTGTCGCGCCTTTTTTGGTTGACTCAAAAGCGTGTTTGTCATACGCTACCATTGAATTGCGCTCCTCGGAGTTTTCGCCTGTAATTAGTGAAAATTTAGAAGGTTGGCTTTACGGATGCGATATCTGTCAGGATGTGTGCCCGTGGAATCGTTTTCAACAACCGACCGCAGAGTCTGCCTTTGAGCCGCGCGGATCCGAAACTTCCATCGATCTGGATGAGATCTTGTCGCTTTCCCCGGAGACCTATGCCGAAAGATTTCGCCGCACGGCGATAAAACGGGCTAAACTTACCGGCCTTCAACGCAACGCGAGGGCCCTGAGATCGAAAAAATAGGACCGACCCTATTACCGCTTTTAAAAGATGAGAAAAATTGGAAATTATCGTAAGATCGCGCTTCTTTGCGTAGGCGTCTCGGTTTTTGTACTGTTTGGTATTTTCGGCGATGCAGGCTCGGCACAAACCATGCGCTCGAGCAAACCCACACCGACGCCAAAAAAGAGTTCGACCCCTAAGGGAATGGCGCCAAGGAAATCACCCACACCCGCAAAACCGCGGCTTGGCTACAAGCCGGCCCCTCCGGTCGTAAGACCGACGCCAAAACCCACTCCCAAACCGCCCGAGTCCGAGCAAATGATCGTTACCGTGACCTCGGCGCGACTCCGCAACAGCCCGAACACGTCTTCTGAAACGCTGAAGCACCTGAATATCGGGGCGGTTTACGCTGTCGTTGAAAAGAACGCGCAATGGTTCAAGGTTAACGCGGACGACAGTTCGGGCTGGGTATCCAATACCGTGTCGCAAACGTTTTCGACGGCAAAACGCGGTGATACTTACGCCGCGATAGCAGCAAAGTATTTCAAACAGCAATCGATGGATTTCGCCACCTCCGCGCAGCTCTATGAGTTTTTGACGCGTGCCGAAAAGGAAGTCTCAAACCGCCGTCAGCAGGCCGACCTCAGCTACAAACGGCTTCTCGCGCTACAAACGGCGCTGAAAAAGATCCCGATGGACAAGCAGAATAAGGACCCGTACAAGGCATTTGTTAAAGGCACGGATAAACTCGTGGTCTTTAGCGAGCCATCTGCCGAATACTACGTGATCTCGGATCATTTCTGGGACCTCCACGAAAAATACAAAGACCTGCCGCTCGGTGAAGAGATCGCCTGGACCGCCGCGCAAAATCCGCACCCCGGCGAATGCGAGGGGTATATTAACTGTTACCTCTTCCTGATCCGCGCCACCCATGGCGAGTATCTCAACTTTTATCCCGCCGGCAAATACAGCAAAAAGGCGCTTTCGGACCTCTCGGGCTGGCTGGAGCCGATCGTCGCCGATTCGCGCGAAAAATCCGTTTATTCTGGGCCTGCTGACATCTCCGATCGCGCCGAATTTAACAAGTACCTGACCGAGCTGCGCGCCATCATTTCCAAATCGCCTTACACCGAAAAATCGCGGCCCCTGCAGCAGATCAAGCAACTGGGTGAGGCTTATAGATAGCTTATAACTGAGCACTGATAACGAAGAACGGAAAATGGAATTCGAATCTCGGTTTTCAGTTATCCGTTATCAGTTCTCAGTTTCGATGAAGTATCATCATCTTGATGCTCCTCCGCGACGCGCACAATAGAATAATCCGCGATCTCCGTATCTCGCTTACCGATCGCTGCAACTTCCGTTGCTTCTATTGCCTGCCAAATGGCGAACCTCCGCTCGCCCGCAAGGACACCATTCTGACGCTGGAAGAGATCGCAGATATCTCGGATATTTTCGTCTCGCTCGGTATCGAGAAGATCCGGCTTACAGGCGGCGAGC
>Ga0193752_1001885_pt1 | contig 16724 bp, 15 predicted proteins | sample H1c1metaG_FD_144924 | JGI IMG/M metagenome (GOLD analysis project Ga0193752, IMG submission 144924) | Soil microbial communities from a riparian zone of the East river system, Colorado, United States - H1c1 | ecosystem: Environmental > Terrestrial > Soil > Riparian zone | place: USA: East River... | reverse complement strand
AGGGTCGCTGAGCCGTTCTGGCCCCCAACTATGGCATTCGGATTATTGATCCGTAAGCCCGCGGGAGCAGGAATTGCATAAGCTGCAACGCTGAAGAGCGGGCTGCTAAACGAGCCGGTTCCTCCGATCGTGAAGAGGCCGTTGGTGAGCGTCAGAAATCCAGCCGTGTTCGCGCCGAGAACGGTCAGGGTACCACCTGGTGAGAACGTAAGCTCGCTGGCAATGCTGGTTCCTTTATTAACCGTTACACCGCCCGTCTGACGAAGATCGGTCGTAGATGCCCCGCCAAGCGTGAAGTTCGCAGCGCTTGCGCCTGTAAAGGTGATCGTTGCGCCCGCGGTGTTGCCGTTGGTGCTGAAATCGATCGAACCGTTATTAACAAGGCTGCCTCCAACGCTTAAATTATGCCCGGTCTGCGTACCGCCCGTTCCGGACTGGAGTATTCCTCCGGCGTTCACCGTCGCATCCACCGTAGCGAGCGTGCGGGCAGTTGTATCTTCAAATTGCAGAACACCGCCGCTTTGAATCGTTACGCTAAACGCTGCTGCCGCGGTATCGATCGTAACCGTGCAGCCGGCGCCGATCGTGACATTGTCGCCTGCTGTAGGAACCGTGGTGTCGGCCCATGTTGCCGGGGTGTTCCAGAGGCCGCCCGCTCCGTTACATGTGTCATTACCCGCAGGTGATGTCGCGGTTGGGAAATTGGCAGCCGTACTGAGCGCGCCTTCAGAAACCGCATAAACGTTATAAAAATAGTTCGTGCCCGGAACAAGCCCGGAGTCCGGGAACGTTGCCACGCCTTCACCCACCGAACCGATAAATGTAAAGTTCACGTTATCGGTAGACCGGTAGACGGCAAACAGCGTCTCATTGCTGGAATTATCGACCCAGTTGAGCGTAAGCGCCGTTTGGGTGATACCGGTTACGGGGCTTGCCGTGGGGGCGGTCGGCGCCGCGGAGGCGAACGAAAACGTGCGCCTGGTCCCGTCTGCCGCCGAGCTCAGAACGGTTATCGAACCCGCGGTGTACAAGTTTTCCGTGGGATCGTTAGAGGTGCCGTTATAGGTCGGGACACCGGCTTGCGGGGCAGTAACCGAGCCTACGTTATTCGCGGTGTTCGTGGACGAAAACCCGATATGCGGGTCACGCGAATTCACATCCGCCGCTCCGAGTGTGCTCAATGTCATGCTGCCATAAACAAATTCAATAATTCCGGTGCTTTCACTTAAGCGTATTTGGTATGTCAGATCGGCAGTGCCGCCAGTGTTAAAGTTCGACTGGTTGTTGAGCCATTCGATCACCAGTGTGCGATTCGGTGCCGTACCTATCACCTTGTAATGGACCCGGCCGTCGCCTAAGTGGGTACGCTGGTCCGCGCCATATGCGGTAATGATAGGAATCGCCGCCTGCGCGAGGGGCTTATAAGGTGTCGAAGCCTGCGCTGCGGCCCCTAAACGAAGTACGCCGTTATCGTTGATGCTAAAAGTCGTAAACCGTGCACCCTGGAAATAGAAGTCGAAACCTATACTCGTCACGGCGGAAGCTGTATCGTCTATGTTGGCTGCCAGCAGCTGGGTCGTCCCCGTGCTCATGTCGGTAAGCGAACCTGTGAGGGTCGTGCCGAATACGTAATTATTGGTCGATGCGACCTCGGGAAGAATGAGTTCCGTACCCAAATCTTGTCCTTTGCGGACCTGACTTTGGCGCGAGGGGAATTCAAAACGTTTGCCCATGTCCAGGCGATCTGAAGTCACTTTGTCCATGTTCTGAGCAAGAGAAACCGAAGATAGCATGGTCAACGTCAATACAAGGGATGTAAGAAAAAATCGGATTATAGTCACGACAATGTCCTCCTAAGACCTTCCAATAGCAAATTGTTTATTTGGGATCCGCCCAATAGTAAAATAATCTAACGCTTACCGTCGGCCAACACGTCATCGTTTGGTCGTTCCCGTCGGACAATCTACACTTCCAACAAACTGGATCCCGTCTTGCCCATCTAAAAATGCCGGGCTAACTAAGCGCAAACACAAAAATTAAAGCTTAGAGGGGTAAGCACAACCCAGTTAAAACTCTATTTCCTCCAAACGGGTGGTTTAGCTTTGATTTGAAAATTATATCTCTATTTCTTTTGTTGTCAAGCAATTCCGGCCTATCAAAACCTGAACGCTTTGTAAAATTTAAAGTTTTTACTGTAACTCGGATTTAACTTGTTTTTTTTCTCCAAAATACGCTGTTAACACTTTTGTCAGAGAGATCGTCTATATAGCGGATCCGAAAAAAATAGTTGCAGTTTGGCACTGGATACGAACGCAGATCGTAAAAATCCTTATAATACCGGGATACTAGTTAACTCGATTGAAAAATGCCTGAAAGCGGAATGACCGGAAATATATTAATGTTCGCTCGCGACGAAACCGCCGCCGCGGCTGCGGAACAGATCGCGCCCCCTGAAGCTTTGCTTCTCGAGCGGATATTCTACGGCGACGACCGTGCTTTCAGCGAGCTGTACAAGATCTACGCGCCGATGGTGCATGGCGTCATCCTCGCGCGGGTTCCTTACGAAGAGGTCGACGACATCGCTCAGGAAGTTTTTCTCGCGGCGTATAGAAATTTAAAGTCGCTCAGAAAAAGCACATCTATCGGCCCGTGGCTGGGGACCATCGCACGTAACCAGGTGATCGAATTCTATCGCCGCTCACGGCCGACCGAAGAGCTTACCGATAATTTCACCCGCAGCGATAACCCGCGAGCCGAGGCAAACGAGATCCTTGCCGCGATACATTCCCTGCCGGTCGCATATGCCGAAACGCTGGTGCTTCGGCTGGTGGAGGGCATGACCGGGCCGGAGATCGCCAAACGAACAGGGCTTACGCCCGATTCCGTGAGGGTAAACTTGCATCGCGGGATGAAGCTGCTGCGTGAGAAGCTCGGGATCGAGGAGTTAGAAAAATGAAGGAAGATTATCTTTGGGACAAAACCGGCAGCGACGAAAGCGTCGAGAAGCTTGAGAATGCCCTGCGCATCTTTAGCCACGATAACGACGCGGCGTTTGCGGTTCCCGTTATAGCGACCGCACCACAGAAATGGAGCCTTTTCAAGGGATTCAGGCCGCTCCTGTTTGCCCCGGCGAGCGTCGTCATAGCCGCGATAGCATGGGGAGCATGGATGCAGGCATCGCGGATCACCGGGCCGTCTGACGTGGGCTTCGCATCCGTTTCACCAATTGAGAGCCCGGCTGCGCCTGTTATCGATAAATTTGAACCGGCCGTCGAGCCGCCCCCTGCGCCCGCTCCCCAAATTATCAAGGCGGCATATCGACCGCGTCTTAAAAAACGCACCGAACGAACTGTGCTTCGCACAATACCGGCCGAAGGCCCAAAGCCCGAATTTACAAAAGAAGAGATCTACGCATACGACCAGCTCGTTCTGGCCCTCTCGATCACCAGCGACAAACTGGGCCAGGTTAGAGAAAAAGCCATTGGCGAGAACAATAATTCCGAGGAGAAATAATCATGAGATCATACGTTAAATATACATTCATCGCTTTACTCTTATTCATCGTTTGCGGCTCCCCCGCCAACGCCCAGGACGCCAGCATCCGCTTTGACCGTCTCGAACAGCTCGAGAGCAAGGCCCGCGACGTGGTCGAGGTAAATATCGACGGCAAGCTGCTCGACCTTGCCAAGCGCGTCATGGTCAAGGTGAAAGACCCCGAAGCGGCAAAGGTCGCGCAGGCTATCAGCGGGCTAAAGGGCATCTACGTCCGCGTTTACACGTTTGCCAACGAGAACGAGTACAACATGGCGGATATCGACGAGATCCGTGCGCAGCTCCAGGCGCCGGGATGGGAGCGCATGGCGAACGTCCGCAGCAAAAAGAACAACCAGAAGATCGACGTGTTCACGAAGTTCTCGGGCGACCAGATGACCGGCGTGGCCGTGGTGCTGTCCGAGGCGAAGACCGTTGCGGTCGTGAATGTGATCGGGCCTATCGACCTCGAGCTTCTCGCCGAAATGAGCGGCAAAATGAACATCCCGCGTATCGATATCGAGAGCGGTTCCGAAAACAAGGGCACCAATAAATAAAAGGAGTGAAGACTATGTCGGTACGTAAAAAGATATTATTTGCGCTGGCCATGGGCGTGCTCGTCTTCACATTTGCCGCCTCTCCCCTTGAGGCGAAAGACGGGGGTGACGAGTACGGCAAGGTCGTCAAGCACCTGAAAACCAAGTATCGCGCCAAAAAGGTGAAGGTGCCGTTTATGTGGCTCGCGAGGTTTGCGGTGGGGGTCGTAAGGCCGGGAGGCGTCAAGAGCTTTAACATCACCTTGTTCGACAAGCTCCAGTTCTCACGCTCGACGCTCGACGCCGAGATGAACGCGGCGCTCAAGGATTCGCTCGGGCCCGAGTGGAGCCCCATCCTGCGTGTCCGCTCGCGCGAAGGCGACCAGGTCTATATGAACATGCGCGAGTCCGGCGACAGCGTCAAGCTGATGGTGGTGACTATCAACAAAGAAGGAGCGGCGATCATCCGCGCCCGATTCAGCCCGGAAAAACTGGCCGATTTTATCAACGACCCGAAGATCTTCGGCATATCGCTAAATGATGAGGCAAAGGAGCAGGAGAAGGGCAAGATCTCGGAAGGCCACGGCGCCAAACCGCCGTCCGAACCCGCCCAACAGGGCGACGAGGCTAAAAAGGATAACTGATCGCCGGGAACCCAAAGCTCCCCTCCTTGGTTGAAGGAGGGGAGGCAGCCGCTTTCGGCGGACGGGGTGGTTCGTTCTGTCGTTTCTTCAACTCCCAAATAGGCAATCTAAAATCGCAAATTTCCTGGCTCCCCTCCTTGGTCGAAGGAGGGGTGGCAGCCGTTTCGGCTGACGGGGTGGTTCGTTCTGAAAAAGGATTCTGCCGGCGGGCTTTCGGGCCCGCTTTTTCTTTCGATCCAAAATCCCGCAATCGAAACTCTTGGCCTGTTTTTGCGTTTATGAATGTTTCAGCGCTCGCGGCGTGTCAGGTGTTAGAGCTGTTTCAGGTGTTTCAAACGTTTCAGGTGTTTCACACGAAAGCTCCCGTCCTTGGTCAATCCGGCATTCGAAATCCTTTTCAGCACACTCCTGCCCAAACGCGGTCACCGGTATCGCGAGGCATAGAGCGATGGTAAGAACTATCATGGGGCCGAATTTCGTCATTTTACCTCTTTCAATTCCTCGTATTTTTTCCGATCGTCCGCAGCCTTGTCCTTTGCCCCTAACTTGTCATATGCGATCGCCCTCTCTTTGTACGACTTAGCGTGGGTCGGATTCAATTCGATCGCCTTGTCAAAGTCCGACACAGCCGCTAGATAATTTCTTAATCCCAACATAAGCGCCCCCCTATAGTAGCGCGCAAGGAAATAATTGCTCTCGATCTCTATTGCGGTATTGTAGTCGGCCAGTGCGCCCGGCGTACGCTGCAAGGCCGTATTGATCCAACCGCGTTGAACATAAATGTGACTCTTACACTCATCTTCGATTGTTCCCTCGATCTCCCCGGTTAACACCTGTCCAGCCCGAAAGTAATCGTCGTGGGCTTCCTGCTTTCTACCCATTAGCTGTAAAACTCTTGCACGTACGTAATAACCCTCGGAAAACTTCGCGTCGAAAGTGATTGCCTTCTCGAGGTCGGCAAGAGATTGCTGGTCAAAATTCCGATCACCCAATCGCAGGATAGCGCGGGTCACATATGCGCCGGAATTTGCGGGATTTAGTTCTATAGCTTTTGTGAATGCGGCATCGGCCTTCGGCAGGTTTCCTCTGTGGTGATAAACACCCCCTATTCCCATATGGGCTGCATCGCTTTTGGGGTTCAGTTCCAGTGCCTTGTTAAAGTCCTTGAGCGCGTTGACATGGTCATTTTGTCCCGCATAATTCTTTCCTCGCGCCACATAGAGTTTGAAGGCAGATGGATCTTTTTCGATCAGGGCGGTAAATCTCGCGATCTCTCCCGCATAGTTCCCTTCCCCACAACCATTTGTAGGAGCGGGGGCCATTGATTCCTGGCCATAAACGGTAAGGAAGGAAACTGTTAAGAGCGTGAAAAGGGTTAGGAACTTTGGGACTAACTCGAATTTTCGCATAAGAGAGAAATACCTCAAGGAATTTACGCTGATTGTATCAGAGAACGCGCGGATAAAATATAAATTTCCGGCGGCGTCCGAGGGCTCGCCTCCTGGTCAGGCGTGGCGTGGCTCTCTCTTCCTCGCGACTCACGACTACCTATCCTTGTACTTAAATTTGATTTTCGCTTACCTTCCCCATATGCATATCAACGAGCAGCTCGCCGGCCGTATCCGCGAATCGCTAAAACACTCCTCGGGACGTCGAGAAAAAGAAGATGTAAAACCTTCAAAAAAGAAACAGAAATAGATATCTGGGATGTTTTGTCGGTTTAAGCACCGGAGGTGCGGCATAATGTTAGCCCCCGCGTGCAGCGAAGCGGGTGGGGTAGAGCGTCCAACATCGCCGAGCCCCGCTTTAGCGGGCGGATCTCACTGGGAGTGCGGACATCCCGGCCCGCAGTGGACGCTTCGCGTGCAATGACTTCTTCATCACGACAACGCGAAATCCTCAAAAAGAAGAAGCGATTCTAGCTTTCGATACTAGCTTCGTTATTCTTTCTTGACCCTAACAAAACTTCTCGTTATCATCATCTCGGCCCCGGATGCTTCCATCTCAAAAAGGCAGCCCTGTTAGAGCAATTTTCATACTGAAAGCCATAGCTCAAACAATTTTTACTCCTAGAGTGGTTTATTTTTATTTAGGAAGAATTACTCAAAATGTCAAAAATCAGTCTAATTCGTGAAATAAAGGAAATTAAAACTCAGTTGGCCTATCAAAAGAATCTTGGGTTTTTCTTCGGTGCAGGTACGTCGTGTGCACTGAAAATTCCAAATATCGCGCAATTGACCCAACAAGTGGAAGCGCTATTAGAAGGCGAAATTCTAACGAATTTTCAGCTCATAAAGAAAGATTTGGAAAATACTATCCCGCCCAGCAAGCCAAACATCGAGGATATTCTCAATCAAGTTAGACGGATTCGAAAAATAACCGGTGAAACTAATAAGAAATATCAGGAAGTTAGTGGAGAATCAGCGAAAGAAGTTGACAAAATAATTTGCTCAAAAATCTACGAAATCCTTTCAATTAAGGAAGCGGAAGCGGACTTTTCGGTCCCGAAAAAGTTCTTTGCATGGTTAAGTATTCTCAACAAAGACTTTGCCAAAGAAATCTTTACCTGCAACTATGATCTGATTATTGAAAAATCTCTCGAGGCTAGTCAAATTCCATATTTTGATGGCTTTGTAGGCTCTTACGAACCTTTCTTTTGGCAAGAAAGTGTCGAAACGATTGTCCACACAGATGACCTTACTCAAAATTGGATTCGTTTGTGGAAAATTCACGGCTCGTTAAGCTGGTTCTGGAAAAAGCAGGATGCGACTACGGCTGATAAAGTGGTGAGAATAGGAAAGGTGGGTGACATCACCCAAATCGAAGATGAGGTGGTAATCTATCCTTCAAGAGATAAATATGATTCTTCACGGAAGCAGCCGTTTATCGCTTACTTTGATCGCTTAAAACATTATCTCCTCAATGGCGAATTACTCTTTATATTTACGGGATACTCCTTTTCCGATCAACACATAAACGAAATTGTATTCAACTGCCTTCGTCAAAATAAGCGTCTTTCTGTATTAGTGTTCTTTTTCAATGACGACGAAGTTATGCGACTCCATTCTCAAGCTGCTTCATACATGAACTTATCTGTTTTTGGCCCGACGAGGGTTATTTTAAATGGGGAATTGGGTGAATGGGCCCTTACCCCTGATGAGGAGACCAGTCTTAAGGATGAAGATTTTTGGAATAATGCGGAGAAGAAATTCACTCTCGGAGACTTTAACCATCTAGTGGAATTTCTCATAGCGAGCTCGGGTAAAAAAGCCGCAATTGAGTCAATGATTAAATGATTAGTGACATTACATTCCTGGGAAAAATAATTCGCGTCGACTCATCGATCGTGGAGGTAGAAGTTTCTAACGATATTCCCTCTGCCGCGCCGATTATTAATGGTCGTCTTTACAAGATTGGTCAGATCGGAACTTTTGTTAAAGTTCCGATCGGGAATATTTGTATTTATGGGATCGTCTCCTCGGTTAGCAATACTCCAAGCAAGACAGATGAATCCCTCATGAAATATCACTTTGGTTCCCGATATCTGAGTGTTCAACTCGTGGGAGAAAAAGTGGGCTCCGACCTTTTCGAAAAAGGTATAGGAACATATCCTACAATAAACGACGAGGTGCACCTCGTAACCGAAAAAGACCTAAAAGACATTTACGGTGACCAGGACGCGGGCTCCATTGAAATTGGAAAGCACTCATCCTCCGAGAATCTTCCTGTCTATACAGATATTCACAAACTCGTTCTGAGACACTGTGCGATTTTGGGCTCCACGGGTAGTGGAAAGTCAAATACCACGGTGAGCGTTATGAAAGCAATTCTAGACGGCTATCCGGGATCCCGAATGATTCTCGTAGATCCTCATGGTGAATATCCTACCGCTTTTCCCAGTTCGAAGGTATTTAGAATAGGATCTGCCACGAACCCTCTATTTATCCCCTTCTGGCTAATGAACTTTGATGAGCTAGCGTATTTTTTAGTGGGAGCCAAGCCAGCTGATGATCAGCGAACAGAACATAGATTATTTCGCGAACTAATTACAAATCTAAAAAGAGAGAATTTCCAGCTTAAATCGGGCAATGTTAACCCTGATTTCATAACCGCTGATTCGCCAATTCCTTTTAGTGCGAGAAAGCTTTGGCATGAAATGAACTGGTGGCTCAATGCTAGTTTTACGACTACAAAAAAGGACGAGCAAACGAAGGATACTGCGGTTCAAGAAACGGTGGGTGACTTTACCGCCCTTGTTGGAGCAACTTTCACTTCACATCTATCGACAGCTTCTAGTGCTTCTCCATATCTATCGCAACATAAAGAATTCTATTCATATGAAAAACGCCTCCTTTCCCGTTTGAAGGATTCAAGATTTGATTTTCTTTTCAATCCTGGAGACTACATAGACAAAGATTCGCCAAAAGACCTACACAATCTTCTTAGTGACTGGATTGGCAGTGACGAAAAGCTTGCCATTCTAGATTTGAGAGGGGTTCCATTTGAGGTTTTAGATATCACCGTAGGCCTGATTACACGTTTTGTATATGACAGTATGTTTTGGGGACGCGACGAGGCATACACAGGTAAAAGTCGCCCATTATTATTGGCGTACGAAGAAGCTCATTCTTATTTGAATAAGCACGATCCTGATAGTTATGCGAAACAGGCAGTTGAGAAGATATTCAAGGAAGGGAGGAAATTCGGTTTGGGAGCCATGGTGATTTCACAACGACCTTCAGAAATCTCTGAAACTATACTTTCCCAAACCGGAACGTTTATAGCATTGAGACTTACAAATACGAGCGACCAGTCAATTGTTAAATCTTCTTCTCCAGACAATCTAAATAGTTTGATTGATCTCCTTCCTTCATTGCGAATCGGAGAAGCGATTGTGGTCGGAGAAGCAATTAAAATACCTTCGAGGATACGTGTGCCCCTAAATGTGCCGCGCCCCACGAGTGATGATCCCGATTTAGTTAAATGTTGGTCAAAAGACCATCTCACTGATGAAGAGAATTACAAAAACGTAGTTACAAGATTAAGGGAGCAAAAGTTTTAATATGGAAAGACAAAATATTGAATCGACAATGATAATAAGCATCGGGTATGACGCGGCCACGTCAACACTAGAGATCGAATTTAAATCTGACGGTGCTGTTTGGCAGTATTTTGACGTTCCTGAGAATGTTTATCTTGATATGATGTCCGCCGAATCCCAAGGAAGGTTTTGGCATGCGGTAATCAAAAAGCAATACGCTGAATCGCGGGTCGGTTAAGCTGCCGCTATTAAGCCCACAATCACCACTGGGGCGAGCACGGCTGATCTCTTTACCCATAGGGGTTTGGATATTCGATCCGATGATTTTACCAAAAGCCCTCGATCTGTAAGGTTTCGCCCGTTTTGGAAGGTTAGAAGGAAAATCGTTCCAGAACGCGGAACGCTGCGCGAACACCTAAAAACCTGCGTAAACAGGGGCTTAGGAGCAAAAAAGGAGCGTTCCAAAATTGTTCCACGTGGAACGAAAAGAGTCATGAGTCATGAGTCATGAGTCGGGAGTCGTGAGAAAGAAAAAGACAGGCCCGAAGACCTGCCGTTTCGGTTATGAGTCGCGAGTCGTGAGTCGCGAGAAAACAAATCCCGCAAATTATCTATCCCCGATAGCTACGTACTTCTGATCTCTCGCCCCGATGTATTCGGCACGCGGACGGATCAGCTTGTTGTTGTGGTATTGCTCGAGGATGTGGCCGGTCCAGCCCGAGATGCGGCTGACGGCGAAGATCGGTGTGAAAAGATCGAGGGGGATCCCCATCAGGTAGTAGGTCGAGGCCGAGTAGAAATCGACGTTCGGGTACATTCCCTTCTTCTCGTGCATAAGCTGCTCGATGCGCTGCGACATGTCGTACCACTTCTGCTCGCCCTTCTTGTCCGCCATCTGTTTCGAATAGCGGCGGAGCCACGTTGCGCGCGGGTCCTCGGTCTTATAAACCGCGTGGCCGATGCCCATGATCTTGCGCTTTTCTTCGAGCGCCGTATCGACCCATGCATCGACCTTGTCGAGATCGCCGATCGAGATGAGCATCTTCATCACGTTGGTGTTGGCGCCGCCGTGGAGCGGGCCCGCAAGCGCAGCAATCCCGGCCGTAACCGCGCCGTACATTCCGGCAAGCGTACCAGCGACTACGCGCGTGGTGAAGGTCGAGGCGTTGAGCTCGTGATCGGCATGCAGGATAAGGCAGACGTCGAAGATACGCGCCTCGTCGGCCTCGGGCTTTTCGCCGCGCAGCATATAAAGGAAATTTTCGGCAATGCTCAGGTTTTGATCGGGAGCGATAGGCTCGTTGCCGTTGCGGATGCGGTCCCAGGCCGCGGCGATGGTGCCGATCTGGCCGGTGATATTGATAGCAGCGCGGACGGCCGATTCGCGGTCGGTGCCGTGCGATTCCTCATCATAAAAATCAAGCGACGAAACCGCCGTGCGGAGAACGTCCATCGGGTTGGCTTCCTTCGGAAAGCGCTTCATCATCTCAAGCACCTCGGCCGGCGCCTCGTAATTGGCGCGAAGGTCGGCGGTGAGCGCCTCGAGCTCGTCCTGTTTCGGCAAGCGCCCGTTCCAGAGTAAAAATATCGTTTCTTCAAAGGTCGAATGCTCGGCCAGATCGTGGATATCGTAGCCCTGGTAGATAAGAATTCCCTGCTCGCCATTGACGTCGCCGATCGCGCTCTGTGCGGCTACAACTCCGCGAAGTCCGGCTGCCCCTGCTGATGATTCTGTTGCTGTACTCATTATGTTATATCTCTTATATATCTTTAATATCTAAAGTTAGTCGCCAATCCTCAATTTTATCCAAGACGCGAACTATAAACAAGCAGTGTGATTGGTTTTACCATTACGCGGGAAGTTCGCCTACGAAACAAACGAAAAAGACGAAAAAAAACCACTCAATTTCGGATTTTTAGAATTACCTGATCACCACGCGCGACGCCCAACTCATTTGCCGCCGAGCCATTACGGACCGACATCTCCAAAAACCCCGCACTGCCTGCGATCGAAAACAACTCACCAGCTTCGGCCTCGGCGTAATACCTGCACCGTCTTTTAATAACGATGGCGCCTACTTCGATAGCATATTTTTCGGGAAGTTCTGCCGATGAGATGTTTGTCACGAGATTGCCGAAACGATCGATGTGAATTATTTCGCCTTCGATACGGTCAACGAAGGCTACGGGTGCGGGGTTGCCAAGCGTCACAGGATCGAAGATCTCAGGCCCGAACTCTGATGGATCGCGCCCCAGCGCCAGATGCGCCGCAGCAGGAGCGAATATATCGCGGCCGTGAAATGTACTCCCGGCGTCGGCGCGAAAGAACCGTTTTTCCGTTATCTCGTAAACGCGGCTGTCCTCGTCCAGAACAAAACTGAGCAACCCGTTGTCGGGTGCTGCGAAATAATTGCCGTCCGACTCTACAATTATCGCCCTTCTCTCCGAACCTACGCCAGGATCGACCACCCCGACAAAAATGGTCCCCTCGGGAAAATCCCGGAAACACGCGCGCAACGTAAACGCTGCCTCCCGAATATCCTGCGCCTCGATCTCGTGAGTTATATCGACAATAACGGCGGAAGGGGCGATGGAGAGTATAACTCCCTTCATCGCCCCAACAAAATAATCCCGGGTCCCGAAATCGGTCAAAAGTGCTATCGCGGCCATATTTTCTATGCGATGTCTTAGCCCTCATCAATGGGTTAAGAAATATATATCCGTATAGCGAATGACTGTCAACACTTCCTGCGCCTTTAACTGATGAAGCCGCCATGAGCGATCCGGTCGAGCCATCCAAGATCCGCGGACAGCGCCTCGATCAACCGGAAAACTGAAAATATGACGATCAGGATCAGGGTGTTTAGCATTAGGGCAGCCATGGCGAACGCTGCATTATGCTCTCGGTGGTCATTTTGCATCGCCATTACCTCCTCGCGCGGGAGCGGACTGTATCGGAGTATTGTGAAACGCCGCTATGCTCCATTTTCCCTTATCTCTGGTCATCACCATCGTATTCATCGCATGTCCTTTTTGAAGGTCGCCGCCAGCGCGAAACTCCAAATTCCACTCGATATGAACAATAGCCATACCCGTTAACGGGAATCGGACGCTTTTGATCGAGGCGACATTCCGGCTGTCTTTATAAATAGTAGTAAAAATCGCGGCATGTCCGGTTTCGATCATCGTCCGGCCTTTAATATGCTGGCCGTTAACGATTACATAATCGGCGTCTTCGGCAAACGGTGCTGCAAAGGCCTTACCGTCGTGGGCATTCCAGCCGTCTTGCACCTGTTGGACGATCTGGCGAACGGCCGTTTCGTCCGCGGCTGTGTCTTTATTTGAAGCCTGTGCGACAGCAGCGATCGCTGTTAAGGCGATCATTAAAAGTATGAGTGTAAATCTGATCATTGTATTCTCCTCTAAAGTTTATTTATTTATTTTCGATAATTGGGGTTTAGACCGGACTGAACAGCCCGGGAACGCGTATGATACGGCCGGGAAAGATCTCGGTGATAAACAGATCGCCGCTGTCGCCATCTCGTGCCATGCTCGTCGGCGAAATCAGATTGCTCAAGAGCACCACCGACTCGTCGTTTACAAAGAGTTTCAGGCTTCCGGGAACCGAAGGGCCAAGCATATTCGCGCTGAATTCCAGGACATAAAAGGCCCGGTATAAACCCGAGACAGGTACCGGAAGAACATCCATGGTGGAGGTCAGTTCGGAGATGAGGGTCGTCTGTGAACCATCCAGCAGGCTAACCCCTTTGATCGAAGAGACTTCCTCCGCAAACGGGAAACCGGTCAATTGAGTGACGAGCAATTGATCGCCGTAAAGCCTGACGCTATCCGGAACTGCCTCGGAAAATGGAGGACCGAAAGGTAGCGGGTTGGGTACCGGGGCGAAAGTTGTGAACGTGCTGTATTCCCCAGTGGACGGATTTACCTTGTAAAGCTGGTTAAAGCTCGCGTCAACGGCGTATAGATTTCCACCCGTTTCCTCGATGCCGAAGACATTCGCCGGGCGGACATTCCCTTGCGGGAGGCCGGGACGGTTTTCGACCCTGTAGTCCGGCAGATTGGCGACGAGCCGGATATTGAGCGTCTTCCCCTCGGTGTTTTGGAGTATCACCGGCATGGCTTTGGCAAGGGTCGATTGATCACCCGGCGAAAGCGAAAAATTGCTTGAGAGAGCTTCATAATCGGCGGGCAGCGTAAGCTCGAGAACGGAATTATTGAGGGGCGTAACGGGGCCGGGGTTTGGCACGATGCGGCCGCGGCCGCCCGGTACGACCGAATCCCCCTGGCCGAACGTCAGGTAAAGCTTCAGGCCCCGCAGCCTGATCCCCGAAGCGCCCGAACGTGTTTGCTCGACGGCGTTGAAACTCGAAGGCAATCCATCTATTAGCGTGCGGCGCGCGCCCGTCGTGCGATCGATAAGTGACACGCGGCCATTGTTATTGGCGAAACCGGTTTCCGCCACCAGGAGGTGCGATTGTCCCGCCGTAATGATCTTGGTAGGAAGCTGCAGACCGGTTGAAAATACCGTCGGGTTTTGCGCGGCGGTTATCACGGCCAGGCAAACCGTTATTAATATCGTTCCATAAGTTCTTTTTAACATTTCTTTTTCTCCTTTAAGTTAAGTCTTGCGATTCCGATCCGTCGCAGCCCACGTCCTTCATCACGATCTTGCTGCCGCATTGAGGACAGGTAACCGTTTCTGCATCATCGACCGACTCGGGGCCTCGTTTTCTGATCGCGATCGTTTCCTCTACTTCGATCAAAATTTCGGTTATGGTCCTTTTCATAAATTGCTGCCGGAAAATTGCTTGCCTGTTATTTGATTTAGGCGGTACAATCGCTTTCGCCTGACTATCATCGTTCGACCGGCAATATTAAATCCTTAAGAAAACCTTGGATTTTTCTTGGAAATTTCTAAATGACCGAAAAGGCCCGCAAACAAACGCTTTTACTTCGCTTCGGCGGGTTCGAGATCGATGTGGGCGAGCGTCTTTTGCGTAAAGAAGGCCGAGTAGTGCCGCTTTCGGCGAAGATATTCGATACCCTGCTTTACCTTGTGCAAAACAATGGGCGCCTTCTCCTGAAAAATGAGCTCATGGAGAACGTCTGGGCCGATTCATTCGTCGAGGAAGCGAACCTGACCACCAATATCTCGCTCCTCAGAAAGGTCCTTCACGAAACTGGGGATCAATATATTGAAACTTACCCGAAACGCGGTTACCGCTTTCAGGCGGATGTTGAATCGGTTAGCGGTGAGAATGAGGTCTTACGTACAAGGCGTGTGACAACCCTGGTCCGCACAACTGTCGAAGAAACCGGGACGGAGGAAGAAGTGCAGCGGTATAAAACGCTTCTCTCCGGCGCACCTAACAATCTGGTACTGCCTCAAAATGCGATCATTGGCCGAGAACATGAGATACATGAGATCATCGGCCTTCTCCGCTCGCATAGTCTCGTTACGTTGACCGGCGTCGGAGGAACGGGAAAAACCCGGCTCGCCCAGGAGGTCGCGATAAGAATGCTTTCTGAATTCGAGCATGGAGCTTTCTTCATAGCGGTCGATAACATAACCCACGCGGACCTTGTCATACCCGCGATTGCCCAAGCCCTGGGCATAAAAGAATCGAAGTCGCGGCCGTTGAATGAAACTCTTACAAATTTCCTGCGAGATAAACATATTCTTTTGGTCGTCGATAACTTCGAACAGATAGTGGCGGCGGCGCCGATACTAACAGATATGCTGGATGCCGCACAGGCTGTCAGAATACTCGTTACCAGCCGCATCCCGCTCGATATCAAAACAAGCCCTGAGTTTAGCGTGCCTACACTGTCGATTCCCCCAACGGCCGGACATTCCGGGATGGATGATCCGCGCGTCTTCGAATCCTTTCGCTTGTTCGCGGAGCGCGCACGCGAGGCAAACGCCGAATTCGAGGCCGGCGATGGAAATTCTCCTGTGATCGCCGAGATATGCCGGCAATTGGATGGGCTTCCGCTCGCGATCGAGTTGGCCGCGGTGCGCGTTAAGATACTATCTCCCGGGCAAATTTTGGCGAGGCTGGAAAACCGTCTAAGACTTTTAACCGGTGGCTCAAAGGACCGGCCCGAGCGTCAGCAGACAATGCGGGGAGCGATCGATTGGAGCTACGATTTGCTCGCCGAAGACGAGAAGCAGTTGTTTCGAAGCCTGGCCGTGTTTTCGGGCGGTTTTTCGGTTGAAGCGATCGAGACGATCTGCTCACAGGACGACATAGATGTCCTGAACTGTCTTTCATCCCTCGTCGAAAACAACCTAGTGGCCAGGGCCGGCGATCCGGGCGGCGAATCAAGGTTTCGCTTACTGGAAGTTGTCCGGGAGTACGCGCTGGAGGTGCTGGAGAAAAACGGCGGCCGGGAAATAGCGCAAGAGCGGCATGCGGATTTTTTCACCGCCCTGGCAGAACAGGCCGAGCCGCATTTCTTTGGAGAAAAGGCGGCCGACTGGCTCGATCGGCTTGAGGCGGACCACGACAACCTCCGCAGCGTACTCGCCTGGGCGCTGACAAATGATCGCGAAAGAATTAGCAAGCTCGCTGGATCGCTTAGAAGTTTCTGGGTGCTGCATAACCACCTGACCGAAGGCCGAAAGTGGCTGCAGCTGGCACTGGCCGAATCCGAACGGGTCGCCGGCCCTCCCGAATTCAAACTCCTACACGGCCTCGGGCAAATGGCGATGTACGCGGGGGATATCGAAAAAGCGGTCGAGATCCACGAGCAGGGCCTGGCCGCCGCACGCGCCGCCGATGACACGCGCCAGGTAGGCCTGTCTCTCAGGGCACTAGCCAGCGCGGCTAAACAGATCGGAGATATCGGGCATGCACGGGAGCTAAATGAAGAGGCGCTCGCTCTCGGCCGCAGATCGAACGATCCGTTCGGGATCGCCGTCTCGCTCAACGCGCTCGGAGACCTGGT
>Ga0193752_1001884_pt1 | contig 16725 bp, 14 predicted proteins | sample H1c1metaG_FD_144924 | JGI IMG/M metagenome (GOLD analysis project Ga0193752, IMG submission 144924) | Soil microbial communities from a riparian zone of the East river system, Colorado, United States - H1c1 | ecosystem: Environmental > Terrestrial > Soil > Riparian zone | place: USA: East River... | reverse complement strand
TCACCTCTGTCGGCTCCGACGGGCTGGTTTCGTTGTCCTGTATCGTGAATACATCGATCTCGTTTATCGACTTGCTGGCGTCGAAAGTGACCTGCAGCCAGTCAGGGTATGAATTACTCGTATTGTCGTTCCACCCGCCCGTACCGGAACCCCAACCCGTTCCCTTGCGGTCGCCGTTGATCGTTCCCGCCACTCCATAGTTTCCACTGCTATGCGTAGAGGAAGCGGAAGCAGTTCCTCCGTTCGACGCACGGGCAACATTAACAGGTGTGGTCGGCGCGGAGCCTGACGGATTAGGCTCTACCACTTCGACAAGCCGTCCGAAATCATCCGTTCTTGCCCAGCGTTCGCGGCCCCATGCGTCCTGCGACAGTAAACCAAAAATCAGAAAATTTAAAACTAATTAACAATTGGTGTTGTTCACAACTTTTCGTAACTTGCGGCACACAGATTGCAAATCTTTGACATGAGCTTCATTATTTGGATCGTATTCTAACCCCAATTTATTTACCAACAGATCTTCGAGATAACTGGTGAGATTATCATCGTCTCGTATCACGCGAAGAATTTGCGGAACGTATCCTTTGTACTCGTCAACCGCAATTGGTTGATCCACACTAAGAGGATTCCATTGAGCAAGTACAGAATTTATTTCGTTTTGAATATCTAATATCTGTTCCTTCATGTTGGATCATTCATTATCACCAAGGTCGAAAATGTAAAGTGGGACTGATGGATGTAATAATTCCTTAAGACAATTGGCATGGCACCAGAACTGCTGACTGTTTTGTTTATCTACAGGGCCATCGACATTTGTGGTGTAAAATAAGCCCCCCACATCAAATCCAATTGATTTAATCTGTTGTCCGCAGAAGCAGCATTGATACGTAAGTTCCATTTGTTTGCGATTTTTAAATCTCTCGGTTTATCATATTGATCATATATTCGCCTGCTGCTCCCCGCGACTTTAACCATTTTATTTTTTCTGAATCCGCTAAAATCTCAATAGCCAAATCAGTTTCTTTCTTAGGATCTATAGAAAGGGCGTCCGCCCATTTATAAAGAATATTATCAGGCTCTATTTCAGCCGCTTTCTTTTGCATTTGACGGCTAAGCTCTAAAATGTCGCCACCAAAATACCAATCGGTTAATCCCATAAAATTTCCGACGAAAAAGAGATACTCTGCATTTTCGTTAAATTGTTTATGCGATTCATCAAAAAACTTTTTAATCTCGCGGGCGATATCATCAGCTTCGCGTACAAAGTTTATTCGAGCTTCTACCGGCCCTTCTAACAAAAGGTCTATTAAAAAATAAATTGCTGCGACATAAACCTCGACATTGTCGGGATTTTCGGCAATCATCTTTTTAAAAAAGACTAAAACGTCCTTCCAAGGTTTTCTTTCTGCAAGATAAGATAATTCCTCTCGCCATTTCATTACCTGATTTCTCCTGATTCCTTATAGGAAAGAGTAATAAGATCCTTTCATGAGTGACTTTGATGCTAAGCAAGATTCAATATCGTCCAGTCTTCAGGTTGCGGTTTATGTAGAATTGGAGAACCATCGCTTTTATAAATTTCAAGCTCGTCAACCATGTTGTCTATGACGAAAACCATCGCGTGTACATGAACTCCATCCGAGTCCATGAACTCAGCTTCTACCGGAAGATACTTTTGGGACAAAGAATCATGATCCCGTACAAACTTGATGCTTCCTTCACTATCGATTTCCTGGACCTCTCCTGTATCCAGAAAAGAAATATTCTTGTCATCGAGTTCTGCTAGGATGATCTCGATCAATTTTTTTTCGTCAGATCTGATTTTTCGAGAGTTCATTGTTACAAGTTCCTCTTAAGGAATAAAATAGGTACCAACATTTATGACTCCGTTTGGCAATGTATAGGCCCGATATTGAATAGTCTGGCCAGCAACGACCACTGTTCCCAAAAACGATTCTGTTTGAGTTGCAGTTTTGAGATATTCCAATTATCTACTGGACAGGCTCGAGTTATTGCTCGAGATATGTATCTTCGTCAGATGGCATTGCTCCACGTTTCAAATGCTGAAGCACCCGATCGATTCGTCGGTTCTGCATTTCTGCGTATGCCTCATCTTTTATACGAATGTCCGCATCCGCGAGATAGTGCCAGAGAAAATGAGGCGCTCCTCTTAATAACTCATGATCTTCAAGGATACATTTTGCTTGGTCATACCAGTGATCTAAATCATCGCTCGTCTCTGGAACGAAGTTGACCAGACTCGAAAGGACTTCCGCGAGTCGCTCAATCTGACCGTTCTGATTTTTCATTTTGCGTCTCACTTAAACCATCGGGGATCAAATATTGGTATATGAAAGGATTCTCCCTTTTTCAAGGGTCCAATATTAACGTGTAGTATTTTCGTACTTGGATCGTCGCTGAAGGAATGATAATCGAGTCGCATCCCCCACTGACTATTTTTCCATCGAACCCCTGCGATACGTCCCCCGCGTTGTGGTCCATCGAAAGAAAGATTTTTTAAGGGTGCAGCAGCAGCAACCCGAGCGGCGGCGGCGGCGGCGGCGACATCAGCAACAACCGGAGCGGCAATAATTATGAGCGCACCCACGGCCATTGCGGTTGTAATATCCTGCAATGCTGGGCCGCGCATGCCCATGTCCTGGATAAATGCTCGTGCATTGTCATTCAGACCGCCCGACGGTCCGGCTAGCTCACTATAATGAAATGTTGCAGTTAGCCCAAAACTTGTCTGCAAATTTCCGTTATCGTCATACCAATACGTGATCGTGAAAGTCGCGGCGGCAACTTCTGCATGTGTTCGGAACCCATATCCTGCTTGAGAATTGCTTATTCTCTGTAGATGAAGTTCAAGGCCCGCTGCGGCAGCACTGCTGAGACCTCCAAATGTCTCGTTATAATAAGCGACGCTGTCTCCAAAACCGCCGCCACCACCGCCGCCTCCTCCACCACCACCCGTTTCCCACGTTTGGCAGCTTACCGAGGTGATTTGAAAATTGGAACCATCACCGTCAGAGCGCCAGGTTACCCAGCAACTCCAACTGAAACCGCCTTCGGACATATTCAATCCACTCGGATCGACATAATTTGTCGGCTGATTCTCAACATAGGAATAGCGGTTCCAGCTTTGCGGTTCGGCTATCGAAGCACTGCCGTTATAAGGGTCGGGACTTGTCCATCTGCCTGCTTGATTTTCGTGTTTTCTAAACCAGGTGTGGTCGAGGCCGGTTGCATCGTCGCGTTCTGTGAGGCCGTATTTTTTGTCTTAGGGTGTTAGCGCTTCCGAATCCCTGTGCGACGGTGAGCACACCTGTTCCCGAACTTACGTCTTCTCCAAAAGCCGTGTAATCGGCCTCGATTTTACGAATCCTGTTTTGCCTACGATCGCACGAACGGAGCCTTGCCAATCCGAGACGACATATTTCACGCCTTCTTCATCCGTAGGTTGCGGACCGCCATACTCGCATACTAATTTTCCGCCGATGTTATAGATCAGGAACCGCCAAACATCATTGACCTTTTCCGCTACACGCAGTCCATTTGCGTCATAAACACTCAACGCATCCGGGACATTCGCCCGAGTCGTTTTAATCATTCTGCCGTTCGCGTCATGTGCAAAGTTAGAATCGCGAAATTTACTTTCGATCGTCTTACAAGTTAGTCTTTGTCCATCCTAGCTCTTGTCTTCAAAAAAGATTGCCTTATCGAATCGGACAAAAGAAGAACGGCAAGAATAATCAAAAAGTGAATACAAAAGTTCGCAATCGTGCCAATTCCCGCAGTATAGGGATATGGATCTTCCATAAAAATCAAAAGCACGAAGCTGACCCATGCCTCGATTATTCCGCTACCGCCCAACAATTCCCGAAGCAGATTAGGAAAGACCCAGGGAAAATACTTTAATAGTACATTTAATCCGAATGTACAGATAAACGATATTGTCGCCAGCAATTTAATTCTTCCTGTCATTTACACACCTGTGATTTAACAAAGTTCGGAAGAGCATCCCTGCTGACATTACCAAATCCAAGGGATACGCCAAAAAGGACAGCCTGCCATACTCGGCAATACATTTTGCGCCAGTGTCATAAATGAGGAACCGCCAAATGTCCTTGATCTTCTCTGCGTGTCTATAAGCATTTCATGCTCGAACAAACGAATTCGACCAACCGCATAAGGGTGTCCGCTAAAACCACCTCAAACTAAAGTGATGTGTACGTTTCAGAAACTGTAAACTTCAAGAGTACATGCGTGTCTTTATCAAAATAGAAACGAATTTGAGTCATTAAATTATTTTTAAAAAAAGACTCTTTTCTGATCGAAGCTGTTATAATCTCTGAGCCATCAGGCCCCTGTGATGTGTTTTCAAGAAAAGGTTGTTTAGTCCAGAAAATGTCATTACTATCTAGTAACGTAGTAACATCATCCATCGCCGTTTTCCCTATTATAAGATGATTAGAAAAGTATTTCCGTATGTCATCTGTCGACTGATCTTCTAAACGTTGGGAATTGTTACACCCGCCAACGAATACAGCTAAAATCAGAAAAATTTCTATTGCATAAGAGACTTTCATATGTAATCGCAATGCGCTTTAATCTAAGTTGATTAGTGTTCCCCATCCCCGGGCTGTACCAAATCTGCCAAGTTCTCTGTTTATCCCTTCAGTAAATCCGGCCGTATCGATTCCTGCTCGCGCAAGTACAGTATAAAGAAAGGCATTGCTGTTATTCCCGAGTAAGGAATACGCGACCTTTTTCTCTTCAAATTTTTTTAGAGTATCTTGAACGCTTCTCTGAAATTCATCACAATTTTTATTTAACTCAACGCCACCTACAGGAGCTCTAGATGTTTGATAGTCTGTAAAGCCTCTGTCATATAAACTCAACTCACCCCCTAAATAACCATCTCCATCCGTTCCGCCTCTTACCCCAATTTCAAGATTCGTTGAAGAATCAGAGTAGGTCAAATAAAGATGATTGATGATTCCTGCACCTCCAGGCCCCGGTTCTGGCCTACGTTGATCTGATGAACTTCTTGAACTGCTCCTCGAACTCCGACCAGATGAATCAACCGCGGTTGTAACAACCATAATAAAACACTTATCGTCAGGAACCCGGTCTCTAGAACTGCCACCATCACCGGAGACCTCATTACCGCCCGTTGGAGGGTCGTACAGCCAGCCGAAATCTCCGCCGAAACCGACATCCCAAGACGACCACATGTTATCCCACCATGACCAATCTGCTATATACGGAGGCGCCATGAATAAACCACTTGGATCGACAAAATTAGTCGGCTCATTCTCGACATACGAATATCGATTGAAGCTTTGCGGATTGCCTACTGACATCGAGCCGTCATACGGATCGGGGCTTGTCCACCTTCCCGCTTGATTTTCATTCTTACGGAACCATGTGTGATCGAGTCCTGTTGCATCGTCGCGTTCTGTTAGGCCATATTTCTGACGTAAAGAATCGGATGCTCCGAAGCCTTGTTGTGCCGTTCTTGTCCCTGTGCCGGAGCCAACATCTTCGCCAAAAGCCGAATAGTCGGATCGTGATTGGACATGACCAGTATTGCCGACTACCGCTCGTGTCGAACCTTGCCAGTCCGACAGAATATATTTCACGCCGCCATCGCTAGCAGAACTCGTTCCGCCATATTCGGCTATCATCTTGCCGCTTGTATCGTAGATGAGGAATCGCCAAACATCGTTGACCTTCTCTGCAACACGCGTTCCGGAGGCATCATAAACCGAACTTGCATCCGGAACGCTTGTTTTCGTTGCCTTGACCATGCGGCCATTTGCATCGTACGAAAACCCCATTTCCCTAAACTTATCGTCGGCTGTAACATTTCCGGCGTCGTCGTATGACGTGTTTGTGGTAAACCTGTTCGTTGACTTGCTGATGTCCGTTTCCTCGATTGGCGTGTATGGTAACGGGTTGTCCTGGCCTGTCGGATTATTGTTCGTCGCCTTGCGATACATGTTTCCGAACCGGTCAAAATCATATGTCTGTTTGTAGGTCAGAGCATTGGTGTCGCCGCGATATTCGTTCGACTCTTTTAGTCGGTTAATAGAATCATAGTTAAACTTCTGCGTCCACTGCTTATTAGTCCCGATATGTGACTCAACCATTGCCAACTGCCCGTTGTTCTTTGTCAGATCGAGGTTCCCAGCTCCGTCGATCTGTCCATAACCATAGTCATATTTTTGCAGTACGTCAGTCCCGCGCTTCAATTCCTGCCCCGTCATCTGCAACCGATCATTAAGTGTAAAGTTCTGAACCGTTCCGTTACCAAATGTCATCTGACTTACAGAGTTAGCTTTGCCTTGGTACTGCATTCCCGTAACGTATAACCTCGTAACATCGGCTACCGTCGTTGGCCGTCCATTCGCATCATAGGTCATTGAAACAACCCGCCCACTCGGATATTTCTCGCTCGTAAGCTGCCCTGCAAGGTTATATGTGTATTCAATGTCGTATTGTTGGCCCGCGACCCACTGGCGATGTTTCCGGACACGGCCCATTAGATCGTAATCAAGCTCGGATGCGGTCGCAGGTGTATCGCCGACTGCCGCAGTCTCAACCTTCGTCAGCGCTCCAGTATTGAAAAAGCCACTTCTCGCCTGATCGTAAGTATAAGTCACAGAAGGTGTTTGGTAACCCGGTTCGCCTGTATAGGCAACTCCCGCCACGCGATTGAGTCCGTCATAAGAGAAAGTCGTCTTAACGCCTCTCGCATCGACCCCTTCGCTTAAAAGCCCATCCAGATTATATTTAAGGACTTTCGTCCATTTGTTCGGACCAGCCGTGCCCTTGATTCCCGCATTGTCCAGCGTTGGATTTGCCTCGACAAGTTTTTCATGAGTCAATCGCGACAGCGAATCGTATCTGAATTTCCTCTCCTGTGTCACCGTTCCGTCCGATTGGGTAACCTTTGTTAGATTCGCGTTGCCATCATACTCATAAGATGTTGGCTGAGCAGGCGTATCGACAGCACCGAGATTACCGCTAGCGTCGGGCTCGTCCATACGCACAATTCTTCCAAGCGAATCCGCCACTACTGTCAAAAAAAAAACCTCAAAAACAAGAGCTGAAAAACCGCGCTTTTAAGGCTTCCTAAACGTCAAAACTACGTGTCAAAAAACTAATGTTTATTGACACACTATCTTAACCGCTCGTCTATCCTTCAGGCATATGAGAATGGACTTCACGCTTAGGTTCGCTATGCCTATCAGATTTGAGCAATGTGGCTTAAAATAAAGATATGGGTCGACCACCGGTTTCTTCGGGTTTTAATTGTTATCACTGTGGAAGTGGTCGGACCTGTAAAGCAGGAATAGCTAAGGGTAAACAGCGGTTTCAATGCCGGGCGTGCCGAAGTCTTTTTATCGCTCTAAGTGAGCGGGTTGTAAGACCGGCGAAGGTGGTATCGACGGAGCCCGACAGCACACCGGAGGTCCGGTTGCTCAATCCTAAATCTCGAAAGGGAATAAATCGAAAGGAGCGCCCATCGCCCAGTCACTTGATACTCAAGCTTAGGTCTATTGCGCAGAAGATAGGGCGTGCACCGACAACTAGCGAGATTAGTCAACTGGCAAAGGAGGGCCGCTCTTATCAGCTAAAGGATTATTACGAGGCTTTTGGCAGTTACCTGTCGGCGCTCGAAAAGGCATGCATCAAAAAACGCTACAAGCAGGAATTTGACGAAGCCGACCGTGAAAGAATGCTGGAGGAACTTCGAGATCTTAGCCGCAAGCTAAAGCGTCCGCTCATTGGCAAAGATGTTTTCGCAGCCAGAAAGAAGAAGAAGGTTTCGCCGCTCAACCATTTTCAGAAGGCCTTCGGCACTATTCCTCAGGCAATAGCCGCAGCCGCGTACTCGAACGAGAGATAACCGCACTCTCGACTCCCTGATACTCCACAACTCATACATAACTGCCTCGCTGGCCATGTAATTATTCAGCGGATTCGTTCCCGACGCGTATTAATTGTTCACTTTTTCCAAAATCGTAACCCGAGTTCCCTCAGTTGTATTCTCGGTATAAGGGACCAATATTTCAGTAAGCATCAGCCTTTCAGCATCAACAACAACCGTAAAATCTCTGGGCCGACTATCGGCGAAATTATTGAGCGCTATTTCTGGCTTTAATTCAAGTTTAGAGCCATTCATCTCATAACGTCCCGTAAACGACTGATAGCCCAACTCTTTTAAATTTTTTGGGAATTCAGACAGCCAATCGTCCTTTCTCCCTTGGTCCTCTAATGTCATGCTGAAATGTCCATTATCAAAAAAATACATCCCCTTCCACGAAGGAGCGCTACGAACTATTTTACTTGATTTTGGACTCTTTATTTCGGTTGTTTCAGAAACAAATCGATATGCCCCATGAATTACCTGCGCCTGTTCTGGCCAAATTCGCTGGGAAATGGAAGTGGTAAAAAAAGATGCACCGACAAAAATCGCAAGATAAAATGCTCTGCTTTTTTTCATATTGAAACTCCTACTTAAAGATTTGAACCGAAAACACACTTCTCAAACTTTGCACCTGAATCCTTATCTTTGTTGGTGCCAAGTCCATTCGGATCACCAAATTTGTAATAATCCCCTTTTGTCTTGTCTGTTTTTGTGGCCCTATAAGACAGTATGTTACCGAGTTCATGTGTAAATATTCTAGCTTGTGCCACGAAAAGCATAGCTTGTACACCTGGGTCCCCAGCAGCTTCGTCTTCGTAATTCCATGTCGAAGAATTGATGCCAACAGTTCCAAACTTGCCTTTTGTCGGAAAGGGTAAGCCAGCTGCTTCCTGACTGGGATTATCACTCAAAGCACCTAGGTTAGCCATCGTCTTGGTTCCGTCAATATCAGGCGAGTTCTCAAAGGTTTGTTGACCAAGCTTCTTTGCAATGCCCTCCCCAAAAACCTCTTTCGTACACTTATTTATTTTATCTGCGTATTGCTTATATAATTCTTTTTTGAATTTTACGGGATCAGTCGGTCCGCCGCCGCCGCCGCTATCATTACTCCATGTCTGGCAGCTTACCGACGTAATTTGAAAATTGGAACCGTCGCCATCAGAGCGCCAAGTTACCCAGCAACTCCAACTGTAGCCGCCATAAGCCATGTTCAATCCTGACGGATCAATATAGTTTGTTGGTTGATTCTCTACGTAGGCATAGCGGTTCCAACTCTGCGGTTCGGCTATTGAAGCGCTTCCGTTATAAGGGTCGGGGCTTGTCCATCTACCAGCTTGATTTTCATGTTTTCTAAACCACGTATGGTCGAGACCGGTAGCATCGTCGCGTTCCGTTAATCCGTATTTCTGTCTTAGGCTGTTCGAACTTCCGAAACCTTGCTGTGCGGTGCGGACACCTGTTCCAGAACTTACATCTTCGCCAAAAGCCGTGTAGTCAGCCCTTGATTTGACGAATCCGGTTTTGCCCACGATCGCACGAACGGAGCCTTGCCAATCCGAGACGACATATTTCACGCCTTCTTCATCCGTCGGCTGCGGCCCACCGTATTCAGCAATCATCTTACCGCCTAAGTTGTAGATCAAGAATCGCCAAACATCATTAACTTTTTCCGCAACGCGCAGTCCGTTTGCGTCATAAACGCTCAACGTATCCGGAACATTCGCCCGCGTCGTTTTAATCATTCGGCAGTTTGCGTCATACGCAAAGTTCGAGTCGCGGAATTTGCTGTCGAAAGTCACATTTCCGGCTGTGTCATAAGTTGTGTCTGCAGTAAAACGGTTCGTCGATTTGCTAATGTCCGAATCTTCTATCGGCTCAAAAGCACGTGGGTTTTCCTGTCCGGTCGCCGGGTTGGAACTCGCCTTGCGATACATATTTCCGAACCGGTCAAAGTCGAACTTCTGTTTATAGCTTACAGCATCGGTATCGCCGCGCCTTTCTTCGGCCTCACTCAATCTTCCAAGCGGATCGTATTTGAACTTCTGTGTCCATTGTTTAGCGGTGCCGATATGCGAAACAACTGATTCCAGTTTTCCGTTGTTCTTTAGAACACCGTTCGAATCAAGTTCACCATATCCGTAATCATATTTTTGCAGAACCTCAGAACCTCGTTTCAATTCCTGTCCCATCATCTGCAACCGATCGTTCAGCGAAAATGTTTGCGTTGTTCCATTTCCAAGAGACATCGAGGATAAAGCACCCCCGGCCCCCTGATATTGCACACTATTCAAATAGGCTCTGGTTGCATCCGCGATCTGGGTCAGTCTGCCGTTTGCGTCATAACCGTTTGTCACAACTCTGCCGGACGGATATTTCTCATTGACCAATTGCCCGGCCAGATTGTATCCATATTCCATTGCGTAGGTTTGAGTTCCTATTGACTGCCGCTGTTTTACGGTTCTCCCCATCAAATCGTAATCAAACTCAGTTGCAGTGGCCGGCGTGTCTGGCCTCAAGACAGGATCACCCGTAGCCGTCTCTACCCTTGTCAACGCTCCGTGATTGTAAAATCCGCTTCTTGCCTGATCATATGTATAAGTTACTGTCGGCGTTCCGTCAGTAAAAGTAACCGAAGCAACGCGATTCAAACCATCGTAAGCAAAAGTCGTCTTAACGCCTCTCGCGTCCGTCCCTTCAGTTAAAAGTCCGTCAACATTATATTTCAGTACCTTCGTCCATTTATTTGTGTCAAACGAGCCATGAACGCCGCTTGAATCAAGTGTCGGATCTGCTTCGACCTGTTTTTCGTGAGTCAATCGCGACAGCGAATCGTATTTGAACTTCCTTTCCTGCGTGGTTGTACCATCTGATTGGATAATTTTAACGAGATTATCGTTGCCGTCGTACTCATAAAATGTCGGCTGGGTTGGGGCATCGACAGCCCCCATGCTTCCAAACGTATCCGGCTCATCCACGCGGACGACCCTGTCAAGCGAGTCCGACACCTGCCGCTTCTGTTTACCAGCTTGATCTGTTGTCGTAACAAAGGTTTTTTTGAAACCCGCCGGAGTGGTAGTTACATTGCTGTAAACAGTTGAGACGGTCGTTAAATCCTGCAACTTAACTTGAGCCATTCTGCCGAGAGCGTCAATATCAGTTAGCTCCGTAAACTTTGTTCCAACCGGAACGGCAGATGTCGGCGTTGTACCGTAAAACGAATTGTAAGATTTTCTAACCCTGCCTAGAGTATCGTGTTCCACTGCGGCAATGCTCCAACCGTCCGGCGTCTGTGTTGCCGTTCGTATCCCAAGCCCACTTCCATTGAAATAACTATAACTCTGGGTTGTTTTATTTGTATCGAGCGTCGTCGTCTGTCGGACAAAGCCGGGCAGCAGGTCGTTTACGTTTGTAACTAGTTTGTCGCTGTACTCGGTTTCGGTATAACCGCCATTAGGGGCAATAGTCTTTTTCGTGCGCAGGGTATCCGTCTCATACTCGTAGGTTGTTACCTGACCATCTTCATTGGTCGAAGTCAATACCAACCCTGTATTGCGGTTATATGTCGCGGAGTTGGTCAGCTGCGGCGAACTGCCCTTTGTTTCTGTGATCGGAAAGGCATATTCATTTGCCTTGTCGTAAGCGATGGTTTTCAAGTTACAACAGCTAAGAGTCGCCGACACATTATTTCCGGCAATGTCGTAGTTGTACTCGGTGACATCCGCATTCGGATCGGTCGTCAATGTCGCATCCGAAAAGCTCGTGACCTTGGTGACGTTTCCGCGATAAGCACTCGCCGGAGAATAGCGATACGTATAATGTATCTGGCAGCCGTCCTCATCCGCTTCGGGCGCCGGATCTTCCGGATCGGCTTCGGGGTCTGGTTCGGGAGCGAAACTTCCGTCACAGGGTCGGGTGGTCGGCTCCACCATGCAAGTTCTCTGGCACAGAGTAGGGTAGGCCGGATTGTAGCGAACGTCATGCGACGTGATATCAATATCGTCACGTCGGACCAAACTCGCATCGCTGCCGTTGTGATCGTACTCGATCAGCGATTTAGATACAGTTACTCCCCCGACAATGGTTTTCACCGATTTAGCCAACCCAAAAAGATTAGCCGTGATCCAGCCGGTACCGGTCTCATAAGTTGTTTCCGTCGTTCGAAGCAGCGTACCGAGTGTCCCGGCCGCCGCATAGTCGTATTCCTTGACCGCTGTTTGATTGTTATACACGTCGTATTCGAATGCGGTCGCCTTTGTAAGACCGGCCTCATTTGTCGCTTCCAGTTTAGTCAGATTGCGGGCGTCTCCACCGGACCACGTGAACTTCGATTTCGACATTGGTTGAGCATACGGCCTCGAGTTTGTTGACGGGTTTATCGGGCCGTAGCGCCTATCGATGGACGTTTCCTTAAGTGTTCCGTCGGAATAAGAAACATTCTCAGTAACGATATCGAGGTTAGTGTCTCTCACCGTAATCTGAGATGTTACCTCTGACGAGACTGGATCTGGAACATGGTAAAACGTCTCTTGTGGGTTCGTCGCCGTTCGCCCTTGCCAATCGTCTGTACGCTTTGTGTATTTCGGGACGTCCGCCAGAGTTGTGCTGCCATCGGGAAAGTTATACTCCGTTGTCGCCGCACTTATGCCGTCATCGGTTACAATGCCTGTTGTCGTCAGACTTGTTGGATCGCTAACAATCATTCCCGCCAATCGAGTGATCTTTTTTATCATCCCGTAATTAGAATGATAATCGTACTTGAAGCCTGTTTTGGTCGTCGGCATATAAACGTACTTCAAGATGCGAACCGTTGCAGGAGCTGTTATTTGTCCCGTGAACTTATTCGTGGAATTTAACGCGAAATCATCCTCATAATAAAACCGCACGGTCTGAATTTCTTCGTTGGTTCCCATGCCCGGAATCGTTACCGCAACCAGCTTGTCGGGATTGCCATTTGTATCGTTTTCGTAATAGAACTTGATGCGGCGCCCAAGTGTATCGAAAATGTAATCGATCCTGCCTGACTGATCGGATTTGTAAGCGATCTGGATGCGATTTCCATTGCTATCACGTATCAATGTCGGATAGTGTTTTCTTATCAAACCGCTGCCCATAGCGCCGCCGTAATATATCTCCGAACCGTTCGGATAGCTAACAGTAAAACCCGTGTAGGGATAATCGCTCGTATTTGGAGTTTGAGAATTAGTTGGGTTATGGGGCTTCCATGTTTTGGCAGGAGTTTTTATGAAAGTACCGTCGGAAGTTCTATAAGTCTTACAACTCGTCGTGTAAGTGCCGGGAAAGACGATGTTGTATTCCACACACCCCATTTGATGTCGTGTGCCGTCCGGATCTGTGACTCCCATCGGGGTTATCTCGGTATGATACTGAAAATTAGATGATTGAAGCGGGTGTTTATAGCGTACCACCGCTTGCGATTCCAGATATCCAAGGCCGGAACTGAAGCCGGGAGCGATCCAGCTTTGCTCAACATCATATGTAAAATGCGGCTCATATGTTTGCGTGGTTGCATTATAGGTTTGCGACTTATTCCAGGTGCGGCTGTTATAAGACATTGCCACACCGGCATCGAGTCCTCTTCCCGCCAAAGAAGCAAGCGGCAGCCCAAAATTAAAATTCGCCGTCCCTACACGATGTTTGATACGCATCGTCGCAGGCTGGTTGGGCGAGTCCATTTCGGTTTGTCCTGGAGGTGAGCCAAGATTATTTTGAGCACTATAGACCGATTCGTGTTCGTCTTCGGGCAATTGGTTAAGCATTGCCGATGCTGTCGGAACTATCGGTTTAACTGCGAGCTTTGCGGGTTGGCTTGCAGGCTCGGCAGATTTGATCGGCTTATCTGTGTCAGGATTGATCTCATTTCCATCGGATGCTTTTTCCTCTTTAGTTTTGTCTTTCGCTTTTTTGTCATCGTCAGGCAGAGAATTGGTATCACCGGGTTCGACTTTGTTTACCTCAGCCTCAAACTCGATATTTGCAACTCTAAGCGGTGTTGACCACGCTTCGAATTTCGAAGCCGCGTCTCTCCATATCTCTTGTAAAACAGACACATCATCTTCATTCACAGGTTCGAGTTCGTTTTCGATCCTTGCCGCCGAGTAAGCATTGGAGGCTTGAACCGGGAGGCTTAGTATCGGCAGCAGCATCGAACAGATCATAAACGATGCGGCAAGCTGTCGAAAATCCGATGCGCCTCTTTTCAGCGAATCCAAAACCAGAGTTTTCAAACCATTGATGGGCGATTTTAGCGAGATCATCTTTTTTCCTCGAATATCCTGAACAATGAGTTAATGAGTACTTTTGCGGTAACCGTCTCGAAGCATTAGCGGCGCCAGTTTGACGGAACTGGAATATCGCCGGCCGCTCCGAATAAACTGGTTCGCGTACTGCCGTCGCTTGATCGGCGTATATACCACCCGCCATTTGAAGGACGCCAAACCGCTATGTCAACCTTTGCGTCGTTATCGCCGGAATCGGCATATCGAGCGGGAACAGCGATATCGGAGCTTTGTCCCCACGTATAGGTTTGAATCGTGCTGTCGGAACTTTGTCGGACACGCCACGAATTGTCGCTTGTTCGACGAGTCGCAAAGTCCGCTTTGCCATCTCCATCATAGTCACGGGGAAGAGGTTGATCGCCGCTTTGGCCGACAGAGTAATTTACTGTCTGACCGTTACTCGATTGCAGGACTGAAAAGGTCGCCGTTCCATCTTTCCAAACTGCACCGTCCGACCGGCCATCGCCGTCGTAATCAGCAGGAACAGGCGTATCGCCGGAAGCCCCAAATGCAAAGATCATGTTTCCGCCCGTACTCTTGAGTACGTACCAAACCTGATCCGACGGCCTCCAAAGGGCTGCATCAGATATGCCGTCACCGTCAAAATCCGCAGGAAAGGGTTTGTCCTCAGCCAACCCCCAGAACTTAAAGTCATAGGATGAATCGCTGCTTCGCACTATGTACCAAATACCATCGGAGGGTCGGTAAACAGCAAGATCGGCTTTGCCATCACCGTCAAAGTCACCTGCTGCCGGAATGTCGGTTCCACCCCCCCAACTGTAATTGATCCATCCCTCGCCGCTGGCGATATACCAGCCGTTTTCAACGGGACGAAAGACTCCAAGATCGCTCGGCGGCTGACGAAAAGGCTCGACCGTAGAAATCAATGAACTTCCGGCGTATACAAATTCCTTTGCCGGTGCATTTGCCGGCATTGACGGAGGGGTGACGCTAGGAAGAGGCGAAGCCGAAAGGCTTGCGGTATTCAAGGCCCGCCAATTTGCAAGACCGGCAATTCCTACTGTCGTTAATAGAAGGATTCCAAGAATTACCAGTCCTGTCAGGGAGCGTGAATCCCTCCTCATACCGGTTGCGTCGGCTTTACCTTTATCTAAAGGCCTGCTATGTGTATTTCTCTTCTTTGACATATATTACTTGTTATTAGTTTTCAATTCGTCCAACTCTTTCAAAGTGTTCTTTCTCCACTTGTCGTGATCGCAGACACACTTCTGCCAACCAAAAGCTTCGTGCGCTTTCCGGCTGTGTGGGCAAACAGCAGAGACATAGGGAGTTTCTCCTTCTATGAAAACAATTTGTAAATCAGGCAAGCAAACAACGTAGAAAAGTTCTGTGCAAGGAAATTACAGTGGTTCGGCGGTTATGTCAACGTCCGTGTGGAGGTTTACAAAGAATTAATGCAGCGTATTTAGAGATCGAAAAGCCTTGATAGAATTCCGCCGAAGCCGGAGTTGAATTTGTCGTCGCTGAGGGGTGCGGAGCCGGAGCGGCGGGCGATCATGGCTAGGCGGCGTTCTTCGTCGCGGAGTTTTGAGCGTTCGTCGGCGATGGCGATCTTTTCTTTTTCGCGGGAGCGGTCGATGCCGCCTTTGTCGATGAAGTCGATTATTTTTGGCAGTTCACCTGCGTCGAACCAGACGCCGTGCTGTTTGCACATATCGATGATAACGCCGGACGAGCGAGCGAAATTGCTGCGGTTCATCAGCTGTCCGCAATCGGGGCAGGGAACGTATGAGATCGCCGGAGCATCGGCGTTCTGATGTGCATAGCTGCCGATGAAGCCGATCACGGTTGCGCAGAGATGTTCGAAGGCGGCGATGTCCGACCAAAATCCGCCGCAGCGTTCGCATTCGCGGATAAGAACGGTGTCGATCTTTAGCGATTGCAGCTTGACCTTACATCGCGGACAGTCGCCCGGATGTTCATCGTGGATCAGTTCGGCGGCGTATGCGGTCGCTCCGCAATGACCGCAAAATTTGCTGCCGAGAAACATCATTCCCAGACACGCCGCACAGCCGACCGTTTTGAGATGCGAACCGCAAAATTCGCATTGCGTCCGGTCGCTCATCACGGCCCCGCCGCAGTTAGGGCAATTTAATGCTTCGGCTGTACTCATAGATTTAGTTTCTTTTTGACGGCGGCCGACATTGCATCGAGCGGCGCCGTTTGCCCGGTCCATATCTCGAACTGTTTCGCGCCTTGCGCGATCAGCATCTCAAGGCCGCCGATCGCCGGAACGCCTGCCGTTTTCGCTTCGTTGATCAGCCGCGTCTCAATAGGATTGTAGATCAGGTCGTAAACAAGCCGGACGTCCTTTAACTGCTCGGCGACGGCGATGGTTTTGTCCTGCGTCTCACCTTTTGTACCGAGCGGTGTGGTGTTGACGAGGATGTCGGTTGTCAGCGGCCGGTTGTCGGCTATCAGTTCGCGGACAGGAATGTCGAACGCATCAGCTAAGGCAACAGCCTT
>Ga0193752_1001883_pt1 | contig 16725 bp, 16 predicted proteins | sample H1c1metaG_FD_144924 | JGI IMG/M metagenome (GOLD analysis project Ga0193752, IMG submission 144924) | Soil microbial communities from a riparian zone of the East river system, Colorado, United States - H1c1 | ecosystem: Environmental > Terrestrial > Soil > Riparian zone | place: USA: East River... | reverse complement strand
CGTTCAACGACTCGAACGCCGAGTGCACGCCGTCGAGCGCCGGCCGCAAGCGAGCGACGAAGCGACCGCCCGCTTCAGTCAGGCCCACGCTCCTCGTCGTTCGCTGGAGCAAGCGAACACCAACCCGCTCCTCGAGCGCGCGCACGGTCTGACTCACGGCGGACGGTGTGACACGTAACGCGGCCGCCGCAGCGGTGAAACTGCCCGTCTCTGCGACGGTCATCAGCGCGGTCAGGCCTGAAAGTGGATCGGGCATTGATTAGAAATACTTCAAAGCGTATCGCAATTATACGGCGTTTGCATCGGTCTCAGCGGGCTTAGGTTCTAGTTGCCGGCGCGGTTGTCGCGTCTCGCGAACCATTGGAAGTGAAGCCATGAGCACCCACGAAAAATCGAAGGTTTGGTTCATCACCGGGGCGAGCTCGGGATTTGGCCTGGCGCTCGCCGAGGAAGTGATCGCTCGCGGGGATCGCGTGGTTGCGGCCGCGCGCAAGGTCGAACCGATGCGTAAGCTCGTCGAACGGGCGCCGGAACGCGTCCTCGCGGTGCGGGCCGACGTCACGAACGCGGACGAGATTCGCAAAGCGGTCGCGAGCGCAAACGAGCGGTTCGGTGAGATCGACGTCCTCGTCAACAACGCGGGGTACAGCATGGTCGGTGCGGTCGAAGAAACGAGCGATGCTGAGTTGCGCGCTGCGATGGAGACCATGTTCTTTGGCGCGGTCGCGCTGACGCGTGAAGTCTTGCCGCGAATGCGGGCACGAAAAGCCGGCACGATCGTGCAACTCACCAGCGTGGGTGGCCTCACGACCGCTGCCGGCTTCGGGCCGTACTGCGCCGCTAAACACGCGCTCGAAGGGTTGTCCGAATGTTTGGCGAAAGAGGTGACCCCATTCGGGATCCGCGTGTTGATCGTCGAGCCGGGTGCGTTTCGAACGAGCTTGTTCGGCTCGGCGTTCCGCAGGGTGCCGGAGATCGCGGCCTACGCACCAACGGTGGGTCCGACGCGCGCATTCGCAGCCGGTTCGGACGGCGTACAGCCGGGTGACCCGGCCAAAGCCGCGCGCGCGATCGCCGATGCGGTTGCCGCCGGTGCACCGACGTTGCGCCTGCCACTCGGCAGCGATGCGGTACAAAGCCTGCGCGGAAAACTTGCGGAGGTCGCTGCCGACATCGACACGAACGAAGCGGTCGCGGTGTCGACTTCGGCTCGCTAACTCGCTCGACGCTTCCGCACTTTGCGGGCTGGCGTTCGTGCGGCCGTTCGAGGTGCTCGTGTGCTCGCTTTAGGCGCGAGCAATCGATGGCTCTCGGCGAGGACCGCTTCGACTTCCTTCCAGTCGACAGCCTCGTCGAGCTTTAAGCCCATGACTTTAGTCCCCCAGCGAGTTCCCCAGGCCGGCACGAAAAAACGTGAGCCCACGTCGCGCAGTGCATCGCGCAGAATGTCAGTCGCCCGAAACGTCAACACGACTAAGGGCCCGTTGCTCGATGCAGCACGCGCGTATGCCGCGGGCCATCCATCTGCAATACGCACGACGTGCGCAAAATTGCGCTTGCGAATCATCCACCGCGTCCCCACCCACGCGGACTCTTCGTACGCATCAGGTAACCGAAGACAGATGGCTCGCAGCTTCGCGAGAATCTTGAGCGGTACACCTGGCTTCAACGGTTTCGTGGTCGGCTGTGTTCGCGTCATGGATCCAAGCTTGCAGGTCGGCAGCTTCAGTGTACGTATCTGCACTGGATCTGACGAACTTGGTTCGACGATTGCATCAAAGATCGTGCGATAACCGAGGCTCACCATCTGAAAGGGGCCGGGCAATATGCGCGCAGTGGCCGTGTTTCCAGGTGAAAGAGCGTTGCGCTTGGTGGACCATCCGGAGCCGCCCGCACCGGCTTGCGGTGAGGCGCTGCTCCGCATGCTCGACGTCGGCGTGTGCGGAACCGACCGCGAGATCGCGCACTTCGACTACGGAACGCCACCCGAGGGCTCGCCGTATCTCGTGCTCGGACATGAGTCGCTCGCGCGCGTCATCGAAGTGGGATCGGACGTCCGAACTGTCGCGAAGAACGATTTAGTCGTCACTACGGTTCGCCGTCCTTGTCAGCGTCCTGAGTGTCGCGCGTGTGCGACGGGGCGTCAGGACTTCTGCATCACGGGCGACTTCAAGGAACGTGGCATCAAGCAGCGTCACGGTTTCATGACAGAGCTGGTGCTCGACGACGAGCGCTACATGCAAGTCCTACCGCAGCCGTTGCGTGACGTGGGCGTGCTGGTCGAACCACTGACGATCGCCGAAAAAGCGTTGCGGCAAGTCTGGGACGTTCAAGACCGCTTGCCGTGGGGTCCTGCGATCAAACCAGACGGCGATGGACATGGCTTGAAGGCGCTCGTCCTCGGTGCGGGGCCAGTCGGCATGCTCGGTTGTCTCGCGCTGCTCGTGCGCGGGTTCGAAACGTATATGTATTCGACGAGCCCAGCGGGCAGTGAGAAGGCACTTTGGGTGGAGTCAGTCGGTGGGCGCTACCTGCCTGCCAAGGCGATGACTCGCGAGGAAGTGCGCGAGCAGATCGGCAATATCGACTTGATCTACGAAGCCACGGGTGTGCCGAGCCTGTCGTTCGAAATGCTCGAGATTCTCGGGGTCAACGGAGTCTTCGTGCTCACGGGCGTACCTCCGCAAACCGGGCCGATCGCCGTGAACGCAAGTGAGGTGATGCGTTCGATGGTGCTGAAGAATCAGCTCGTGTTCGGCACCGTGAACGCTGCACCGAGTGCATTCGAAGAGGCGATCGCAGACTTGGCACAATTCGATGCGCGCTGGCCGACGCCGCTGCGGCACCTCATCACTGGTCGCTATCCGCCCGAACAAATCGAAGACCTGTTGATCAAGCCGTCTTTCGGAATCAAACGTGTCGTCCGATTTGCGGAGTCCTAATGGCGCCGCCCAGTCGCAACAGCCACACACTGAAGGCGTCGAAAGTGTCGCGCGCTTCAGCCAGCTCGAAGAAGTCTCGCAACGGCTTCATCGACGTGAGCGTCGCAATCCGCAATGGCATGCCGCATTGGCCCGACAACCCTGCGATCGTCGTCGAGCGCGTGATGGATCTCGAGAAGGGCCACCCCGCGACGGTGTCGAAGATTTCGCTCGGCGTTCACACCGGCACGCACATGGACGCGCCGAGCCACTTTCTTGCGGGAACCTCCGGCATCGACAAAATGCCGCTCGACGCCACGATCGGCCGAGCACGCGTGATCAAGATCCGGGACCCGAAGCTCGTGCGCGTGAAGGAGCTCGAGAAGCATCGCATCCGGCGCGGCGAGCGCATCCTACTTCGCACGCGCAACTCGCCGCGTGCGTGGGAAGCTGATCACTTCGTCGAAGACTTCGTGCATTTGACACCGGAAGCAGCCCAATGGTTCGCCGATCGCGGTGTGCGCACGCTCGGTGTCGACTATTTGTCCGTCGGTGGCTTTCTCGACGGTAGCGGTGAATCTGTCCATCACGCCCTGCTGAAGGCGGGGATTTGGATCATCGAAGGGCTGAACCTCTCGCGCGTGCCACCCGGCCCGTGCGAGCTGGTCTGCCTGCCGCTCAAACTGTTGGATGGTGATGGTGCACCTGCGCGCGCGATTGTTCGAACGTTAGGGCGGCGCGCGACCTGATTGTCGAGTCGCAAAGGAGAGTGCGAGATGGCGAACGTCAGACGAGAGTTTGGAGTCATCGGGCTCGGACGGATGGGCGGCGGACTCGCACTTCAAGCTCGCGACAAAGGGATCAAGATCGTCGGTTACGACGTACGGGGCGTTCGCCCCGAGTTCATCGAGCGAGGCGTCGTGCCTGCGAAGGAACTCGCTGACTTCGTGCGGGAGCTCGAGAGCCCGCGCGCGATCTTTCTGTACATTCCTGCCGGTCCCGCGGTCGATGCCGTGATCGAAGAGTTGGTTCCGCACCTCGAGCCCGGCGACATCATCGTGGACGGTGGAAACTCGTACTGGGGTGATTCCATCCGCCGCCGTAAGCGGCTAGTCGCCCGCGGTCTCGAGCTCCTCGACCTCGGGACCAGCGGCGGCGTCGAAGGCGCACGTTCCGGTGCATGCTTCATGATTGGGGGCACGCCAGCCGCAGTCGCGCGCGTGGAACCGATGCTGATCGAGCTCGCAGCCGAGGGCGGCTACGCGCACGCCGGTCCACCTGGTGCGGGCCACTACACGAAGCTCGTGCACAACGGCATCGAGTTCGGCATGCTGCAATCGATCGCGGAGGGCATGGATCTGCTCGAGCACTTTCCCGAGAAGCTCGCGATCCCTGAAGTGTTGTCGATGTGGCGTCACGGTTCGGTGATCCGCAGCTGGCTCATGGATCTCATGCACAAGGCGTACGTCGATGACGCTGGGATGGATAAGATTCCCGCCTACGTCGAAGACACGGGCGAAGTGAATTGGCTCGTCGCGGATGCGCTGCGAATGGAGCTCCCGATTCCAGTGATCACGCAGTCGGTCATGCAACTGTTCTCATCGCGCGACTCACGCAAGGGTTGGGCGCGCGCGATCGCGATGATGCGGCATGGCTTCGGAGGTCATCCATACGGGCCTTCGCCGCACGAAGCGGAAGAGCGCAGGACTGGCCAAGTGGGAGGCACATACCGAGATGGCGAGTAAACCGCGCGAAATCCCGCCGGCCAAACCTGCTGCAGCCATCAGCGGCGAGTCGGAACGCGCGCGGCTCGACGAGAACGAGCGACGAGAACGCAACTGGACGCGTTGGGGTCCGTATCTCGCGGAGCGGCAATGGAGCACGGTGCGAGAGGACTACTCCGAGTCCGGAACCGTGTGGGACTACTTCCCGCACGATCACTCGCGCAGCCGCACCTATCGCTGGGGCGAAGACGGCTTGCTCGGTTTGTGCGATCGGCAATGCCGCTTGTGTTTTGCGCCGGCGCTCTGGAACGGCCGCGATCCGATCTTGAAGGAGCGCTTGTTCGGGCTGACAGGGCCTGAAGGCAATCACGGCGAAGACGTCAAAGAGCTTTACTACTATCTCGACGCGACGCCGACTGCGTCCTATTTGAAAGCGCTCTACAAGTACCCCCAAGCTGAGTTCCCTTACGACGCGTTGCGTGCCGAGAGTCAGCGGCGCGGCCGCGATCAGCCTGAATACGAGCTCGAGGACACGGGTATCTTTGCCGAGGGTCGCTACTTCGATGTGTTCGTCGAATATGCGAAGGCGGGGCCGGAAGACGTTCTGATCCGCATCACGTGTCACAACCGCGGTCCGGATGCGGCGCCGTTGCACGTGTTGCCCACGCTCTGGCAGCGAAACACCTGGCTCTGGGGCCGGCAAGGCGAGGACTACTTTCCGAAGGGTCGGATCTGGACCGGGCCTGCCGCTGAGGGCGGCAGTCGTATCATCCTCGCTGAACATCCTTCGCTCGGCCGCTACCGCTTGTTTTGCGAAGCGGCCGGCGTCGTGCCTCGTGTGATCGCCACCGACAACGAAACTAACTACGAGCGCCTGTACGCGGTTCCGAACAAGGTCCCGTACGTCAAAGATGCATTTCATCGTTTGGTCGTCAGCGGTGAAGACGCTGCCGTGAACCCGGAGGGTCTCGGGACGAAGGTCGCCGCCTGGTACGCGCTGAACATTCCCGCCGGCGAGTCGCGCGTGGTGCGGCTGCGCTTGAGCGCGGAAGCGGATGCGCCCATCGAGCCCTTTGGAACCGAATTCGACGCGATTTTCGAAGCGCGGATCTCCGAAGCCGATCAGTTTTACCTCGAAACGCGCAACACGGCGCTCGATCCGGAAGCCCGCAAGATCGCTCGCCAGGCCGATGCGGGCTTGATCTGGTCGCGCCAATTTTATCACTTCAGCGTGCGCGAGTGGCTCGAGGGCGACCCGACGCAACCGCAGCCGCCGCCCGAACGCAAGACGCGGCCGATCAAGTTGTGGGCGCACCTACGCGCGCGCGACGTGATCGCGATGCCGGACTGCTGGGAGTATCCGTGGTTTGCTGCGTGGGATCTCGCGTTTCACTGCGTTGCGATGGCGCGGTTCGATCCGGGTTTTGCAAAGCGTCAGATCTTGATCTTGTGCCGCGAGTGGTACATGCATCCGAACGGTCAGTTGCCGGCGTACGAGTTCGCGTTCGGCGACGTGAACCCTCCGGTGCTCGCCTGGGCTGCCCGGCGCGTCTACGATCTCGGTGCGGCGAACGGCAAAAAAGATCGGCTCTTTCTCGAGCGTGCGTTTCTCAAGTGCATCGTGAACTTCAGCTGGTGGGTGAATCGGCACGATCTCGAAGGCAACAACTTGTTCGGGGGCGGTTTTCTCGGCCTCGACAACATCGGCGTTTTGGATCGTTCGAAACCCTTACCCAATGGCGGCACGCTCGAGCAAGCCGATGCGACGGCGTGGATGGCGTTTTACTGCACGACCATGCTCGCGATCGCACTCGAGCTCGCGGCCGCAGATCCAGCTTACGTCGACATCGCAGGGAAGTTCTTCGAGCACTTCGTCGCGATCTCGCATGCGATCAATCGCCTCGGTGGGAAGGGCCTCTGGAACGAAGAGGATGGCTTTTACTACGACCAGGCGCTGATCGGAGGGCAGTCAGTGCCGCTTCGCGTGCGTTCGACAGTCGGATTGATTCCGCTGTTTGCGGCCGAGTCGCTCGACGACGAGGATCTCAAGCTCCTGCCGAAGTTCCGTGAGCGCCTCGACTGGTTCATGCGCAATGAGCCCGATTTGGCGAAGAACATCTCGCTGCTCCAACCGGACTCGACGTCCACGCGCCGCTTGCTCGCAATTCCGCAGCGCGAACAGTTGATTCGAGTGTTGAAGTACTTGTTGGATGAGAATGAGTTTCTGTCGCCGTACGGTGTGCGGTCGCTATCGAAGTTTCACGGCGATCATCCGTACGTGCTCGACATCGATGGCGCTTGGGGAGAGGTTCACTACTCGCCGGGGGAGTCGGATACAGCGATGTTCGGGGGTAACTCGAACTGGCGCGGCCCGATTTGGTTTCCGAGTAACTACCTGTTGCTCGAGGCGCTCAAGCGGTTCCACCACTTCTATCAAGACACGCTGCTCGTGGAGTGCCCGACCGGTTCAGGTCGGATGCTGAACTTGCTCGAAGTCGCGCGCGAGCTGGAGCGCCGTCTGGTCCGACTGTTCACGCCGAACGCCGCAGGGCATCGGGTGTGTCATGGTGACAGTTCTCTCTACAAACACGATCCGCACTTCAAAGACCTGCTGCTATTCCACGAATACTTCGACGCGGAAACCGGTCAGGGCCTCGGCGCAAGCCACCAAACCGGTTGGACTGCGCTCGCCGCGAACCTGTTGGAGCTCGTGGCCCACTCGAGGCATCCGAAGACCTGATAGTATCGGCGCGTGTCCGCACCGGCGGCATTCTCGTGGCTGCGCGTCGCCGGCGTAGTCGCGGCTGCAGTGTGTGCGTTTCTGCTTCTCTGGAAGTACACGGGCTTCTCGAAGTGGGCCGAGAAGAAGTCGCGTGTTGCACTCGGCATTCAGGCGGCGGCGCCGCTGGCTGCTGCGGGCGGCGAGTTCGATCCGCAGCTGTGGGAACGATCGCTTCGCTATTGGGAGCCGTTCGAGGTCGACGAGCGCGATGCAGTTCGCGTGAAAGAACTGGGCATCACGTCGTACGTGCCGCGCGACAACTTGGCGAGCATCGAAAGCCGCGTCACCGGGCGGCGGCCGAATCGCGGTGAGGTGGTCGATGGGCTCCGTGCGTTGAACGCCGTGCTGCTGCGCTATCCGCAGCGGTTTTTGAAACAGACCGGGTTCGAGCGGCTGGTGTGGTTGTGCGAAATCATGAAAGACGGTGCACCCGCGCGTGGGTTTGCGTTGCCACCGGCGAAGGCGTTGGTGTTGGATCCAACAGCGTTTACGCCGGACATCTTTCACCACGAAATCTTTCATATGGTCGACTATCGACTCCATGGTTATCCCGGCGAACAGCCAGCGTGGGACGCGCTCAATCCCCGCGGCACGGCATACATCGGCTTCGAAGCGTACGCCGAGGAGTTGCGTCGCGGGCAAGGGCTGGGACATCTGCACCCGAGCTTCATGACGGACTACGCGCGTGCAGCGGCGGCCGAAGATCGTGCTGAGACGTTTCGAGTGCTGATGAATGAGCCTGCGCTGGCGCGGGAACGTAGGACAGGGAGCGCGGTGCTCGACGCGAAGGCGCGCTACGTGATCCAAGTGGTCGACGAGCTCGCAGCTGGATCGAGCGTCGCGCTGGATCTGCGTTAGTTAGCGCGGACGGCTGTCGCGTTTGTAAGCGCTCGTCACGAGCTTCGCACGCGGGTGACGGTGAGGTTCGACGATCGGAGGATACGCCAACGGGCTTTCTCCGAAGGGGCCGAGGCCGATCTCGATCTCACCCGGTCGTACGACCGTGAGCTCTTCGAGCTCGATGACCTGCTCCCGCTCTTGCGCCGGGGCCGGCTTCTGCGGCGGAGCAGCGCGTACGCGAACCCGTCGCGTGGGTGTGTCCCGTCCGGATGACGCCGCGGCAGCTTCTGGCTGCGTGACCGGAGTGCCCGCGACAGCCACGGCGATAAGCTGTGGCTCGGTGCGCATAGCTGCTTCCGAAAATCCTCCCGGCGCGACTGGTTGGCCCGGCACGAGCCCGACCAACGCAGCTGCGACGAGTCCGCGTGCCGGTAGCACGGTCCAGCTCGAGCTCAGCGCTCTCGATCGACTCATACCTGTGCCGATTCTCTCGAACGGCCAAGCCCACCACGGCAGACACGCCCAACCTTGCTTGCGCAAGTCGAGGCGCAACGCGCGTCTCGCCGCATACAACCGCGAGAACGCAGTCTTGAGCGGAATGCCCAATCGTTTTGCGACCGCGATCATCGGCTGCTCGTCGAGCTCGTGGCAGATCAACGCTTCGCGTTTTTCGGCGTCGAGACGGTCGATCGCGTCGAGCAATGCCGAGACGGATCGCTGCGCCTCGACGAGCTCCGCTGGGCTGCCGAGCTCGTCCGCGATCTCGTGCGTCTCCTCCAGCAGCTCACGGCGGCGAAACGCGCGGCGCCGATACTCGGACGCCACGTTCCAAGCGATTCGGTACAACCACGTCTGCGGGCTGGCGCGCCCCTCGAAGTCGCCGAGCCGCCGGTGCACGACGACGAAGACCTCCTGGCTTGCATCGGCGAGGTCGCGCTCGGCCACGCCGGCGCGCCGCAGCACGCGTGCCACGAATCTGACATGTGCGCGATAGAGCTCGGTGACAGTTCGCTCCACGCAGGTTAGTGGCGGTAGCGGGCGCGAGTTCTCATCGGTTTGATCCTTACGAGAATTGCCGGTCTGCATCGCCATTTACTCCTAAGCATGGTCCGAGCGCTGAACGCTCGCCACGGCCAGCTTGGAGAAGTGAGTCATGTCCCTACACTGGATACTCGTCCTATCGTTAGTAGTTACGTTCCCGCTGAGCGCTGGCGCCGAGGACGCCAAGTCCGATCCGATCGAGTATCGCTTCGGCGACGACATGGTCCACGGCGCTGCGAAGTCGTCTTCGGGTGAAGTGCTCTACGTTCGCAAGCGCCAGGAACGCGAGTCGCTGGTGCGAGCACGCGAGCACTGGCTACCCGAGCTCTATCGGAGCGTCGAGACTCTCTGATGCGGTCGCTTGTGTGGTGCGCCGCGCTGCTCTGCGCGGTCGCACTCTCGCACGCGTGTGTGCGGCCGCCCGTAAACACGGCGTTAGTCGTCCGTAACTTGGAGAGCAAGTGCGCGCTGATCGCGTTCAGCGGCTGCGCGGCGTTTGCGAGTGACGGCGACTACGACAGAGAGGATGCCGGAAGTGACAGCGACTAACCCAAAAACGTCGCGAGTCGTTCTTCGGCAGCCTTCAGCGCCTTCTTTTCCTCAGCGTTCAGTCGCGCGTTCAGCGTTTTCTCGATCGCCGCGCTCGGTCGGCCCGCACGCCGTCGCCAGCCACCGATCACCTGACCGTCGAGCGTGATCAAGTGGTTGGACAGCACGTTGTCGCGCCGCCCGAGACTCGCGACCCGCTCACGGTCGAAGGCGGCGCTGCGTTCCTTGTACGCGATCAGGTGCTCATCGTAGTTCGGAAGCAGGTGGACGACTGGAGCGCTGAGCTTTGGCGGGCGCGCACTCCCGACATGCCAGTAGCTGCGCCCGTCGACGACCAACTCCGAGAGTGCGTCCCCGACGAGCTCAAGGCCGGCCTTGACGTCACGCAGCGTCAAACCGGACCACCAGGCGAAATCCTGGGGGAGTGCAGGACCATGACTCGTGAAGTAGCGAAGCGTCAGCTCGGCCAGCGCTTGCTCGCGCGACAGAGGTTTGGCCGGGGGCACGCGCTCGTCGACTAATCCATACGTGAACTGCTTGCCGCGCCGCGGACCGCTGCACAGGACGAGGTCGAGCTCCGCGTGCATCATCAGGTGGCCGAGGCGTTGCCCGATCGCTTCGATCCCAGCCTCCGTCAGGACGCGTGCAAGCTCGTTGCGGGTGAGGTGATGTCCACCGCGGAGCGCGCCGCTGAGAGCGGCACGACTGCGTTCGAGAACCCCGGCGTCGAGTTCTAGTTGCCGGTCGTAGTAGCCGACCGCAGCGCGAACGCGAGGGGCGGTCAGGGTTACGAGCCAGCGAATGTCCGCCGGCAGTACGAAGTGCCAGGTCGGACGCAAGACGTGGGTGCGTAGGATCTGCCCTTCGTCGTACGCGCGCTCGATCGCTGCATCCGAGGTGCGCTTCATGCGCTGCCCAACGCCCCAGCGAGCGCCGGCATAGTCCTGGGACTGAACCGCGCCAAACCAACCCACCACCTCCGCTGCGGTGGAAAAACCAGCACCGATCAGGTGTTGGTTTCGCAACCGCAGCAAGGCGATATCCACGAGGCTAGGCATGGTTGGGGCCGGCAGTTTGCCACGACTCGGCCGGGCCCGAAGCCAAACCCTGACCTCGATCTCACTCGCTCAGGCAGACTGAGCCGGAAAGCGTGCGGCGTAGTCTTCGAGCGGCATCTGCAGCGTGTTGGTGAGTACGCTGATGGTCCGGTAGAAGCCCGAGAGCAACAACAACTCGAGCACGGCTTCCTCCGAGTACGCCGCCGCGAGCTCGTTCCAGAGCGCGTCGGTCAGCTTCGTTTCGGCTAGGAGCTCGTCACACATGCGCAGCAAGAGCTGCTCTTTCGCACTCCAACAGGGCGCCGCACCGTGCTGCTCGAACGTCGACGCCACCTGCTCCGGAGTGAACCCCGCTCGGGCGGCGAAGGCCCAGACGTGCACGCCCCACTCGTACTCCGATCGGTTGTTGGCGCAGACTCGCAAAATGACGATCTCGCGCTCGCGGATCGTCAGGTGTCCTCGATCGAGAAAGCCCGCGCCCATCGAGCGGGAAAACAAACGTTCGTCCCTCGCCAGCACACGAAACAGCCAGATCGGCTCCATGCCCTTTGGCACGAGCTCGTCGAACCGTGCTTGGATGCTGGACGGGTAGGGTGCAGAAGCGGGAGAAATACGCGCCATGTGGAGCTCCTTTTCGAGAGAACGGGTCGAGGCGACTGCTATCGATTCAATAGCAAAGAGTCTGGGGTCGTGCTATGAAATTTGAAGCAGTCGTTCCTGGCCGTAGTGTCCGCGGCTCCAAGACGGGTCGGCCGCTCATGGCAGCGTTCGACCTGCTCGGTCGGCGCGGCACGTTACGCATCTTGTGGGAGCTTCGCAGCGGCGCAGCGATGACGTTTCGGGCGCTCCAGAGCGCCGCTGAGTTGTCGCCTGCGACGTTGAACACCCGATTGCGAGAGCTACGTGCGGGCGGGATCGTAGATGCCGAAGACGGCTATCGACTCACGAAGCTGGGCGGGCAGCTGCAGCCCGCGCTCGAGCCGCTGCACACCTGGGCGGTGACTTGGGCGAAGGCCCACGGTCGCCCGAAATGACCTGACACGCCACGCTCAGGATATACTCGCGGTGCATCGTGCCGTTGACGTTCGTCAAAGAAGCTTGCGACCTGCTGATTCGGTGCGTGTTCTTCGCGACCGCGCCTTTCATGCTCGTGTTTGTCGCCCTGTTGTTTCCGGTGACCGGCGCGGTGGTGCAGATCGCGCTCGCTTTAGTCGTGTTCGTCGCCGGTGAAGCCATCCGGCGTACGGCTGGACGTTGGCCAGTCGTGCACTCGCTCCTCGCGACGCAATTCGAGTTCGAAGCGTTCTACCGGGACCACCCGCCACGACCTTTCGTCTACTACGTGTTCTATCCGCTGCTCGCGCCCTACTGGCTGACTGTTCGATCTGCCCGCCGCGAGTTTCTGCTCTACAAGGGCTACACGCTCATTAGCTTCGGCATTTTGCTCGTGTCGTTGTTCGGGCAGTACTACTGGAGCTTCCCGCCGGAGCTCACGTGGAGCGACTTTGCTCCGATCGCGGCGGGCACCTTGGCCGTCGAGGCCGCCGTCGTGTTGATGTTCTTGATGCCGATCGTCACGAGCGTCGTTCACTTCCACCAGCGTCATTCGACTGGACGCCTCGCAATCCTCCTCGTGGCCGGCATGATTTCGATCGGCTTTGCCGCGACGCGGCTGGAGCGCCGGCGGGATCCGATCGTGTCGTACGCTACGAGAGTCAGGTTGCGGCTTCGCACCGAGGCGCAACCCGAGGCTGGATTTCAAGCGCAAGCGGACGCGATCGGCGTGGCCTGGCGCGCGCTGCCGAATCATTTCGACGCGATCGAACGCGACGGCAAGGTGCTTGAAACGCCGCTTGTAGCTGCACGCGACGAGCTCGCGAAGTTCTACAAGCTCGACGAGGCGAACGCGTTCGATCTCTGGTACTCGAACCAAGACGAGAAAAAGATCCTCGTGCTGTACTTCGAGTCACACCGTGGCCGGGCACCGATCTGGATCGCGATCGACGAGCTGGGCAGCGTGATCTCGGACGAAAAGCAGCTCCCAGTCAACGCGTTCAAGGCGATGCGGCGCGCCGCACGTTGAAGCGGGCTCAACGGGGCGGACTCGCAGGTGCGGTTCGATAGACGCGCTCGCGCTCTTCGTCGCCGTGGGTCCGCAGCGGCGCGTACTCGAGAAACGCTTGTTTGCCGCGCGCAGCCAACAGCGGCACGTTCTTCTCGCTGTAGTTGACATTCGCCGACAGATCCTTCGACGACGACCAGTTGTTGGTAACTTCGTGGTCATCCCACTGCCAGATCTGCGGCACTTCCGCGTTGAAGCGCCGCACGTTCGCATCGAGCAAGTTGTAGCGATAGTTGCCGCGAAATTCGTCGAGCGTCTCGGCGACTTTACTCTTCTCCGGCGTGGTCAAGTTTCGCCAGATCTTTCCGTCTTCGACTGTCTGTTCCGCGGGGATGACGCCATCCGCGTAGATGTTGTCGCCGGAGTGAATGAAGAAGTCCGGCTCGCGCTGGCGCATCGCCTCGTAGCCGATCATGCCGCCGATCTCTGGATTGATACCGAAGCCTTGGCCGGCAGTGTCCCCGGTCCAGACGAAACGAATCTTCGACCGCGTTTCAGGTGCAGAATTGAAGCTACCCAAAACCGGCTCACTCAACGCGCGATCGTTATTGAGACTCTCAAACGCCACGCGCAGAAAGATTTTCTGATCGGGTGGCAGCTGCGTGAGGTCGAGCCGCGCAGTGAAGTCCGTATCGTCGAGCGCGTGCGGTCCGAGCACGCGCTTGACGTTCATGAAGCGGTCGGTCGCGTCCCATTCGACCACGAGTCGGCCTGCACGATCCGACCGCGCCCAGACGACCGCGCGATCAAACGCGACGTCTCCAATCGCGATACCTTGCGATAGTTGCGGCCGATCTTGCGGCGATGCAGCCGCAATTTGTGCCCACGCGCTACGCGGTGAACCCGTGATCCGACACGCGGCTGCAGCTGCAATCACCCCGCTACGCACGAGAAAGCTGCGACGACCAGCTCGAAAATCGCCCATGCAAATGCTCCTTGAGAGTTGCCCGGCGCGAGACTAAAGGCGGCGCCGCACGTTTGATTGAGGAGCGTGTGACACTCGGCAGCGGGGGACACCGGCGCACGTGCATGCGCAAACTGGCGCTCCAGAACCATGACGGTCGTGTCGCGTCCGAGCGACGGGAGTTGACGGTGACGTGTAGGTGATTATGCGAATGCCGCACCTTCGTTAGCTCGTGTAGCGAACTAACACGGGGGCACACAAACCTTGGTTAGGAGGCATCGATGCTCAAGCATTGCATCGCACTGTCGGTTGTCGCGTTGGCTTGGGGCGGTTCGGTTGAAGTAGCAGCTGCAGAACACCAGCGGGCCTATGAGTTCGACGGAACCCATGTCGCGTTGTCGATCGACCGTTTCATGGGAATTGACTTCACCGATTACGAGGGTCCGGGCGGGGACCACGTGACCGCAAGATTGTTTCTCAACGCGAGTGAGCCCGCCCCGACGAGCTACGGTCGATTCGGCATCGACGTATTCATTCGGCGGTTGAGCCTCGGTCTCGCCGCTGGCGTGACGAGCGAAGACACCGCGATCGTCGCGCCTCGCGTGGGATACCTGTTTGGGCTCACGCCGACGATTGGATTATGGTTACGCGGCGGTGCGTTCTACGCCGCTATTCCCGGCGATGTCTCGTATGCGGGCATCTACGGGGAAGTACTGTTTCAGTACTTCCCGTACGACGTCGTCTCGTTCCATCTCGGACCCTCGATCGACGTCGCGTTCGCGAATGACGACAACCCCGACTACATCGCGATCGGCCTTCCCACGATGGGCATGACTGCGTTCTTCTGATCGCCGACTGAGCTTCTGCACGAGCGCGACTCGCAAAGGTTGCGCTCGTGCGAAGCGCGGTTGAGCTAACCAACGCTGCGGATGAACGTCACGATCTCGGCGTACAAAGCCGGCAGAAACGCTTCGCGATCGAAACCTTCGGGATCTTGCGAAGGCGGAAGCGCGGGACTCTTCAGCGCAGCCGGGTAAGGCGAGAGAAACGAGAAGTGTCCGGCGTTCGCGATGACCTTGTGATCGAGCCGCTTGCGGTCGCGCAAGCCACGCTCGACGATGAATGCGTGCATCTGATCGGCGAGCGCATCCTTTTCTCCGGTTCGCATGAAGATCGGCAGGTTCACCTGGGCGAGCGCTCCGTCGGCGAGGTACCACGCGGTCGCCGGCGCAAGCAGCACGAGCGCACTGACGCGCGGGTCGCGCTCGACCGGAACCGGAGCTGGCTTTCCATCCTCGGTCTCCCAACCGAATGCAGTCGGCTTTCCACCCGCGACCGCCAACGCGGTGTAGCTACCCAACGAGTGGCCGATCAAAGTCACACCGCTCGCTAAGAGGTGTGGCCCCACGACTGGATCCGCGAGTACAGCGCCGATCGCAAGCCGAACGTGACGCGGCCGATTCTCGAGGTTGATCGCTGTGTCCGCGAGCGCGTCGTCGCCGCGGTTGTTCCCTGGATGTTGGATCAAGGCAGCGACTAAACCCGACCGTGCGAGATGCGCCGCGAGCTCGCGATGTGTCCATGGCGTGCCGCCCGTGCCATGCGAGATCACGACCAACGACAGTCGTTCTCCGTCGACCGGCGCATTCATCGCGACGTCGAGCTCGAACGCGCCGAACGCCTCGGGCCGGCCGGCAGCCCGCGTCGGGTAGAGGAGACGAATCGACACGTTCGCGCCTTGCACGGCATCTGTCGCTTCAACGGAGCGGCAACCTATGTTCATTGCGCGCCACCAATAGCGGCCGAGGCTTGTGCCCGCAAGGTCGCGCCACGCCGTCGCGGCTTATCCGTGAACCCGTGGAGTCAGAAACTCGCAGAGGCAGAAATCATAGACAAGAGAACCACAGCTCAAGCTGGGACGGCTCCCCGGCATCAGGTTTTCCAGCGTGACGCCAGCGCGGGGCCGGCGTCGAGACGCGGAGCTGTGCCATGTTCGATTTTCATTGGGGAAACAAGCCGCAAGCGTTCATCGCGTATCTGGCGCTCTTCGCCGCGTGCGAGAACCCGGGTCTCGATCGTGATCCGAGCGAACCCACCGCGGGGGCCGCGGACAGGGCGGCGGTGAAACCTTTCGGCGCCGCTGAGCACCCGACGAATGTCGCAGCACTCGGGCGTACGCCCGAGAGCTCGAAGGCGATCATGGACTTGCCTTCCTCGCGCTCGGTACCGACTCCATGCGCGGAAGTCTCGAGCTCACGAGCGGGATGCGCAGGACGGATGGCCGGCGTGTATGGCGTTGCGATGGATCTCGATGTGGTTTGGTCGGATGAAGTAAATCCGAGCGCTCCCGCGTACGACCCTGGTCGCGGCAAGATCTCGACGTTGCTCCTCGGGGAAGTCAGCGGATTGTGTCCTGGTGAGGCCGAGGGTGAAGTGGTTCTACGTGTATGTGACGTAAGGTTGCCGCCGATCTACATCGGTTCGAACGGCGGCATCGTTCAGCTCGTCATCCCGCCGACGACTTGGCAGCGGCGGGGCATGCCGGAGTACACCGCGCACGTACGAGCGAGCGGGCCCGAGTCCAGCGAGTTCTCGATCGACCGAATCACGGCGATGCTCGGCATAGAGCTCGCATCGAACGACGCGCCTTGGCCTGGTTATATCGACACTCCATTCGTGACTTGCGGTGGTGGGAACGCGGGCTCCAGCTGTTTTCCCGATCAGGATGAGGACGGCGAGCCAGGCATCAGCCTGGAAGTCAGATTGGGCGGTCCGCCGCCGTCG
>Ga0193752_1001881_pt1 | contig 16763 bp, 16 predicted proteins | sample H1c1metaG_FD_144924 | JGI IMG/M metagenome (GOLD analysis project Ga0193752, IMG submission 144924) | Soil microbial communities from a riparian zone of the East river system, Colorado, United States - H1c1 | ecosystem: Environmental > Terrestrial > Soil > Riparian zone | place: USA: East River... | reverse complement strand
AAGATCAAACCTACACCGCAACAGCTTGCCGACCTGCTGTTCGCGTGGCGGGTGGCCAAGTATGTGAAATCCAATGCCATTGTGTTTTGTGGTAATGGACAAACGCTCGGTGTCGGGGCGGGGCAGATGAGCCGCATCGATTCCGCGCGCATCGCCTCGATCAAGGCAGCCCATGCGAACTTGACGTTGATGGGTTCGGTAGTGGCATCCGATGCGTTTTTTCCGTTCCGCGACGGCGTCGATGTGGTGGCCGAAGCGGGCGCGAAAGCGATTATTCAACCCGGCGGCAGCATACGTGACGACGAAGTCATTGCCGCCGCCGATGAGCACGGCATTGCCATGGTGTACACCGGCGTGCGGCATTTCCGGCATTAACCGCCATGAAGATCCTCGTCATCGGTTCCGGTGGCCGCGAGCACGCGCTGGCGTGGCGCTTGTTGCAATCGCCGCGTAGCTCCAAGGTGTATGTGGCGCCGGGCAATGCCGGCACGGCGCACGAGGAAGGCATTGAAAACGTCGCGCTGACGCACACCGCCGACCTTATTGATTTTGTCAATAAAAACAATATCTTACTTACGGTAGTCGGACCCGAGACACCGCTTGCTGAGGGGGTGGTGGACGCGTTTCGCGCAGCGGGTTTACGTATTTTCGGCCCCACGCAACGTGCGGCGCAACTTGAAAGCTCGAAAGATTTTTCCAAGCGTTTCATGGCGCGCCATGGCATACCGACTGCTGCGTATGCAACGTTCAGCAATGCCGCGCAGGCGCATACCTATATCGACAAACAAGGCGCGCCCATCGTGATCAAAGCCGATGGCCTTGCCGCCGGCAAGGGCGTGGTCGTCGCGATGACCGCTGCCGAAGCGCATGCTGCCGTCGACATGATGCTCATCGACAACAAAATGGCGGTGCACTACAGTGAGGCTGGCGCGCGCGTCGTGATCGAAGCATTTCTCGAAGGCGAGGAAGCGAGCTTCATCGTGCTCGCCGACGGTAAACACGCGCTGGCACTTGCCAGCAGTCAAGATCACAAACGTTTGGGCGACGGCGACGCTGGCCCCAATACCGGTGGCATGGGCGCGTATTCGCCGGCGCCGGTGGTCACGCCCAGCATCCACGCCAAGGTGATGCGCGAAGTCATCATACCCACGCTGCACGGCATGGAAAAAGACGGCATACCTTATACCGGTTTTCTCTACGCCGGCTTGATGATTACTAAAGAAGGTAAGGTCAACACGCTGGAATTCAATTGCCGCATGGGCGACCCCGAAACGCAGCCGATCATGATGCGCCTGAAAAGTGATCTCGTGGATTTGATCGAACATGCCGTCGACGGTGAACTGGATAAAATCGAAGCCGAATGGGATCCGCGCGTGGCGTTGGGCGTGGTGCTGGCCGCGCACGGCTACCCGGACAATCCGCGCAAAGGCGACGTGATTCGCGGACTACCCGATTCACAATTGGCGGACGAGGACTACCACGTATTCCACGCCGGTACCGCGCAAAAGGGTGATGATGTAGTCACCAGCGGCGGTCGCGTGCTGTGCGTCACCGCACTCGGGCATAGCGTGCGCATGGCGCAAAAACGCGCTTACGAAATCGCCGCGCCGATCAGCTTTGATGGCATGCAACTGCGGCGGGATATCGGGCATCGCGCTATCAGCAGCGCACGCAAGGTGTAACAGCGGCGGTTCGGTGAGGTATCCTTGCCCACAATGGATACCGCTAAAGTAAAAAGCTATCTCGAAGACCTGCGAACCCGCATCGTTGATGGATTGACTGCGCTTGACGGCGATTCCTTCTGCCGCGACACATGGACGCGCCAGCAGGGTGGTGGCGGCGTAACCTGCATGCTCGAAGAAGGCCGGTTATTCGAGCGCGCCGGCGTCGGCCTTTCGCACGTATTTGGCCAGGGCCTGCCGCCATCGGCTTCTGCGGCCCGCCCTGAACTCGCAGGCCGTTCCTTCGAAGCGCTGGGCGTGTCGCTCGTGCTGCACCCGCGCAATCCTTTCGTGCCCACGGTTCATATGAACGTGCGATTTTTCTGCGCCGTCAAAGAAGGCGCACCGTCCGTGTGGTGGTTCGGCGGTGGCATGGATTTGACGCCGTACTATGGTTTTGAAGAAGACGCGCGCCATTTTCACCTGACCTGCCGCGATGCCCTGGCACCCTTTGGTGCAGATCTGCATCCCAAATTCAAAAAGTGGTGTGACGATTATTTTTTTATCACGCATCGCAACGAACCACGCGGCATCGGCGGCATCTTTTACGACGATGTGCGCACACCTGATTTCGATACCTGTTTTGCCATGATGCAAAGTGTCGGTGATCATTTCTTGAAGGCTTACACGCCCATCTTCGAACGCCGTCGTGCGCTGCCGTACGGCGAACATGAGCGCGCGTTTCAGGCTTACCGGCGTGGCCGTTATGTTGAATTCAATCTGGTCTACGACCGCGGCACCTTGTTCGGACTGCAATCCGGCGGACGCGCTGAATCCATTCTGATGTCGCTGCCGCCGGTGGTGAACTGGCGGTATGACTGGAAGCCAAGGGCTGGCTCTCGCGAAGCAGAGTTGTACGAAAACTTTCTGGTGGCTAAAGACTGGCTGGCTTAGCGTACAAAGAGCAGTCGAAAACTGTTGGCCTATATCAAAGCCATTTACTTTGAGGAATATTTGATGAAAGTAACGCATCATGAAATCGAAGCTGAACTGCTAGACTCGTGGTGGAGTGAGGCTGGCATGGTGGGGTTCGTCCCAGTCAGCAGTGCCTTTTGCGTCGACTTGAATGGACTCATCGAACAAGATATTTTTGAGGTTCATATCCCCCAAATTAGTCCTGTGATTCGCGCCTCCGGTATTGGCATATTTAATACTAATTACGAAGCAACTGCACAGAAACGCGTTGTTAACATTCTTTGTGCAATTCGCGGAAATATTCCCTTGCCACCTGTTCAGGTGGTTGCGGGGAAAAATGATTCGCTATTTCGTTATAAGCTCACAGCTGGGCATCACCGCTTGTACTGCTCAATAGCTTGTGGTTTTACTCACATTCCAGCTGTATTGGGCTTTGATCCGCATGCTTAGCATCGCGTCCTACGTCCTGACTTCCCTTTTACGAGTGCGTACCACATAGAAGCAGCCGCAACGATTTAAGAGTAGTCTTCTTGCACGGTACGGTTACAGTGATATCGGGATCAAGAGGCAATCCATGAACGACGAAAAAATAAAAGTTCGCGTAACCGAAACCCGCCAATTCATGGAAGTCGTGGTGTTGAGCAAGCGACCTGACCGCATCGAGGTGGTTCTGGGCGAAGGCGTGCACAGCGTCAAGTGTGCATTGACGCCCACGCGTACCGGGCAGGCCTACGTTGGCAACGCGATGGGGCGCGAGATCGTGTATGAACGTAGCCGCGAACAGGTGCAGGGGGATATAGACAAGTTGAATCCGACGTTGCGCAAGTCGGGTCGGCATTGATCACGATGTAGCAAGTATCGTCTTTGCTGACGCGTCGCCGGTGACTGGCCCTGTTGCCGCTGTTGCTGCCATCCGTGGCAGACGCTACACCGGTATTGCAACCAGCCATCCAACGCATCCGTGCCATGTGTGACGCAGCATTACACGCCAGCGATCAGGCTTCCAGCGCGGTCGTTTTGTGCGGCACGCAAATTGTCGGAAAGCGCTCAGCCGCGTGAAACTCCTTATCGCACATGGTGCCAATGTAAATGCTGCAGGCAGGCAGGGGGCACACCGCCGGCGCACGCAGAACAGCGGGGCCCGCACGGAGGACCTAGTTTCAATAGCATTAAAATTAATCGTTTAAAATCAAATACTTATGATGTATAATTTATTGCATACTAAATGCAAATCCTCGCGCGCGCAGCCGAGGCGTGGAATTTTCGGCGATATTTTTTTAATACTTACGCTTGTTTGATAACTAACGTGCCTCTGAAATGAACCGCAAATCGTGTGCCTCGCTTTGGAACCTTGGCGTTCCATTCGGCGCTTGTGCCGTGCTTGTGGCGGCATGGTTGGTTTTTAATTACGCGGGTCGCCGTCGCACTGGTGGCAGCCGTGCTGGTTGCGGTGCACCACGCCGAGGTCATAGCGCATCGCGTGGGTAAGCCCTTCGGCACGCTGATTCTGGCGGTGAAGGTGATCGAAGTGGCGCAGATTGTCTCGATCATGCTTTCCGCTGGGCCCGGCGCAAGCGCGCTGGCGCGCGACACGGTGTTTGCAACCGTAATAATCGTGTGCAACGGCGTGATCGGTAATACTTTCGCAAAGCGCAGACACGGTCCCGTCTACCGCTGAAGGCCGGTCGGGCAGCCCGTGCCAACCCGCGAGCCCGACCTAAACGATAACCGACCCGCATGTCCGAAAACGGCGAGTGCAGGCCGTAGCACTGCCGCATAATAGCGTCATGGTTCTCAATCCCGATAGCTGTTACCAGGCGGTCAGAAGTCACGACGCGCGCTTTGACGGCCGGTTTTTCACCGGCGTTACCTCCACACGGATTTATTGCCGGCCGGTGTGTCCCGCCAGAGTGCCCAAGCGGGAGAATTGCCGGTTCTTCCCCAGCGCCGCTGCTGCAGAAAGCGCAGGATTTCGTCCCTGTTTGCGTTGCCGTCCGGAGTTGGCGCCCGGTAACGCCAGTGTCGATGCGACGCAGCGCCTGGCGCAAGCCGCCGCGAGCCTGATTGAAGATGGCATTGCCACCGGCAACGGCCTCGCGCATATCGCTGGACAACTCAAGGTATCCGACCGGCATTTGCGCCGTGTGTTCGAAGCGCAGTTCGGCGTTGCACCCATCGCATTTGCGCAAACGCAACGCTTACTGCTCGCCAAGCGTTTGCTGACCGATACCGCCATGCCGGCCACTGAGATCGCTTTTGCCAGCGGGTTTCAGAGCTTGCGCCGTTTTAATGCGCTGTTCAAGCAACGCTATCGTTTGTCACCGTCCGATTTGCGCAAGACAACATCACCGGGCACGAAGCGGGACACTTTCACCTTCGAGCTGGCCTATCGGCCGCCGCTGCAATGGGCGCATCTCACAGGCTTTCTTTCGGCGCGCAGCATTGCGCTGGTCGAAGGCGTGGAGAAAAACGCATATCGCCGTACCATGCGCATCACCGACGGCGGTGTGCAGCATTCGGGCTGGATTGAAGTGCGCCATCACAAAATAAAACCGGTACTGTCGGTGTGCGTTGCAGCGACGCTCGGCAAAGTGTTGCCGCAAGTGTTGGCGCGGGTGAAACGCGTATTCGATCTGTCATGTCAGCCCGCGGAAATTGTCGCGGCGCTGGGTCCGTGGGCGCAATCCCAAGCGGGGCTGCGGCTGCCGGGCGCCTTTGATGGCTTCGAGTTGGCGGTGCGCGCCGTGTTGGGGCAACAGATCACCGTGCGCGCCGCGACCACACTCGCCGGTCGCTTTGCCGGCGCTTTCGGCGAGGTAGTGGCAACGCCTGATCCCGCGTTGCAACGCCTATTCCCCTCAGCGCAAGTTATTGCCGCGCGCAGCATCGACGATATCGCCAGGCTCGGTATTATCGCAGCCCGCGCGAGAACGATACGCGCGCTCGCACAAGCTGTCGCTTCGGGACAGTTGATACTGGAACCCTCGGCCAAAGTCGATGAGACGCTCGCGGCGCTGAAGGCAATCCCCGGTATCGGCGAATGGACGGCGCAGTATATCGCCATGCGCGCGCTCGCCTGGCCCGATGCATTTCCCCACACCGATTACGGCGTGATGAAAGCGATGGGTGAAACCAACCCGAAACGTGTGTTGGCTAAAGCGGAGGCGTGGCGACCCTGGCGTGCCTACGCCGTCATGCATTTGTGGCATTCACTGGAGTAAACGTTATGGAATATTTTGATTACTACAACAGTCCCCTGGGGCAGATTCTCCTGGTCGCCAACGATGTGGCTCTGACGGGTTTACATTTTGTCGGTGAAAAATATTATCCCGCCATTGCTGCCGAGTGGCAGCGGCAGCCGAACGCTAAGCTCATCGTTCGCGCGAGCAAGCAGCTTGATGAGTACTTCGCCGGCGATCGCAAAGACTTCGATTTGCCGGTCGATCCCGCCGGCACAACGTTTCAGCGCGGCGTGTGGCGCGCGCTGCAAAAAATTCCGTATGGTGCGACCACAAACTATGGTGCCCTGGCCGGATGCATCGGCAAGCCCAGCGCGTCGCGCGCGGTGGGCGCGGCTAACGGGCGCAACCCCATTTCGATCGTTATTCCCTGCCATCGCGTGATCGGCGCCAACGGCGATCTCACCGGCTACGCGGGCGGTGTGGCGCGCAAGGATGCGTTATTACGGCTGGAAGCCAGCAGCGCCGGCGATTTCCGTCTCACAGCGGATTAGCAGGCCATGCGTTTGTTTTGTACAACAGACTCAGCGCACTTGGCGTACTCGATGTGGCGTTGTTGATTAAAAATAAATTTTTAATCGGCTGTTATTCGCCCAAATACGCCCGCCGCACTTGCGGGTCGTCGAGCAGCGCTTTTGCTTCACCTGATAGCGTGATGGTGCCACTCTCCATCACGTAACCGCGATCACAAGTCTGCAGCGCGAGCCGCGCGTTTTGTTCGATCAGCAGCAGCGTGACGCCTTCGCGTGCAACCGCGCGTATGGTTTCGAAAATTTTCTGCACTACAATCGGCGCAAGCCCCATGCTCGGTTCATCCAGCAGCAATAGGCGCGGTTTGCACATCAGCGCGCGTGCGATGGCGAGCATCTGCTGTTCGCCGCCGGACAACGTGCCGGCGAGTTGCTTGCGTCGTTCGCCGAGGCGCGGGAACGTGGTGTAGGCGCGTTCGCAATCTGCGGCTATGGTGACTTTATCATCACGGATGTATGCGCCCATCGCCAAATTTTCTTCGACGGTGAGCCGCGCGAACACGCCGCGGCCTTCGGGCACCAGCGCGAGGCCGCGCCGCACCAACTCGAACGCGGGCGTGCCGGTGATGTCCTGCCCGTCATAACGCACGCTGCCGGCGGCGGGCTTGAGCAGACCTGACAGCGCTTTTAATGTGGTGGTCTTTCCGGCGCCGTTCGCGCCGATCAGCGCGACCAACTCTCCTGCGCGCACCTCGAGATCAATGCCTTTCACGGCGTTGATGCCGCCGTAAGCCACTTTGAGTCCGTGCACCTCAAGCAACGGCGACTCCCAGATAGGCCTCAATCACCTTGGGATTGCGCTGCACATCCGCCGGCACACCCTCGGCGATTTTCACGCCGTAATCGAGCACGGCGACGCGGTCGCACAGGCCCATCACCAGCTTCACATCGTGTTCGATCAACAATAACGTAACGCCATCGCCGCGTATGCGTTCGAGCAACTGTTTTAATGCCACGGTTTCGGTGGCGTTCATGCCGGCGGCCGGTTCGTCGAGCGCCAAGAGTTTAGGTTCGGTGGCGAGCGCGCGGGCGATTTCGAGACGGCGCTGATCACCGTACGCCAGATTGTGCGCGAGTTCATTGGCACGGCGCGCGATGCCGCAGTAATCGAGCAGCTCGTGCGCGCGGCATTCGATGGCGGCTTCTTCAACGCGCGTGGCGCGTGATCGCAGTACCGCGCCCAGCACGCCCGCATGGGTGCGCACGTGGCGGCCCACCATCACGTTTTCCAGTGCCGACATGTTGGCGAATAAACGTATGTTCTGAAAGGTGCGTGCGATACCTGCATTTGCCACGACATGTGGGTTTTCGTTATGTAAATATTTGTTTTTAAACGTTATTTTTCCTTCGTCACAGGCGTAAACGCCGGTCAGAATATTAAACAACGTGGTCTTGCCCGCGCCGTTGGGACCGATCAGTCCGTAGATTTCACCCTGCTCAACGGTGAGCGACACGCAGTCGAGCGCGGTCAGTCCGCCAAAGCGTTTGGTGATGCCAGTGACGGCAAGCAGCGGCTCAGCCACCGGTTTTCTCCGTACTGAGTTCGCGCCGGCGTATGCGCGAAGGCCACAACCCCGCCGGGCGAAGCAACATCATCAGCACCAGCGCCAGCCCGAACAGCAGCATGCGCAGGTCCGACGGATCGATGTAAACACGTCCCAGCCATTGCTGCTGCAATGGCCCCATGTAGCGCAGCGCTTCCGGCAATACGGTAAGCAGTACTGCGCCCAGCACCACGCCGCCCACATTGCCCATGCCGCCGAGCACCACCATGCATAGCACCATCACCGAATCGTGCAGCGCGAAACTAGCAGGGCTGATGAAGCCCTGAAACGAAGCGAACAATCCGCCTGCCACACCGCCGAAGGTTGCGCCCATCGCAAAGGCCAGTAGCTTGACGTTGCGTGTGTTGATGCCCATCGCCGAGGCCGCAAGTTCGTCTTCGCGGATGGCGATCCACGCGCGGCCGATGCGCGAGTTTTCAAGCCGGATCGAAACAAAAATAACCGCCACGGCGCACAGCAGAAACACGAAGTAATAGCTATGCACCGGCGCGACGGTAATGCCCGCAATCTCGTAGGATTTCGACAACGATATTCCGCCCGCCTGCAGCGGGTCGACCAGCGTGATGCCGCGCGGCCCGTTGGTAATGTTGACCGGCCGGTTCAGGTTGACGAGGAAGATACGGATGATTTCACCAAAGCCCAGCGTGACGATCGCCAGATAATCACCGCGCAACTTCAGGGTGGGTGCGCCAAGAACGACGCCAAATAACCCCGCCACCAGCGCACCCAGCGGCAATAGGACGAGAAACGACCAGTGAATGTCAAATTGCGGCGACGCGAGCAGGGCATAACAATACGCACCCACCGCAAAAAACGCGATGTAGCCCAGATCCAGCAAACCGGCGAAACCCACCACGATGTTCAATCCTAGTGCCAGCATTACGAACAACAGCGCGATATCGATGATGCGCACCCACGCGCGTCCCAGCGTGGCGTCGATGACAAAGGGCAGTGCGACCAGCACGATGCATAGCACCGCGATTTGTAGCCAACGCGCTGAACCAGCGCCGTTCATCTTTCACCCTTCGCGCGATTCATGCCCTATCTCCGCTACCCACGCCCATCAACCCCGAAGGCCGCAGCATCAGCACACCTACCAGCACAAAAAAGGCATACACGTCGCGGTAATTACTACCGAACACGCCACCGGTAATGTCGCCCATATACCCGGCGGCCAAACTCTCGATTAAACCCAGCAACAACCCGCCCAGCATCGCGCCGGGAATATTGCCGATGCCGCCCAGCACTGCGGCAGTGAATGCTTTCAATCCGAGCATGAAGCCCATGAAGTAATGTCCCTGGCCGTAGGTGAGCAGCACCATCACGCCGGCGATAGCGCCGATGGATGCCCCCAAGGCGAAGGTGAAGGCGATTACACGGTTCGTGTCCACACCCATCAGTCCGGCAACATCGGGGTTTTGTTCGGTGGCGCGCATGGCGCGTCCCATGCGGCTGGTTTTCACGAACCACAACAGGGCCGCCATGATGGCGCAGGCGAGCACGAAAATGAAGGCTTGCGTGGAGGTGATCTGTGCGCCGCCGAATTCGATTTTTCCGGGTTTCACGATCTCCGGCATCGAGAGGTATTGCTTACCCCACACCAGCGCCGCCGAATACTGAATAAGAATGGATACGCCGATGCCGGTGATCAGCGGCGCCAGTCGTGGCGCACGGCGCAGCGGACGATACGCCGCGCGTTCAATGAACAGGCCCAATGTCACGCACACCAGAATGGAAGCAGCCGTGGCGATCACCAAAACGACCATTACCGGCAGGCTCGCGCCCAACGCCATCACTACCGATAAAGCGACCATCGCGCCCACCATGACGATATCACCATGTGCAAAATTGATCAGTCCGAGAATGCCGTAGACCATGGTATAGCCCAGTGCCACCAGCGCGTAAATGCTACCGAGCAGCAGGCCGTTCAGTACTTGCTGAAGGAAAATGTCCATGGGTTACATGAAAACGGCACCGCCAGGGTGCCGTTCTTGTGCTTCGTTGTGCGTAACGCGCAATTTACTTTTTTTCTGCGTCCTTGGGCGCCTCAGTTTTGGCCTCTGCCGCAGGTGTTGCGCCCGGCGCCACCGTTTCCAGGGCTTCCCACTTGCCGCCCTTCACCACGTATATGGTGATCGGACCATTCTTGAGATCGCCTTTATCATCGAACGCGATCGGGCCAATCACGCCTTTGTAATCGGTCTTGCCGACTTCCGGCAGAAACTTCGCCGGATCGGCCGAGTCTGCGCGTTTCATCGCTTCGATGAATACCATCACCGCGTCGTAGCCCATCGGCGCGTAGAGTTCCACTTCGGCATTGAACTTGGCTTTGTACTTGGCGAGGAACTCCGTGCCGCCGGGCATTTTGTCTTTGGGCAGACCGGGAATCGACGCCATCGCGCCTTCGGATGAATCGCCCGCGAGCTTAATGAAGTTAGGCGTCTGCATGCCGTCACCGCCGATGAACTGCGCCTTGATGCCGAGTTCGGCCATTTGTTTTTTCATCGGGGCGGCTTGCGGGTCAATGCCGCCGAACATGATCAGATCGGGGTTGCGGCCTTTGATCTTGGTGAGAATCGCTTTGAAGTCGGTGTCTTTATCGGTGGTGTGCTCGCGCGCAACCAGTTTGGCGCCGCCGGCTTTCACGGTGGCTTCGAAGTTGTCGGCGAGGCCTTGGCCGTAAGCGGTACTGTCGTCGATCACCGCTATGGTTTTTGCTTTGAGTTTATCGAGCGCAAAGCGGCCCAGTGTCGGGCCTTGTCGGCCATCATGCGCGACCACACGGAACGTGGTCTTATAACCTTTGAGCGTGTAATCCGGATTGGTGCTCGAAGGCGAGATTTGCGGAATGCCGGCGTCCGCATAAATCTTCGATGCCGGTATCGACGCGCCGGAGTTGAAGTGCCCAACTACCGCTGCGACTTTGGCATCGGCGAGTTTTTGCGCGACCGTCGTCGCTTTGGTGGGGTTGGCTTCGTCATCCTCGGCCACCATTTCGAATTTCACGGCTTTGCCGCCGATGCTGACACCGGCTTTGTTGGCGTCTTCAATCGCAAGTTGCACACCGTTGCGGATGTCGATGCCGATGTGTGCTTGCGCGCCGGTCAGCGGCGAGGCGACGCCGATCTTGACGATCTGTGCCTCAGGCGCTTTGGGTGCTTCGGCTGTTTTCGGCGCAGGCGGCGCTTTGTCGCCGCAAGCAGCCAACGCTATTGCGGTTGCTACGGCTGCTGCCGTATTGAGTAACTGTCTGCGATCCATGGCCTGTCCCCTATCGGTAAGCTGTTGTTTGTATGTGAAAAATGATTATCGTTCCCAGTATGGGGGATGTCAAACGCGCGATCATATCGTGTTTGTCGCGACAACGCCGAGTTCCCATTGCAAGATGCACATTGTAGTCGAGTCGCGCATACATTTGACGCCGCGCCCGGCTGTGGCCTAGTCTTTCATTTCAACCTTGCCAAACAGGTGAAATCATGAACGCCCCCCACGCAGCAATGGCGCAGCTATTCGTCGACATACCTTACACCGCGGAAACCGGCGAAAAACTGGTGAACGAGACCTTTGGCCCCGGTGATCTCAATCGTTACAAAACGGGTGCCATCGACGCGCGACGCATGCCGATGGCCGACGGACGCGCGCACGCCAACGAGTTATCACTGGAAGGCAGCGGTTTTGTGTTGGTGGAGCACCAAACAAAAGTGAAGGATTTTTTCGATGTTGATGAATTGCAATCGGTGTACTACGCCGAAGTCGAGCAACTTATCAAACGACAATCGGGCGCCACCCGCGTGGTGTTGTTTGATCACACGCTGCGTTCCGGCGATGATACCGAGCGTCAGGCCAAGCTGATTCGCGAGCCGGTGATTTCGGCGCACAACGATTACACCGAATGGTCGGGTCCGCAGCGCGTGCGCGACTTGTTGCCGGACGAAGCGGAACAACTGTTGAAAAAACGCTTTGCCATCATTCAGGTGTGGCGCGCGATCAACCAGCCGATTCAGTCGAATCCGCTGGCGGTTGCCGATGCGCGCAGCGTGGCGTTTGAGGATTTGCTGGTGGCCGAGCGGCGTTACCCGAATCGCGTCGGGCAAACCTACCGGCTGCGCTATAACGCAGCGCACCGCTGGTTTTACTTTCCGCAGATGCGGCGTGACGAAGCGCTGGTGTTCAAGGTTTACGATTCGGCGAAAGACGGCCGTTCGCGGTTTACGCCGCACACTTCGTTTGTCGATCCCGCAACGCTGGCCGGTGCGCCGGCGCGCCAGAGCATCGAGGCGCGGGCGCTGGCGTTTTTTGACACCGACGAGCCTGAGCGCTGAAGCGTCGGGAGAAACCACAAACAAAAAGCCGGCTAATGCCGGCTTTTTTCTTCAGCAATACGCGTATTACTTCTGCGCAAGTATCCACTTCACGATAGCCGCGATGTCGGCATCTTTCACGTGGGCGTTGGGCGGCATAATCATATCGCCCCACACGCCCTTGCCGCCGTCTTTGACTTTCTTGATCAGTGTAGCCTCGGCGGCCTTATCGCCCTTGTATTTGGCCGCGACGTCTTTGTACGACGGACCGAGAACTTTCTTGTCGAGCTGATGGCAGGTCATGCAGCCATTCGCCTGCGCAAGTTTTTCGTCGGCCTGCGCCGTGCCCGCCAACAATAAGCCCAAGCTTGCGGCGAAGGCCGCGATCATCGGTTTCATAATGAATATTCCATGTAAGTATTTGATTTTATTAAGATTTTATTTTTGTGCCGAATCCAGAAGGTACTCGAGTGCGGCCAAATCCGCAACGGGCGGCAAGCAACTAACGCCCTGACAAACCCATGCGTTGACGCGCGGTGGCGATCCGGCCGGCGCGGGTTTGGCAAGGGTGGATGGCAACTCCGTCATATTATCCGGCAAAGCAACAATCAGGGTGTCGGGGCGATAGCGCGCCGCAAGCTTGCGTTGCCATTCACCACATGCGCGAGCCTTCCCCCGCAAAATGACCACGCGCGGCGGCGCGAGCGCTTCTTCCAGCGTACCGAGCAGGCTTACAAAGGCGCTGGGCTGATGTTGCAGTGCCGGGTAAAACAAACGCAGCGCGCGCTCGGCCGCGCCGATATAGCGCGGCTCGCCGATCACATGGCCCAACCGCTGCAATGCGAATGCCGCTATGCCGTTGCCGGAAGGCGTGGCGTTGTCGTGGCCGGGTTTGCTGCGATGAATGAGTTTTTCGTGATCGTGACTGGTGAAGAAAAAACCGCCTTGATCCCGATCCTCAAACTGATCAAGCAGCCGATCTGCGAGCGCACATGCGAACGCCAGATCATCGGCGCGAAATTCCGTCTGCATCAACTCCAGCAGCGCGTCGAGCAAAAACGCGTAGTCGTCGAGATAGGCATTAAGATGCGCTTTGCCGTCTTTGTATGTCGCGAGCAGACGGCCGCCATCGTGCGAAGGGCGCCACAAAGTGCTGCCGATGAAATCCACTGCGCGTTGCGCCGAAGCAAGCCACGCCGGTTCATTAAACACACACGCCGCCCGCGCCATGCCTTTGATCATCAGCGCGTTCCAACTGGTGAGGATCTTTTCATCACGCCCCGGCCAGACCCGTTTTATACGTACCGCGAGCAGCTTGGCGCGTGCGGCGACAAGCAACTTTTCGGCATCGGCAAGATTCAACTTTAGCGACCCCGCAACCTCGGCGAGCGGCTGCATCACGCGGAGGTGCCAAAATTCATGCTCGAAGTTGGCCGTGAAGTTCAGGCCATAGTAGGCCGCTACGACCGCGTATTCCTCGGGCGTGAGCAACGCTTTCACTTCATCGGGCGTCCACACATAAAACTTACCCTCGACGTGTTCCGAATCGGCGTCGAACGAGGAGTAGTAGCCGCCCTCGCTGCTTTGCATCTCACGCACTACCCACGCCGCGGTTTCCGCGCAAACCGCTTGGTATCGCGGCGAGTGCGTCACCCGCCACGCGTCGCTGTACAGCGCCAGCAGCGGCCCGTTGTCGTAGAGCATTTTTTCGAAGTGCGGAATGGTCCAGGTGTCATCGACGCTATAGCGCGCGAACCCGCCGCCGAGATGATCGTAAATGCCGCCTTCGGCCATGTGTGTGAGCGTCGTGTGCGCGATGTCGAGGCCCGCCGTGCCGCCATCCGCATCGCCATCAAGCGCATGTCTGCGCAGACAAAATGCCAATTCATACGGATGCGGAAACTTGGGTGCGCGGCCGATGCCGCCATGCTTGTGGTCAAACACCTGAACAAACTCGCGTAGCGCCGCGCTCAACGGCGCACGCTTAAATTCACCCGCCCCGCCGGCCACCGGCACAGTGCCCGCCATCGCTGCCATCAGCGATTCATTTTGCTTGGCGATTTCGCCGCGCTGACCATGATAAGCCTGCGCGATGCGCGGCAGCAGGTCCAAAAACCCCGGCATGTTATAGCGCGGCGTCTTCGGAAAATACGTACCACCGAAAAACGGTGTACCGTCGGGCATCAAAAACATGGTCAACGGCCAGCCCCCATTGCGCTGGGTGAGCATGTGATGGGCCGTCTGGTAAATCTGGTCGAGGTCGGGACGCTCTTCGCGATCGACTTTGATATTGATAAAAAGCCGGTTCATTTCCGTTGCCACGGCGGCATCCTCGAACGACTCGTGCGCCATCACATGACACCAGTGGCAGGCCGAGTAGCCCACCGACAGCAAAATCGGCTTGTCTTGTGCGCGCGCCAAAGCCAGCGCCTCCTCGCCCCACGCATACCAGTCCACGGGATTGTCGGCGTGTTGTTGCAGATAAGGCGAAGTTTCGTGTGTGAGACGGTTGGGCATGGCGAATACGGCCTATATATTCGGTTCTGTCACACCTTCAAATGAAACAAAAGAAACAAAAACCCAATGGTATCAACGGCAACTCGAATTTATACTGTTTACCCCAAGTCTAGGAGAGTTGCCATGAAAATCGAAACGCTTGCAGTGCACGGCGGTTACACCCCCGATCCCACCACCAAAGCCGTCGCGGTGCCCATATACCAGACCACGTCGTATGCCTTCGATAGCACCCAACACGGCGCCGACTTGTTTGATCTCAAAGTGCAGGGCAATATTTACACGCGTATTATGAATCCCACCACCGATGTGCTGGAAAAGCGCATCGCTGCGATGGAAGGCGGCATCGCCGGACTGGGCCTCGCGTCCGGCATGGCGGCAACTACCTATGCCATCATGACCATCGCCGAAGCCGGCGACAACATCGTCACTTCCAGCGCGCTGTACGGCGGCACCTACAATCTGTTCGCGCACACCTTCCCGCAGTACGGCATAGAAGCGCGCTTCGCGGACTATCGCGATCCGCAGGCGTGGGCGCGGCTGATTGACGGCAAAACAAAGGCCATATTCTGCGAAACCGTTGGCAACCCGCTGGGCAACGTCGTCGATTTCGGCGCGCTGGCGAAAATCGCGCACGAACGCGGCGTGCCGATCATCGTCGATAACACCGTACCCACGCCGTATCTATGCCGCCCGTTTGAGCATGGCGCGGATATCGTGGTGCATTCGCTGACCAAATACCTCGGTGGTCACGGCAACTCCATCGGCGGTGCGATAGTCGATTCAGGTAAATTTCCGTGGGCCGAGCACAAGCAAAAGTTTAAACGTCTGAACGAGCCCGATGTGTCGTATCACGGCGTGGTGTACACGGAAGCGCTGGGTCCAGCCGCGTTTATCGGCCGTGCACGTGTGGTGCCGCTGCGCAACATGGGCGCGGCGTTGTCGCCGTTTAATTCATTTTTGATTTTGCAGGGCATCGAAACACTGGCGGTGCGCATGGATCGCATCTGCGATAACACGCTGGCCGTTGCGAAGTACCTGCAGGGGCATAAAAAAGTCGGCTGGGTGCGCTACGCCGGTTTGCCGGATCACGCCGATAAACCGCTGGTGGACAAATACATGAGCGGCCGCGCGTCGGGCATATTGAGCTTTGGCATCAAAGGTTCGGGTGATGCCAAGGCCGCCGGCGGGCGCTTTATCGATGCCCTGAAACTGGTGACGCGATTGGTGAATATCGGCGACGCAAAATCACTGGCGTGTCATCCGGCGACCACTACGCACCGTCAGCTTACCGCGAAAGAACTGGAAAGCGCTGGGGTCAGTGAAGACTTGGTGCGGTTGTCGATCGGCATCGAACATATCGACGACATTAAGGCGGATGTGGATCAGGCGTTGGCGGCGGTGTGAAACGACGTTAAATCGATCTCGTCTTCTTTTAACCCGGCCGAGATTGAGCGAGAAGAATGTGCGCATTCAGGCGCTAACGAATTACCGTGATCCTTAAATATTGAAATGCCGCGCATGCAGCGCTGCAGGGTCGCGATGGGCGCCACAGCCGGATCGAGGCTATGACGTTCCAAAGGGAGGGGTCGCTATGAGAGCGCTGATTCGCGTGTTTTTGCTCATTGCCGGAATGGCCTGCGCTGCGGGCGCAATCGCGCAGACCTATCCGAGCCGACCGATCAAGTTTTTGGTGCCGTTCCCGCCTGGCGGCGCGTTCCGAAGGCGGCCAATATTAAGGTGGAGTGAACAAGAATAGCCGGCAGCATTAAGGCGTTGGTAGATTTATGCCACCACGCTGGCTTGTGCATCAAAGTCCGCTGCGGATTGACCTTAGCAACAAATCGGCCATTTCATCCAGCGCATCGCATACGAACGCGGCGCCGAACTCTTCCAGCCATATCCTTTCACCGTCGCTGCCGGCGGTGGCCACGATCGCGATGCGTGGGTTCACGGCGCGCGCGGCGACGCAGATGCG
>Ga0193752_1001880_pt1 | contig 16769 bp, 14 predicted proteins | sample H1c1metaG_FD_144924 | JGI IMG/M metagenome (GOLD analysis project Ga0193752, IMG submission 144924) | Soil microbial communities from a riparian zone of the East river system, Colorado, United States - H1c1 | ecosystem: Environmental > Terrestrial > Soil > Riparian zone | place: USA: East River... | reverse complement strand
GGGTAAACTTCAACCATCCTGTACCGTAGCGGTACTGCAAAAATCCGGTTGCAGAGTGGCTTCGGTCAGGCGAAGGTTTCGGCGGCGGTGTCGCGGCGGTGCCAGCATTTGGTACAGAAGCGGCTGCGGCGGAGTTCGGGCATGGTAAGGTCTTCGAAATCGGGAAGGCGGCTGATGAGAAATATCTGGTCTTCAGTAAGCTCCGCCCAGTCGCGGACCTTCATCGCTCCGCATCTGGGGCACTGAGATGTATGACCATTTGTCTCCATTCGTTTTGGCGTTTTGGCGGTGTAAGTTTAGAATCAGAATACTAACCCGTCCGGGCACAAAATCCAAATGTTTTTTTTGACCGTCGGCGGCTACATTTTGATCGAATCAAAACACTTTTCCGCGAAACGATAAATGAAAATAAACAAACCCCTGCTGCTTGCCGCCCTGTGCATTGCGATCGCTGTTTCCGCGTTCGCCCAAACCGAGGAGAAGTTCGACTTTTATACGCGCGGCGAATATCGTGCGAACGTGCCGCGGCCGCAGTCGATACTGCGATTCGATGTCGGCGATCATAATACTACCTACGCTCAAATGGAAAAGGTGATCGATGAGATCGCAAAGGCGGCCCCCGATCGCGTGAAGATATTCGACATCGGCACGACCAATGAACATCGCATGCAGCACCTCGTCGCGATCTCCTCGCCGGAGAACATCGCGCGGCTCGACGAGATAAAGGCGAACAACGCCAAACTGGCCGACCCACGAAAGACCTCGGCCGCCGAGGCAGCAACGATCGCTCAAAATAATCCGTCCATCGCCTGGATGGCCTATACGATACACGGCAACGAATCTTCGTCGTTCGAGGCGTTCATGCAGGTCATCTATCAGCTTGCCGCATCAAACGAACCGGCCACGCTGGATATTCTCAAGAACATCGTCGTACTCGTTCTGACAGGCGAGAACCCGGACGGCCATGAAAGGTTTGCCACGTGGTACAACTCGGTCGCCGTCGGCAGCCCGGACCGCAACGCCATCGAACACCGCGAACCGTGGGCGATATGGGGCCGCGTTAATCATTACAGGTTCAATCTGAACCGCGACACGCTCACATTCTCGCAAAAAGAATCGCGCAATATGCAGAAGGCATTTGCCGAATGGAATCCGCAGCTTGCGGTCGATCATCATGGTCAGCCTTCGCAATACTTCTTCCCGCCCACCGGACTGCCGACAAACCCAAATCTGCCGCAGCCTGTTACCGCAAAATGGGAAGACCGCTACGGCCGGGCGAACGCCGCAGCCTTTGACCGGAATAATTGGGATTATTACATCCGCGATGTTTTCGATGCGTTCTATCCGGGTTATTGGGATATGTATCCGTCGCTCAACGGTGCGACCGGTATGACGTATGAAACCGACGGCGGCGGATTCAAGGGATTGAAATGGACCCGCGACGACGGCACGATCGTTACGTTCCGATCGTCCATCGCGAAGCACTACGTCGCGTCGATGACGACCCTCGAAACTACCGCAAAGAACAAGGTCGAGCGGATCAAGGATTTTTACGATTTCCGGGCCAAAGGAATGGCTGACAACACGCGTTCGAAGATGAAGCGTGTCGTTATCGATCCGACCAGCGATCGCGTGAAGGCGGCTGAGATGGTCGAGATCCTGCGGCTCTCCAATATAGAGGTAAAGGTCGCGTCGTCGTCATTTTCGTCGCCGACAGCTCACACCTATATGGAGAAGGACGCGAAGGCCGTTTCCAAAACATTTCCCGCTGGTTCGTACATCGTCGATCTGGATCAGCCGCAGCGTATCTTTATCAAGGCGATCCTCGAACAAGACACGCCGCAGGACAAGGCGTTCGTCGATGACAACATGGCGCGTTTTCGGCGCAATCAGATGCGCGGCAAAAGCCAACTGAAGGAAGACTACGGTTTCTACGACATCACCGCGTGGTCGCTGCCGCTGGCCTTTGGCGTGGACGCATACTGGACCGAAGAATCGGCAAACGTAGCCGGAACGATGGCGGACACAGCGTATCTGGAAAACGCAAAGCGTGGATCGATAACCGGACGCGCGCAGATCTCTTACATCGTTCCGTACGAAACGGATTCGACAAGCGCGATGATAATGCGTCTGATGCAGAACGGATTTAAGGTCGCGGTCGCAACACGGCCATTGAACGCCGGCGGCCGCAATTGGAAAGCCGGAACATTTGTCATTCGCGTGTCGCGCAATCCCGAATCGCTCCACGATACTATCGCGAAATATTCGCGTGAAATGGGCGTGAATGTGACGGCCGTAAACTCTGGATATTCCGAAGAGGGCGACACCAGCGTCGGCGGTGAAGCCGTAATTTCCCTTCGCGAACCGAAGATCGCCATCGCGGCCGACGAAGGCGTGACACAGGAATCGTACGGGTCGATCTGGTGGACGTTCGACAAATACGGCATCAAGTTCACGCCGATGACGATCGCGACAATTCGCGGCGGCGGATTGAAAAATTACAACGTCCTGATAATTCCCGAAGGCTCGGCCGGACGTTATATGAGTTCGTTCGGCAGCGGCGGCGTATCGGCGTTGAAAGAGTTTGCGTCCGGCGGCGGCACCGTCGTGACCATCAGCGGAGCATCGGTCTTTGCGGCCCTGAAGGATGTCGGCCTGACAACATCGAAACTTGTCGGTAGCGACGACGATGAGCAGAAAGGCAAGGTTGAGGATGAGAAGAAAGACCCGGAAACATCTTCGTCACCAAAGCCAACTCCGAAAGCGGAACCGACACCTGCTATCGAAATGAAATCGGACAAGGCAGACGGCATCGCGCCGAGCCTGCCGCCTATAGCCTCGCCGTCCGCCAATGCGAACAAGGTCCCCGAGGCACTTCCTGGTTCGATAATGCGTGCGACTGTAGACCGGACAACCTATCTGACCTATGGCGTCGACCGAAACGAGGTGCCGGTGCTTTTGGCAAGCGGCTATTTCTTCCGATATTCTAAGGAGGGCACGAATGCACTTGTTTTCGACGCCAACCCGAAGAAGCCATTGACCATCTCAGGATTCGTGTGGGAAGGCAACACCGAGAGGTTATTGAAAGGCACCGCATACGTGATCGACGAATCGACCGGCAGCGGCCACGTCGTTCTCTTTGCCGAGGACCCGTTCTTCCGCGGAATGACCCGGGCAAACACGAGGCCATTTTTCAATTCGATCCTTTTTAACGGAGTATTTTAGGTCGAACTACAATATATGTTCACTGTAAAGGCAGGTTATAGCGACGACATTGAAATAAGCTCGAGCGCCGATCGCGTTCGGGAGTTCTTTGCGGATATCCGAAATTTCGCCGATCTGATGCCGGGTATTGCCAGTATCCACACCGACGCGAAAGGTGTCGCCCACTGGAAGATCGATGCAGAGCTGCCGTTTGTCGGATCGATGACCCAGAAGTTTGCCGTCCAGCTGGCGGAAAACAGCGAAGAGCGTATCGAGTGGTTTCCTGTTGCCAAGGAAACGCAGAATTTTCTGAGATTTTCTGCCGATTTCCTCGAAAAAGCGAAAAATGTGACGCTGATTCATTTTTCACAAATGGTGGAACTGCGCCGCAAATCTGCCCGCGAGCTTCACATGCTGGCCGGACTGGCCGGTGAGACGCTGATCAGTACAGAAATGAGCAAAAAAGTCGCCGAGGTATTGAAAATTTTCATTCAGCGGGCCAAAGATCATCTGGAAAAATAAGGTTTGCCGAAAAGAAACTGCGTTCCGCCATGATTCCAAATACAGAATTTGACGGAACGCATTTTTTTGCTATACTCCTTATTGAAATTGATTTTCAATTTCCTTTATATGCAATCTAACGCACCTTTTAAATTTGCCCCTGTTGTAAATGACGAGCGCCGGATCGATCTTTCGATCAAAGGCGAAGAAACGGTGATCAAGCTTTCGACGTGGACAGATGGCCTTGGGTGGTGTACGCAAAAGACGATGAGCCTTGATCCTGAGATGCTTGACGAAATGCATCGCGTTATCGCGGCGGCACGGTCGAAAGTAAAAAGGCAGCGGTTGGATTCGGGCGACGAGATTACATCGGCAAAGGTTCTTGCATTCCCAAATTTTTCGTAAGCAATTTTCCTGAACATGAAAAAAGAGGCTTTCCGAAAGGACGGCCTCTTTTTTCCGTGTTTTTTTGTGCAGTCCGTGATTTCCGTTGTTAATGCTTGAAAGCCGAAACCACAGAAATCACGGAAACACACAGAAAAGCACGGAACAAATAACTGGAACTCCGAACTCGAACCTAACTGACTTCTCTCAAAATTATCCTTTCAGAACCGGCCTTGGCCTGACGCTCGGAGGTTAGCTTTTCAAGTTCTTCGATGTGCATCTGCTCTTCCGATATACGCTCTTCGAGCCAGAACTTCTGCGGCAGATCGTTGTCGTCACACGACGCCCAGGCAGCCATATATACGGCCATCGCTTCTCGTTCGAGTTCGAGATCCTGTTTCAGCATCTCTTTGAGATCGACCGATTGACGGATCATCGCCGGTTCCACGCCGGGAACGCCGCCAAGGGCCACGATCTTATCGCCGAGCGATTCCGCATGTCCTTGCGCCTCTTCGGCCTGATCGCGAAACCATTCCTTAAAAACTTCACGGTCAGTGCCAGTGATCAGATAGCTGTGCTGCGAATATTGGATCACGCCAGCCAATTCGAGACTCAAGGCCTTGTTCAGATTTTCGACCAACTCAACTCTTGCCATATCGATAACCTCCCGGGCCGCAGGGCCAATAACAAGGATAGTAATCACAAAGACAAAGCGTGTCAAGCTAACTGCTTTATTTTCAATGAGATAGAAATGAAATCCAATTTCAGTTTCAAAGGGGCGATTTGTTCCAGGTTCAAAGTTGGTGCGAGTTTTTAACCTCGATAACTTTGAACCTGGAACTTGGAACCTTGAAACTGACCTTAGGTGATCGTCCCGCCATCGACTGTGATGACCTCGCCGTTCATATATGAATTACGATCGCAGACGATGAACGCTGCGAACTCCGCCAACTCCTTTGGTTCACCCAAACGGCGAAGCGAGACCCAATTTTCATGGGCTTCGAGAAGCCTTTCGGGCAGCGTGTTGCCCAGATCGGTATCGAAAATGCCGGCGGCGATAGCGTTGACGGTTATCCCAAAATTCGCGGCTTCGCGGGAAAGGCATTTGGTAAAGCCGATCATCGCGGCTTTGGAGGTTGCGTAGTGAACCGATGTCGGAAGCGCTCGAATGGCCCCGATACTGGTTATGTTCAGTATCGTTCCCTTTCGCTTTCGGATCATCTGTTTGTAAAAAGGTTTGGTGACGGCAAAGAGGCTGTTGACGTTGGTGTCGACAACCCAATCCCACGAGCGGTCCGTGGTCGTTGCAAAGTTGTCGCCTTTATTAACGGCTGCGTTGTTTACGAGAATGTCGATCGCATCCCATTCGTCATGGATCTCGCGGGCAACGCGTTTCATACCGACCCTATCGGTAACTGAGACTTTGAACGCGAGACACTTTCGTCCGTGAGACTGGACCATTTCCTTGACCGATTCCGCAAGGTCGTCACGTGAATGATAGTTAAAGGCAATGTCCGCTCCTTCGCGGGCAAAGATCTCACACAGCGCAGCCCCAATGCCGCGGGTGCCGCCAGAAATAAACGCACGCTTACCTTCGAGTAAAAGACTCAATCGATCATCTCCAGAATTGAAAACGGTTTCTTATCCAAATACAAAGGTTAATGAAATCGTAGAAGACTGACAAGTATATGAATACAGAATGTTTAGTCCGGCCATAAAATTTCGCCTGGTATGTTGGCATAAAAATTGCTCAAAAGGAAAGCGGCTGTGCTAACCGGTTTTCTCAAACGGCCTGTAAAACCAACCTTTATGCGTTACGCATTAGAAATTATCGCTTCTAATGTGCTCAATTTCGTCATCATCGCACTGACAAAGTTTGGCACATTTGAGCGGATTGTGCGCGTACTGATGTAAACCCACCAAAATTTATGCGGTCTAATAACTCTCACGGATTCACGATAATCGAGTTGCTGCTTGTCGTCGCAATGGTCAGCATTATCTCCGCTATTGCCGTTCCCTCGCTGGTCAAAGCTCGTGACGCCACGGATTCCGCCGTCGCTATCGCACAACTAAAAGGCCTGCAAAAGGGCCAGGCGACCTTCTATGTTAGAGAATTTCGTTTCGCCAGGCTGCCGGAACTCAACAGCTTTGCCGACAATATTTTCGGCAAAACCGTCGGTTCGACAATCAAGCATCGCGAATTCGTGTTTACGATGCTGCCGTCGCCGACCGATGAGTCGCTCAAGATGGAATACACGATAGTTGCAAACAAGATCGTCAACGGACGCATCATGTCGCAGCATACGATGTCAGCCGACGGCATGATCCGGACGGCCCTTCCCTAGATCGAGGCTTAGTAAAATTCCAATATGACGCACACAACCACCGACGAACAGCAAAGGGAAAAGCGTGCTGACGCAACAAAACGCCACGCCCACATCAGCGAGAAAGCTCTCCATCTACGCATCGTCGAAGAATTTCTGACGCAGCTTGAGTTCACATTGTTGAAGGCAGATCCGAACTCATTCGACTTTGAATCGATCAAGTCCGGCCTGCGCGAACTAAAAACGCTCGACCACGAAACAGCCGTTGAACGTCTCAAGAGAGTGGAGTTTCAGCTTGCCCACGACTTGCTGCTTTGGCAGGAAGATCTGGCGGAACGCGATGCAAAGATCGAGGCTTATCATATTCGCCGGTATTGCGACGCATTAAAAAATCCATTGGACGCCGACGTGTTCGTTGCTCTTTCCAGGTTTTATCGCGATCTGAATCGCCTCAGCAAATTCGATCTCGCAATGACGCGTGCATTCAGCACGCAGAAAGACGAACTTCGACGTTCGGTTTCTCTATCCCGCAAAGACCTTAATGTTCGAATATCCGATCTATTTAGCCGGTGGGATAAAAAGCCCGTAGACGATACGAGTTCACCGAGAGATGTACAGATATTCGATAGATTCGTTAGTGAAGGAATTGCGATCGGCGATTTTCAGTCTTTAACAAGCGTCCGTCTTTTCGATCGCATCCGCGAATTCAAATCTGAGCTCGGCGATCGATTTTATGACCCTAGCGTTGTTGCCGCCGCTCTCGAATGCAACATAGCCGTCGGGAATCAATTGAACGTACTGATGGCGAAAGCCAGCGAAAGCTTGGGCGAACGGTTAGGTTCGGAGTTTGATTTTGCCGGAGCATTCCAGGACACATCGGCAACAGCCGGAACATATATCTCGGAGGTGCTGCGTCAGATCGACGCAAAAGACTCGTTAATTACCGCCGATTCCGAATCCGAGGATCTGAAATTTATTCGATCGCTGCTTGACCTTGCCGCGACCGTGCGGAATGGAGAAACAGAAGGAGAGGACGAGTACGCCGCCACGGTGCTTTCGACATCTCAACCGGAATTCAGAAATCTTGTCGCCCTGCTGAATCAACAAAATCCGAATACCAAAGATCTAAGAAAACATCTGGATGCATCGAGGTCTTTAAGGTCGCTTGATCTGAACGATTTTCTTTTCCTTGAGGACGACAGCGTTGACGAGTTAAGCCGCGAAGTGCTTCAAGTAATTCTTTGCCTGGAAGAGATCAGAAACAACGAGCTGCTCGAACGAACAACTATTTCGCATGCGATTCGAAATGAGGTGATGTCGCTGCTTGCCCGGGCCGAAGAACTGGGATCAAAACTAACGGCTACCTTTGGCAGCAGACAGCTTCTTGTTGCAAACAAACTGCTCGAGACCAGGCTGCGGATCGAAAGATCGATCGTTCGTTTTACCAGTCCAACCCTGCATCCCGGCGACAAGATATTAGGCTCCGATCAGGAGTTCGTGATCGACGACCGATCTACATTTACCTACGTCGATGTAAAAGCGACCCACGCAAATCGGTGGATAGTGATCGCGACGGCGGCTGTCGCAATAATCAGTTCAATTCTGTTCTTTCTCTCGGTAGGTACAAGTGATGCAAGCTCGATGCTTTCTTCCGGAGACGTCGAAGTATTCGAACCGTCAAAGATGCCGGGCGGCAAGCATCTTACCAGCGTTCACAGACAGGGATCGACCCTTTATGTCGTCGGATCTAAAATTTGGAGCGGTATGAGCGACGAAGAGAAAACCGGAAGTGTAAAAGACCTGGCCGGCATCGGGTCGAAAACGAAGATAGAGACCGTAGTGGTGATCGACGATCAGGGTCAACCGTTAGCCGATCTGACACCAGACGGAGTCAAAATTAATAAAGAAGAGAATTAGGCAGAAACTGCCGTTGGGTCAGCAGGCAAGAGCGTAAGAATTTCGCGGACAATTGATTCAGTAGAATTAGGGATCGCCATCCCGGCGGTTGCGGCCTTCATATCTGTGTAACGCACAGAGTTGCCGACGAGCGACTGAATAACCGAGACGATATCCGCAGGTTTATTAAGTAATATTCCCGCGCCTTTTTGTGCGAGCATCTTAACGGTTCCGGCTTCCTGCGGCATCGGAGGCGTGGTCGTGTCGGCGATGATCGGAAGATGACAGGCGAGTGCCTCAAACGTCGTCAATCCGCCAAGCTTCGATATCATTACGTTCGCCGACTGCATCAGCTTTTCGATCTCATCCGAATAGCCGATGACCTTGACCGGGAATTTTGCGTGCTTTGCGATCTCTTCTGCCTCGGCAAAAAGTTGTTCGTTCCGGCCGGCAAGGAAGATCGCCTGAACATCCAACTCGCCTCGTACAAGCTCCTTAAATATCGCAGGGATATTTCCGCCGCCGATCCATCCGGCATTTACAAAAACGGTAAACTTTTCAGCATCGAGGCCGAACGCACGACGAGCATCCTGTGCGTCGATCTCGGTCACCTCACGAAACTTTGGATCGACCGGCATTCCGGAAATTTTTATCTTTTCGGACGAAACACCGTAATCCATCAACTGGCGTTTGGCATCGTCGTTAGCAACCAGATAAAGCGACACGTCATCACAGGCCCAGCCTTTCCAAAAGCCGTAGCACGGATCGGTTACGACCGTGACGAGCGGGATCTGGTCGCTGAGCTTCAATTCGCGCAAGATGCGGGCAAAGATATGCTGCGTCAACGGATGGACACTTACAACGATGTGCGGACACCATTTTTCAAACGAAGTTTTTAGAGGCCCGATACACCGGCGAAGAAAGAACTCGCGCGTTTCCGGACGAAACCGGTTAACTGCCCAATAAAGATATTTCATCCAGCCCTGTTTGTTACGCAGAAGCCAGTTATAGACGTTTACCAGTTTTTCCGTGATGTGGTGAGAGTCTTCGATCGCCTTGATCGTGCGAACCGCGAGAGACTCGCCATGCCAAAATCTCTCCAGCCCATTCGAGATCGTCAGCGCCGCAGAGCGATGCCCGCCGCCGGTGTCCGATGAGATAATGAGGATCTTGGGGTGCTTAGTTTGCGGCATCAGGGCAATGGCTTAAGCCTTCAGAGCAATTTCCTTTATCTCAGCAAAGTTACCGCTCTTCGCGGCTTTTTTCATTTGGCTTTCGAGTTTCTTAATTTTCACAAGATGCCCGGCGTTGAACGGCAGCGACGGATAATAGCAATTCGATTCGTGTGTGCAAAAACATCCGGCACCGGCTTCCTTGCGACGGGCCTTCATCAGATCGGTCTTCCATGCGGCCTGAAAATTCCAATCATAATCGCGAAGATTTAAGACATCCGGTTTGTTCTCGCAGGACGAAAGTACGCCGTTGTCATAGATCACTGCACCAGCGCTTCCGGCGTAACATTTCAACTGGGCCTTGTTCTCTTCTTTGGTCTTTGTGATCAGGTCGTGCATATAAATATCGACCGCTGCTTTAAAGAACCCGGATCTACCGCCGTAGTTATTTTTGAGCGCGGCATTCTTGGTGTCTTCAAGGATCATATGCGACAACTGAGAATACCGATTCGGGTCGAAATTCAATTCGTTCGGGTCAGCCGACGGCGGGCGAATGTAATTGATATTCACCTTGTCGGGTTTCAGATCGTGTTTCAAAAAGTCGTACCAATCGAAGATCGTATCTTCGTTCGAACGCATCACGCAGGTACAAGTCTGAATATCGAGTTGCGGATATTGCTCGTGCTTCATTTGCTGCAGCGTTCGCGCCGTGTGGATCGCCTTGTCCCAGCTTCCCTCTTTGCGCCGGATCTTCTCGTGCGACTCTTTCATACCGTCGATACCGAGAGCGACCGTAACATTCAGCTTCGGGCATTCGTCGAGGATTCGTGTCACGTCTGGAAAAATACGCGGATGTATCTGTCCGTTCGACATTAAATAGACAGAATCGAGCTTGTTGTTTTCGTAAAAGGCCTTGACGATCTCGGGCAGATCTTTACGTGTGAACGGTTCTCCGCCGGCGAGAACGAGCACACCCAGATTGCCGCCAAGCGTCTCGGAGATCTTCGCGATCTCGTCCGCCTTCATCTGCAATTTCTTACGCGGCCGGTCATCGAGTTCTTCGGTAAAGAAGCAATGCGTACAGCGCATGTCGCAAACGCTCGTTACCAGAATATTCAAAAAAACCGGTGAGATCGGCTGCCCTACGAGAATGCTCGCATAGCGCTTGAAGATCTCTTTAGTTGTAAAGTCCATAAAATCCATTGATTCACACCCTCGTGCCGTCTTTACAGGCACACTTCTGCAATGCTAAATCTATCGCATTTTCAGCGATTTAGGAAACATATCCAGCGACTTAGATAACATATTCGGTGATTAAGTTGCGGCCTATTGTGCCTTCAAATTCTTTAACACGGGTATTCAATAGGCTAAGATAAAAGTATGTTTCGACGTATCTATCTCGATAACAGCGCCACTACGGCATCCGATCCTCGGGTCGTTGAGGCTATGCTGCCGTATTTTTCCGAGAAATTTGGCAACGCATCAAGTATCCATTTCTTTGGCCAGGAAGCGAAGGCAGCGGTCGATAAGGCCCGTCATCAGGTCGCCAATCTGATCGGATCGAGGCCGAATGAGATCGTGTTCACATCCGGCGGTACCGAAGCAAATAATCTTGCCATTAAGGGGTTACTCGCTCGAAATTCAGGCTCCGAAAAGCCGCATATAATTACCTCTGCGATCGAGCATTCGGCGGTTACGAATGTGTGCGAAGACCTTGAAAAACAGGGCTATGCTGTCACCTATTTACCTGTTTACGAGGATGGGGTCGTTCGCGTCGAAGACCTAAAAAATGCGCTGCGTGATGATACGATCTTGGTCTCGATAATGATGGCGAATAATGAGATCGGGACGCTGCAGCCGGTCGAGGAGATCGGGCGCTTTATCAAGGAATTACGTGCATCGGGCCGTAAGGTCTGGTTTCATACTGACGCTGTGCAGGCGGCCGGAAAGGTGCCGGTAAACGTCGAAGAGATCGGTTGCGACCTGCTGTCGATGTCGGCACATAAGATCTATGCCCCTAAAGGTGCAGGGGCTCTTTATGTACGTCGTGGAGTGCGGCTGCAGGTTCAGAATATTGGCGGCCACCAGGAAAGAGAGCGGCGCGGCGGTACGGAGTCAGTGCCGCATATCGTCGCCTTTGGAACTGCCTGCGAGTTTGCCGCAGCCGAGATGAAAGCGTCTGGAATTGAGCTTGGGAAACTGCGGGATCGGTTGGAAAGCGAGGTCGGCGAAATGATCGAGGGCGTTGTTTATAACGGCGATCGCGAACGGCGGCTGCCCAATATTTCCAATATTTCTTTTCGTTCGATCGAGGGCGAAGGGTTGCTGATAAACCTCGATATGCAGGGAATTGCCGTCTCTACCGGCTCAGCCTGCTCGTCCGGTACGCTCGAACCTTCCCCAGTGATACGTGCCCTCGGCCGCGAAGATGAACTCGCCCGAGGAGCGATCAGATTCAGCTTCGGCAAAAACAATACTCCCGCTGACGTCGATCGGCTCCTGGAAGTCCTACCGGCCGCAATAGAAAACCTCCGCCGCCTAGCTCCAGAATCTAGAAAAGAAGCTCGTGCGGTTTAAGCGATCGACGACTTTGGTCACATATCTGTTATCTCGTCGATTTCTAAGGCTGTCCCAGCCAGTCGCGGAAGTTTTTCATGACGGTTTCATCGAGGTCGTGGACGGATGATATTTTTGTGTTCTGATGGGTGGGGTTGGATAGAATTTCTTCGATAGACCGCTCTACGATCTCGATGGGTATTTCCCGCTTTTCCCAATCGGCTATTTTTGTATAGTCATCGGCCCCGAGAATAGGCCTGTCGGAAAAATACCGAAGGAAAAGGTCTGCTGTTTGTACTACGTAACTCACAAACTTACTTTAATATAATTCGAGACAAAAAAACCGGACGATAAAGCTGTCCGGCTTTCACGGTGCGGGATTGTTTAACAAAATCTAAAGCCTTTACCTAGCAACGTTGTGGGAATCTAGTTGGCAATAATGATTCCGCAAGTTTTACTTGGATCGACAGAATTAGCGATGATAATCCCCGTCTTGTTCGCAATAATAATCCCTGTTAATACGCTCAGGATTTCCTTTAGGTCAATGCTTATTTCTTCTTTGCATGGATCAGGGTCAACACCGTTCGCGATAATAATTCCCGCATTGGACACTGTCGAACCGAACATAATCACTGCCAAAAGTGTCATCGTCGGGATAAAGCCTTTAAGTTTTCTCATTGTTTCTTCTCCAGTTTTTTAGTGTGAGAGTAGCCTCTCGCTATCCCGTCTATGTCAATCGCCGTGCCAAGGCGTGCCGCAGCATAAATCAATCATGTAACCCCTTTTAATGCAATGGTTATAGGATTTCTTGACTGACAGATAATACAATATTAAGCTTCTTCATGGGTGTATACCTAATAACCAAACGCGATAATAAAACCGCTAAAGTATTAAGTTTAAGGCACTTGAATGGTGTGGATATTTTGTATGCAGCAACCCGGTGTTTAGTGAGTATCCAATACTCGCAAAAAATAAATAAATACCAAAAGCATTTTTTTCTTGTATTTGCAATGATAAACCGTGTTAAAATGTCTTCGGTTTGGTAATCCCTTCCTGTTCTACTCCAAGACGAACTAACAAACGGCTCCCCGATATGTTGAAAGAGCGATCCGCAGATCACTATAAAGCTATAATTGTCTTCCTGGGTATTTTGAGCGTGGGCACCGCGCTGGTAAATATTCCGGGCAGCTCGCTTGGTATTGGTTATCTTGCTGTCGTTGCGTTTGCGATACTTGTTGCTCCGCGGATGACCCTTTCAATCCCTCGATCGAATCACTTCGTAAGTTTCTCCGATTCGATTATTTTCTTTACGTTTATTGTATATGGGGGAGAAATGGCGATACTGGTCGCCTTTATTGAAACCTTTACAAACTGCCTTTATTTAAAGAAACGGGGCGGCATCGTCGGAAATTGGAATGTATTATTCAACGCCTCGTTAGCTTCCCTAGTGACTGCGATAGCCTACGGCCTATATTTGCTTTTCAACAGTGTGATAGCGCGTGACCTTACGCTTACGAGTACCCGAAATCTTATTGTCGTACTAGGTATTTTAGCGATATCACAGTTCTTTGCTTCTTCAGTTCTGGCAGCGGTCTATCAACGTCTAAAAACCAGAGCCAGTCTATGGGAGACATGGAAGAAGGAATGTCTGTCCTCTTCTCTTGCTCAAATTACCGGAGCCGCATTGGCCGGGATCATATACAAGCTAATAAATTATGCTGACCCGTTAGTAATAGGTATCGCGCTAGTCGGTATTGGGTTGTTGTATTTAAGTTATCGGCAGTCGATCGGCCAAATAAATAGTTCGATCGAACAGGTTGAGGAAGCTGAACGTCAGAAGGCGGGTACGGAGCGGACGCGGCGTGTGGAGGCGGAAGAGTTCGCGAATCAGTTGACGGTGTCGCTGACCAAGGAAGAGCAGGCGAATAAGGCCCTGAAAAAGAGCGAACGAGATTTTCAGCACGCGGCTTTGCATGATTCGTTGACCGGGCTGGCAAACAGAAAGCAATTCGGCGACGTGCTTAGGCGGCTGATCTCGGAATACAAGATCGATCCGTCGGCAGAGTTTCAGGTATTGTTCCTCGACATCCGCAGCTTTAAGAACATCAACGACACGCTGGGCCATACTATTGGCGACAAGGTGTTAACGATAGCAGCAAAGCGTTTCCTGCGAATGCTGGACGCCAAGGACATCGTCGCCCGCATCGGCGGAGACGAGTTTGCGATCATCCTGAAAGGGCTGTCATCCACCAGCAAAGCCCAAAAGGTAGCGCGGCGTATATACCAGAATATTACGCAACCGTTTTCGTTAAGCGGAAACCGTATTTCGGTGGACGTAAATATCGGGATCGCTCCGTGCGATGCGGAATACGACACGCCGGAAGAGATACTTCGCGATGCGGATATCGCGATGCATTACGCCAAGGAAAAGAACAATGGGCTTGCGGTGTTCACAAAGGAACTCCGCGCGAGATTCCAGGAACGCGTCCGGTTTGAGATGGACCTGCGTCACGCGATCGACCGCAATGAACTTGCACTGCATTACCAGCCGATAATCTCGTTATCCGACGGACGCCTGATCGGGTTTGAGGCCCTGCTGCGTTGGCATCACAGCGAATTCGGGATGATCCCGCCGAACAAGTTTATTCCGATAGCGGAAGATTCGGGGTTGATAAAGCCGATCACGGTTTGGATCCTGGACGAGGCCTGCGGCCAGATCGCTCACTGGCAAAAACTTTTGCCCGAGTACAAGGACCTGATCATCAGCGTCAATATTTCAGGCAAGCATCTCTCGGATAACGATCTGGTCGAGCACGTTCAGAACTCGCTCGAAAGATCGAAGATAGATTCGTCGACGCTTAAACTGGAAGTAACGGAAAGCGCAGCAATGGAAAACCCTGAGCACACGGTAAACCTTTTGAAGAGTCTGAAAGCCATCGGTGTGCAGCTAAGCATCGACGATTTCGGAACGGGCTATTCGTCGCTAAGCTACCTGCACCGCCTGCCGTTCGATACGCTGAAGATAGACCGTTCATTCGTTTACAATGTCGGCTCCGAGGGTCAAAACTCCGAGATACTTCAGACCATAGTCTCGCTGGCAAAGAACCTGAAAATGCGTGTGATCGCCGAGGGCATCGAAACGGAAACGCAGCTTATGCTGCTTCAGGGACTTGGCTGCGATTACGGCCAGGGATTCCTGATCGCGAAGCCGAAGGCAGCAAACGACACCGAAGCCTTGCTCTATCGCAACCATAGCTGGCTGCCACGATCCGTTATGCCGCGATTCGATTCCGTCAACAAACACGTTGCGGACGAACAACTTCCAGTGTTCTAGCATTTGTTCGTGCCTGTTAGGGTTATTTCACGGTTAAGTCGTTAGGAAATCGAACCACAAAATTGCACGAAAATCCAAGATTTAATCTAATTCAATACCAGAATCGATCCATTATTTTGAATTCAAAGCGTAGATGCATATAATCGTTGAAAATCTGATTCAACGAGGTTATTGCCCACTATGCTTAGAAAGTTTTCGTTTCTAGTTATCTTTATTTCATTTTGTTTTATCTCGATACCCGCCCAACAAAGCGGATATCCCAAGCCGAGGAAGAGTAATCAGGTAGACGACTATCACGGAACGAGCGTTCCCGATCCGTATCGATGGATGGAGGACACAGAGTCCGCCGATACACAGGCGTGGATAGCAGCCGAAAACAAGGTCACCGCGGCTTATCTTGCGACCATTCCCGAGCGCGACAAACTAAGAAAAAGGCTGACGGAGCTTTGGAACTACGAGCGATTTTCGTCGCCGTTCAAGGTCGGCCGCCACTATTTCTATTCGAAGAACGATGGGCTGCAGAATCAGAGCGTAATGTACATCGCCGATTCGGTCGACGATCCGGGCCGCGTATTTTTTGATCCGAACAATCTGTCAGCAGATGGCACGGCAGCATTAAGCGGTTCGTCGTTCACAGACGACGGAAGGCTCTGGGCATATGGCGTGGCGGTTGCTGGCTCGGATCGAACCGAATGGAAAATAATGGAGGTCGACACCGGCCGTTATCTCAATGACACGCTGAAGCCGAACCGCCAGGGCGGTGTCTCGTGGCTGAATGATAACTCCGGCTTTTTCTATAGCCGTTTCCCGGACGCTCAGGAAGGAGCGGAACTAAAGAGTCAGAATTTTTACCAAAAGCTTTATTTTCACAAACTCGGTACGTCGCAATCCGACGATAAAGTAATTTACGAACGGCCCGACAATAAGGAATATTTTGTCGGCGGCGGCGTTACAGAAGACGGCAAATGGCTGGTCATAAATGTCGGCAAAGGTACCGAACGGATGAATATGGTCTATTTCAAAGACCTCACGCAACGCGATTCGCCGATAGTGCCGCTCATTACCGATCTTAAGAACAGCTATAGCTTTGTCGGAAACGATGGGCCGGTATTTTTCTTTGAAACGGACAAAGACGCGTCGCGTGGAAAGCTGGCAAGCGTCAATGTTCTGGCACGCTCGCATATCTGGAACGATGTCGTGTCGGAAGTTGCTGAAACGCTCGGCAGCGTCAGCTTTATCAACGATCAGTTCGTCCTCAACTATATGAAGGACGCCTATACGCAGATCAAGATCTACGATACGCGCGGCTCATTTATCCGCAATGTAGAACTTCCGGGCATCGGCTCGGCGGGCGGATTTGGCGGCAAATGCGAAGACACCGAGACGATGCCCGGAAGT